>Ga0307377_10005443_pt1 | contig 13638 bp, 19 predicted proteins | sample TR3MG_FD_202535 | JGI IMG/M metagenome (GOLD analysis project Ga0307377, IMG submission 202535) | Soil microbial communities from Risofladan, Vaasa, Finland - TR-3 | ecosystem: Environmental > Terrestrial > Soil > Coastal area > Acid sulfate soil | place: Finland: Risofladan, Vaasa | collected... | reverse complement strand
TCCGGTGTAATAAATCGCTCGAGCGGCTTGAGATTTTTCGGTAGATCCAGACCGATGAAATTGCAGATCGCTTCAATCTCAAGCTTCCAGCGCGGCGAGAAATAGCTTTTGAAATAAGTGACAAAATAAGAGACGCCTTTCCGGTGAAGGTTCGCGTGAGCGTGCCGGCCATGATAGCGACCGAGTTCCAGCGCCTTTCTATAAGTAAAGCCGTTTCGCTTGACGAGACTCTGCGCGACTTCTTCCAGCGGCCGGATGATATAAATGATCTTGATCTTCTCCGGATAAATAAGCTCATGCCATAAAGGAAACGTGAGACAGATCCGAGGATCTTTCCAGCCGACAAATTCTTTCTGCCATTCCTTGCGCATAAGAAATTCAATCATCGGCGTTCTTAATTTTTGATAAGAGATCGAAGCCGGCGGCTTATGCCAGCTGCCGCCGTTCTGGATCAGCAACGCATTGTTAAGATTCAAAAAGCGCTTCTCTTCATAATGACCTTTTGGATTGTCCTTTGCATGCATGAGAAGATTCGTTCCGATATAAAGACCGCAGCGCTTCAGGAGACCGGTCAAAAGAGACGTGCCGCTTCTGTGCATTCCCATTATAAAAACTTTCATTTTTTATCTCCTTATTAAAAGCCAGTTTTGAAGATGTGTGTGAATTAGATGCGTGCTTGTCGCGACGAGCCCTTTCTTTCTGACAAGATCGTCAATTGTTTTTGGTTTATATTTTACGATTTTTTGAGTCCATGCTTTGCCGGAATAATCAGAATTTCCAGGATGATAATTGACGAGGAAGAGAGACTTTCTGTGCATGACTTTTGAAGCCGCTGTTAATGTCGCATCGATTTGATTCAATGCCATGTGAGTAAAAACCGATTGAGCTATAATGAAATCAAACTCCTTGCCAAAGGCGGCCATGTCGCAACTTCCCGAATAATAGAATTTTGGTTTTTTCGCAACGCATAATTCTGTCAAATACGCGTCAAAGATCGCTTCGTCGACAAGCGCCTTCACCGGTTCTATCCCGAAATAATTTCCTTTGTCGAGATATTGAATCGCAAGCCGACCGAGTCTCAGATTGCCGCAGCCGAAATCAAGAAGCTTGTGGAAGTGTCTCATTCCGAGAAGAAACAAATTGCAGAATTGCATCGCTCCCATATAGTCAAATTGTTCCGGCGGCCCTGTATGCTTTGCGTATCTTTTCATTTTCGCAGCCATCCGAAGTTTCGATCAAGCAACTTTTCAAGCTCGTTATTATGCGGCCGATAAAACGTTTTGAGATCTCGGCGGAGCTTGACCGACATTTGCGGATTGCCTTTTGTCTTCTTCACCGGATCATAATAAATCGGATTAATCTTTAAGGCCGGCTCGACTCCGATGAACTCCAGCGTCCGCTTTATGATAAGCCGCTCATTCGCATAATAATCCTCAGATCTGATGATTAAGAATTGACTCCGATCGAAGTATTCGAACCAACGAGAAAGCTGCTTGTGATAGATTCCTTTTTTTAAGATCTCACAGTTCGGATCATAAAGAATGCTTTCGTCCCATTTGCATTTTCTCCGCCAGTTGCAAAAATGCGACCAGGCTCGGTCGACAGGATTCCGAAGCATGACGATGAGCTTCGCGTCCGGCAGCAAGTTCTTGACTCTTGCCGGAACGGCCGGTTGATAAAGATAGTTCGGAGTCGATTCGAAAAAATAATACAGCTGCGGCGGCCCGATAAAGAAGCTTCGATAAAAGCTCGGGCCTTTATTAAACTTCGACGTTTTGTCAAAGAAATGAACTTCTTTATGGTTGCTTGCGAACTGCGTAAAGGCTGTTTTCGCTGCCGGCTGAATCCTCGGATGCTCCGCAAGGTTCGCCCAAAGCGAGGACGTTCCGCAGCGAGCAGCGCCGATGATTAAAAAATCCGGAAGATGATTCATTCTGCCGGATCTGTCTTTTTATCCTCGGCTTTCTCTTTAAGCTCAACGGTATGTTCGGCAGCTGTTTTCTTTTTCGCTTTGACCGGCTTTGAATCCTCAATGGCCGTCATCGAGTTCGCATCGATCTTGACTTCTGACTCTTCAGGAATCTCCACATCTTCGGCTTCAAAGGTCTTTTTGTTTTTCTCGATTTTTTCAATCAACTTTTCGGCTGACACTTTAGGCGCAGCTTTCTTCTTCGGCTTCGGCTTTTCCGAAAGCTCGTCTTTGATCGCCTTGATCCTTTGTCTCGTCGCTGAAAGATCGTCGTCGGTTCGCTCCTTTAAGCGCTCGAGCCGGTTCCGGTCTCTTTGCAACTGTGTTAATTCATAGCGAAGTGAAAACTCCTTGTCGCTCAATCTAGCCATTTTAACTCTCCTTATGAATGGTATTGCTCACGTCGCCTTGAGATCGTCGCTCTGACGGCCTCTTTTGACGTTTATATCTGGCAATCCTGTCATATTTTACCAAAATTAAGCATATTTATCGATTCCATGTCCGGCACGGCGTTTCGTTCGCGTACTGTGCCGGCTTTAAGAACACATTTCCCCAGTATAAAGAAGCCTTTCCTTTCTTCTTCCACCAGAGTTCTCGATCACGTCGAAGCGAAGTTTGAGCAAGTTTTTTGCCGGCGTCCATCGGCCGAGCGTGATTGACCTTTGCTGTCGGACAAAACTTGAAGCGATCGATCGACTTCGCAAAATGCCACAATTCCGAGTCGCCGCAGAAGTGGACATAATGCGGATAGAAAAGCTGGCGCTCCGGAAAGCGGTTGATGAACTTCCGGCCGACGAGTCCGAATGCAGCCGGACAAAATGTCTGAAGGTTCTGATTAATTCCGATGACGCCGTCACCGTCCGGAAAATAATCATGCATGAAGCCGACAGCATTCTTGATTGTATTATTGAAAAAGGTCAAATCGTCAGATCCATAAAAGTATAAATCGAAGTCGGATGCTTTGAGGATCTTATTCATCGATCTCGGCCATCCGAACCGCGTCGAATTGTAATAAAGAAAAACGTTTCTCAACTTGTGAGCGGTAATCATGTTTTTGACTTGCCTGAAATAGTCTTGCCGGCCATCGTCGACAATGATAATGACGGCCGTCTTTTTATAGCTCGAAGATTGAAAGGTTCTGATTGTATTCAGCAATGAAGCAAGCCGGCCGATCGTCGGAATGAGAAGACAGACGATTTCATTTCCAGTCATTTATTGTTATCCCTTGAGAAATCCTGTGGATCATATAGAGAGCATGGCGCTTCGGCGTCAAGTGATCATCGAAATATTTTCTTCCGTTCATAGCAATGCGCTCACGCTCCTTTTCATTCTTCAGATAATAATCAACGATGTCAATGAAATTCGTTTTATTGTAATAAATAACGCAATCATCAAAGACGCCTTTCCGGAACGGAACGGACGTCGGCCGGCGTGTGAGAACCGCGCAGCCGATTCCCATTAATTCGACATGGCGAAAGCTCATGAATGGCAAAGCTCGGCCGCCAGGAAGCGCGAGATTAATTTTTGTTTTTGCATGCTGCTCGAGATAATCGAAATATGGCCGGCGGTGCATCTGCCATTTCGTTTCAACTTTTGTGTGATGTTTGAATGGCATGACGCCGCAAAGCTTAATCCATTTTTGCGCTCGAGCTTGCTTCACAGTCCACAGCCTGAGGCCGTCGTCATCATGCCAGCCGATGAAAAAGAAGTCGAGCTTGTATTCGCAGCGATCCTTCAGCTTCCGCAAGCTGCCGAGAAAGTTCAGATATTCCATATTCGAAGCGGAGTTCGGAAAGAGATAAACGTTCGGCCGGCGAAGGATCTCTTCAGTCGCATGCGTTTTGAAATAAAACTTCGTTTGGTTGAGCATGTCCGGAAAGACCATGTTCGGAATTGTGTTTATATCCAGCATGGCAAGGACAGTCTTCTCTCCGAACTGGAAGCCGATCGGATAGACATAAAGGCCGAGCGGATTCAATCGCGGCTTGAACCGGTTGACCAGCGTATTCGTTTTGAGAATCGGAATGCCGAGTTCTTTGAATCCTCGAAGAAGCCATTCTGTTTTGACGCGCTCCTTCGTCTTATGCCAAATGATAAGATCCGGAAGATTTTTCATCGTCTTATTTTGACATCAATTCATAAATGTTTTCAATACATGCTCTTGGAATTGAAACGCAATGTCTGACTTCATTATCTTTTGAATAATATTCAAGAGCGACAGCAATATAGTCAGGTTCGTCTTTAATTAGAAATCCGACAATTTCAGATTTGACAGGAATGAAATCATCATGAATAGATTTTTCTGTTCCGTATAAAGCCCAGTCATAAGCGATCACCCAGACTTTTTTTATTTTTGTTTGTTCCATTGTTCATTTCTCCTTATACAATATGCATTCAGGATCTCGATTAAAAAATACAAGATCTTGCGCTTTGCCTTGAACCACAAGAGAAGCGCCGGATCTGCGCGCCATGAACACCGCCGGCGTCCATATATTGTGCTTTTTCAAACATGATCCTTTCGGCTCGGATCAGAAAGAGCAGATTCATCGTCGTCAATTATCTTGATTAATTTTCTCAGCCTGGCTTCTTTCCCATATCGAAAAGACTCGCGTTCATTGAATTCTTTCACCAGTTCTTCAATCTCTTCTTTTGCCGTCTCTATAAATTCAACGTCAGTTTCATCGATGAAAGAATCATCGTCATCAATATACCCGACAAGAAATTTTACAGCGCTCATTCTGAATCGCTCCTTTTGAAGATCTGTTTTATTCCTAACAAAAAAGCACGCATGGAAATATAAAAGAATGCTTTCGTTTTTTGCCGATTCTTCATGCCGGCTTTGAAAGTGATGTTCACAACGCCGTCTTTTTTGATTGCATGCTTTTGATCCGAGATATTAATTTTTAACGGAACTGTGATTGTTGAACTTAATTTCATTTCATAACCTCTCGAAATTATTTTATCTCTTGAGAAAACAGGACTCCAGGAGTCTCATTTTCCCGAGAACGATATTCATTTCATAACCTCATATCTTAATTTTCTTGATGCTTGAAAATGCTCGATAACCGGCTTGATCCGCTGGCGATCTGGATCATCAAAGATTGTGCAATATTCGATCGGTAAAGCATGATGATATAAAGAAGACGCTCGCTTGAATGCTCGCTGCAAATTCCTTTGTTCCCAGATATTCGGATTCTGTTTGTTGAGTTCGATCCAGTCATCGACGAGATCCAGCGTGCGCTTGTTGATCCGGAAGAAAAGAGTTCCGGAAAGAAGCTCGTCTCGCGCATGCCGCCAGTTCCGGAAATGCGCGGCGAAGTCGCAAGTCAGTTCATCGAATAATTTCGGATAAGAATAAAAGCGCGCATCGATGTCAACGAAGACGATCGCATCATAAAGACCTTCAAGGCCGATAAGGTGTTCACGAATTATGACCGCTTTGATCCGCGTGTTTTTATGCCAGTCTTTAAGATTCGGGAAAACATCAATTGTCATTTCAGGAATGCCGGCATTGACAGCGGATTGCTTGAACTTCGGAGCGAGTTTTTCATAACCGGTCTTTGCTGTATAGAATGACGTTAAGATCCAACGGTTCATTTTTTATCTTCCTTTTTTGTGTGATCTGCGACCTCAATTTCGTCCGCAATCAGGACAATATTTATCGAGACCATGTCATCGCTCATAATCTGCATATACTTTTGTTTCGCTTCACGGTCATCAGAAACCATAGCTGTTTTTGAAATTGTCACGTTAAGTTTCATTTCTCCCTTCCTTTGAGCTTTTTCAGCTTCCGTTTTGATGGCTGCGCAATAGAGACCGATTTCCGCAATCTCGCGTGAACAGCCTTCATGCCTTCGGTATTGACCGGAATGTCATAATCTTTTCGATCGCCTGGAAGCATGCCGAGCAGCGATGAAAGAATCAAGATTTTGTGATTCATACTTCTCGTCTCCTTTTGCCATAGTCTTTGAGATCCGCAAAAGGAAAGATCCGGAGCTTCGATCTTCGGTTCAGATTAAAGACTTCGATTCCAAGCCGGCGGATCTGCGGCGCGATCATAGGAAAAAATGTCAAGAAAGAATTGACGTGACTCTCATGCATCCTTCGCGGATAGCCAGAATGGTAATGAGTTTTCTTGCCGGCATTCTCCAAATAAAAATCGTATCCGAGAAGATAGATCGGAGAAGCGCCGAGAATCGCTGCAAGGCAAAGCGCTCCAACGCCGATATTATTTCCGGTGAAGACTCCGTTTTTCATCCGCCTATGAACGACCGGCCGGCTCTCTCTATGGACATAATGAACCGGCGCATTCATTAACGAATTGTTCATGTCGATCCAGACGCGGAGACCTTTGAAGGCATGGAAAGCTTTTGTGATTTTGATCTGCTCTTCTTGTGTTCGGCCGATCTCTTTTGCGAGCAGCCAGTTATAAAGATCGATGTCCATTGCGACCATGATGTCAGCGAAAGGAGCTTCGACGAATCCGCGGTTGCATACAATGACGCGCTCGCGGCTGCGCTCGAGCCGTGAGAAATCGAAGCCTTCGAGCGATGGGCCGCCGCCGATTATAAAGCAGCGCTCGCCTTTCCATTCGCCGCCGGCGAGCTTTGTCCACAATGGAATTTTCGAGCCTTTCGGTTTTTCGAACCAGCGCATAAAGTTCTCGCCTCTCATTGTTCTTTCGATTTCTAAAAATTCAATTGATCTTGTTGTGAGCGCCCGAGGTTCCGTTTCCATTGAGATTATAATATTTGATGATCCTCAAAAAATCAAGGCAAAAAAAAAGGAGCGAGCCGCTTGCAAGCTCGCCCCATTATTGACTTCGCTAAAAAGCTTAATCGACGATCGGGCCGCCCATTAATCCTGAAGGCGGCGTTCCGTCAATACACTCAAGCTGATCGAGATCCCCGACGCCTGCGCCGTAAGATTGCCAACCAGCCGTTGCTTCCGAGAACGAGAGCATGTCGAAGGAATTGAAGGTCTCGAGATTCATCCGATAGCCAGACTTGATTCGCAGCTTCGGCATGAAAACGCCGATCCGGTGAGCATTCGTGAGCATCATTGTCACGACCGGTTGAAAATTGTAATTGATGATGTTTGTCTGAGAGGTCGGCTGAAGTCGAATATCAAGCGCCTGTTTGACCGCTCCCCAATAAGCGAGCGGAGTCAGAATTATGAATTGCTGACCAACAGTTGCGCCGTATCCCTTATTTCTGTTATTCGTCAGGATTCGAACCGCTGCGAGATTGAGAGCCGCTGCGAGAGCATAAGCATATTCTGTACAATTTCCGCATGCCGGATCTGTCAACGTGATACACGTCTTTGTCGCCATTGCTGCTTCGAGCAGCGCATAGTGAACTTGAGCGCGTCTGGCGTAAGCCTTGTTGACGAATTCCATTGCATTATCTTCGATTGTCCAGTATTCCTGATTCATGAAGAGAGATTTATGCCAGTTCAAGCCGCCGCCGTAAAAATCAAAAAGCACGAAGGCTTGAGTTCCTGACATCTGCTTCAGTCGGATCTTGTCACCGATCTCGATGCGCTCGAAAGTCATTCCGCTGGTCACGTTCATGATCTTGAATCCAGGCTGATTTGAGTTCGTGAAATCTTTCACGTCAAAAATCTGCTCGTATCCGTTGTCATAGTTGGTCAGCGCATGAAATTTCTCGATTGCTTGAATCGCGGTAACAGGAAAGTCGCCGGTTGTCGTGAACGAATGATAGAGAGCTTCGATAGCTTTTGCTTTGTCTCCAGTCGATGCAAATGCTCGCATGCCAGCTTGAACGGCATTGTGAGCAGCATTAAACTTCTTTGACTTCTTGAACTCTTCCGCGACGAACTTGTCAGGAAGAGCGACATGGAAACGAAGAGACTCGAGCAGCGAATTTTGATGTTCCGGTTTTGTGAAGTCGAATTTTGTCCAGTCGTTAATTATAGTTCCACGCATTTTCTTTCACCGTTTATGGCGCTGCTTGCATCAAGGCTTTGTCGCCTTTGAGGTCAATTAGAATGTCATCGTCATCAGCATCGCGGTTCTCTTTTGCAATTCCGATCCACAGCAAGCCCGAAGCATAAGTGTCCGTGACGCCGGTTCCGTGTACTCCGTCCCAGTAAATCGCAGCGCCGGTTCTGATGGCAACTGCGGCCTTTGGAACTCGGATATTCTCGCAATGATAAACGAGAACGCCGGTCTCGTCGAAAACAACTTCGAGCGTATCGCGGCAACCGGTGAGAGGATCAATTTTTTCAGCAACGAAAATGACTCCGACTGTGTTCCGGAGTTTATAAAGATGTCCGTGAGCGAGCGCGGTCGAAACTTCAGAAACAAAATGGAGAGGTCGATAATCACCTTCAACAGAGAATGTTTCAATTATTTGAGCCACAAGTTTTTCCTTTTTTTAGATTTTGGCCGCGTCTGCCGGCCGTGACCGGCTTCCCGATTGTGTTCGCCGCGTGACCTTTCAGCCACCGATTGCCGCGCAGCTGGTAAGCTGCCGAGTGCCGCGTGATCTTTCGATCACCGATAAAACAATTTTATTCCTTAATCAACAAAAGGATTTTTATCAACAGAGCTTTCGCCGTCGCCGGTTCCACTTCCTTCGCCGTCGCCGTTGCCGCCTTCATCGCCAGGTTTAGGTTCTTCTTTTTCTTCTTTTTCACCGAAGACGTCTGCGGCGATCGACTTGAACTCTTTGATTCCTTCATCGAGAAAGGATGAAAATTCATCTTCTAGTTTTTCAGGATCTTCAGGCTCGAATTTGCCAGTCTTCTTTTCAAGGAATTTGATCTGCTTCTCTGTCAGCTTCCGATCAGTCTTTGCGGTCTCGAAGAGACTGTTGACCTTCGACTTCGCGACTTCCGTTTTGAGCTTCTTGTTTTCCTTTTCAAGCTCCGCTTTCTCGGCCTTCATTTCTTCACGGACTGTCTCGATCTTCTCTTCTGTTCGTGTGTTGTGAGAATGAAATTCAGCCTTTGTTCTTTTCTCCGCGGAATCAATAAAGCCTTTGACTGAAGGATCATCGCTCAATTCCGAGTTATTAAAAATATCACTCGGCTTGAGTGACTCAGCCTTGATGACTTTCTTAACGTCATCGACAGTTAATTCCATTTCGTGACTCCTTATTTTAAATTTATCATCTTGAGCAAATTCAAAAAGCTGCGTGAGCAGCGTCGCGTCTTTAAAACCAGGCTTCTCATGTCCGGACATTCCGAGAGCGACCGCATGAACTCGATCGACTTCGGCCGCATAGTCTTCGCCATTCTGAAGCAGTCGAATGTCAGCTTCAATACTTGCGACATTGAGCGGAACCGTTGCGAACTCCGGCTTGATATAAGTCGCGACAACAACCGAAAGTTTATCTTTAATGTCAGCCAGCTTCTTTCCGACGATTTCACCGATCTTCTCACGCTGCGCTGCGTTCTCTTCTGAATGACCCCAGAAAAGCGGCGTCCCGATTTGGATCTTGTCATGAAGATTCCGGATCGCTGACTTGAACCATTTCTTCACGACCTTTATCCATGTAAAATTATCAGCTGAGATCGAACCGCTGGATTCTCCTTCATGGCCGACGACATAAGCTCTGAACTTCGGCTTCGGATCGTCGCGCTGGATCTCTTGAATGATGGCCGGAGAGATCATTGCCATCATTTCATTCTGCGCCATCTCGTGAAGACGAGCGCCGACAAAGCGCAGATAAGGAGCGTTCAACTTCTGGTCGGTTAAATATGGCGCGAGGATCGTTCTCATTTTTTCTTTTTCTCTTTTGTCACGTCATCGATGATCCCATATTTGCCTTGATGCATCTCGTGAGAGGTCATCGTTTTTCCGGAATAAGGCTTGATCTTGTGAGTGCCGAAATCGTACTCGAGATCTTTCAAAACTTCTTCAGCGGAAATGATTTCAATTTTATCGTCATCGTTCTCATCCTCTTTGAAAGACTTGTTGTGAGAGACAACGATCCGCTGCTTGCCGACCGGCTCGTCTGGCGGAAGAACGATGTCACTCGACTTCAAGATTTTGCCGGTGTCATCAATGATCGCTGGAGCTTTCGGCGCGTCTTCTGGAAGTTCGACGTCGCTCGGCTTCAAGATCTTCGGTTCATAACCGGTCTCTTTTTCATCGATGACTTCATAATCAGCGGCCGTTTTTTCTTCGGCTGCCGGCTGCTCCGGAGCGATTTTTTTCTCGGGAGCTTTCGACTTTGTTTTCTTTGTTACCTTTTTGGCCGGTTCTTTTTTCTCGACCTTTGTTTCGGCTTTCTCAGCCGTGTCTTTCTTGGTTGCCATTATTAACGCTCCTTCATATCTATCCCAAAAAATAAGCCATGCGCTTATTCTTTGTCAAGCCTTTATTGTGCCTCAGCGCCTTCAGGAGCGACGTTTCCGTCTCCGCCGGTCTGTATATTAGCAATGGCGAGATCGTCTCGCGCAGCGTCTCTTTCGGCCGTCAGCGCATCTTTCTCTGCCTGAACCTTTTCCGCTTTGCCGAGTCGCTGCAATTCCTTCGAAGCATCGACATTCGGAACCTGAGAAAGCAGATATTCGATCGAGATCGCAGATGCCAGATAAAGCGGCAAAAGAACTTTTTCAATATGAATCCATTGCTCTTCAGTCACAACCGGAATTTCAATGTCGAGCTTTGAAGCATCGAGCTTCGTCAGCTGCATATCTTCAGTATACATTGTGAAAGCTTTTTCGAGCAATTCTTTATAAGTCCCTTTCCAGATCACGCGCTCTTTTTCCGTGCCGGCATTGACTAGCTCTCGCGTGCTTTCGCCGGTTGCTCTGTTTTTCAGAAGATCCAAAAGGCCCAGGAAATGAACAGGAATTCCTGTCGTTCCGGAAATGATCTTGATCTTGTCGATGATCTCCTTTGAGAGCGAATCGATTCCGCTCATGTCCGGCCCGAGGATCGAGAGCTTTGACTTCGCGTGGATGAAGGCTTTCTTGATATTCATCCGATAAGCATTCATGGCTTTGTCAGCATCGGCGACAGAGTCCGCATCGTCACATTCAATGTCAAAGATCGGCATTGCGAAAATGTGATTAATCTCGCGCCAGTCTCGCAGCGCCTTTGAGACGTCATCGATCTGCGTTAAGCATTTCATGACTTTCGGCTGCGCCTGGTTCGGCTTTGAGATCCGGCCGCCGAACTTGTTGTAAACGAACTCCTTCGGATCAAGGACTTCTTTCTTCGCATCGCTCTTCGGCTGCCAGGTCAGAGATGAATAATTCATATAATCGTCTTTCGGAGTCTTGACCTCGTATCCAGTTTCAAGCCAGGAGATAAAACGGACTGAGACCATTTTTTCATATTTGCCGTCTTTAAAATCCTTCGCTTCTTCGAGCTTGATCTTCAGCGCGATCTTCCCTTCGATCTCAGCTTCCTTCGCAAGCTCAACTGGCATTTCCTGATCCAGCTTATTGTATTCAAAAAAATCATTCGCAAACTCAAGCTCGGCCCTTGCCTTGCGCTCGGTTGTATCTTCAGCCGTGGTGATCCTGATTCCTTGACCTATCGTAAACGCTGCTCGCAGATCTATGATCGAACCGGTGAGAACGCATCCCCATTCGGCGCTTCCGACATATTTGTCTTCGATCGCTTTGACGGCCGTCTCATAAGTCCGATATTCATTGCCGACATATTTCGCCTTTTTGAGATCCGCGATCGTCATAACCATAGCTTCACGAGTCTTCACAAGTGATTCGATCTTCGCGACCGTCTCTTTGAATTCTTGCGCTGATAAAACGACTTCGCTCTTTTTAAGTTTTGATTGCCGCATCGTGGATCTCCTTCAATACATGTCGGCCGTGCCGATCAGGAATGTCGCCTTTTCAGGCTTCTTCAAATGGCTATAAATGCCGTATCTCACGCCGTCCATTCCATGATCGTCGAGCTTAACCGGTTCGTCAAGCGGTTCTCCGGCTTTGTCTTCTTTCCATTTATACGTTGTGAATTCATCGTTGATCTGCTCATTTTCTTCGCAAGTGATAAGCTCCTTCGAGCGAACGAACATAATCCCAGTATAGACAGAGCCTTTGTGACTGATCGCTGCTTTGCATTTGAATCCAGCGCGTAAGACTTCTTCAATGTCGCCTGGCGCTGAAGGATCTGCATAAATCGGAACTTTCGGTTTAACATTCTCGTCTTTCATTTTCTCGATCAGGTCACTCGTTGTCAAATGAGTTTGATAAATAATTTGCCGAAGATAGATTATTAAATCTTTAATGCCATGCCAAATAAGCGCGCTCGGATTATTAAAGCCGAAGTCCAGACCATAAAACTCGTCATCATATTCTTTCGGATATTCTGAGAGCGGAATGATTCTCGGATGCTTGTATATAATGCCGCGAGCGATTGACCAAACTCCGAGTTTAAAGATCTTCCGATAAACAGGATCATCGATTTGATCTAGAAGTTTCCGGTAACTATTCCGAACCGCGTCGATCGGATTGTCTTCGATCGTCGAATGATGAAGGAAAGAACTCTCGATGTTTCCGCTTCCGGTGTATGCATCCGGAAAGCCGGTAAAGAATCTTCGCTTGATCCAGCGCGCTCGAGCTTCATCCGGATTAAAGGTCATCATGACTTGATGATAATGATCGGCCTCTTCACGAAGACAAAGGTCAATGATTGTAAAATCGTTTTGCGTGAACTCGGTTGCTTCTTCTAGCCAGACGCCGGTTATTCCTTTAATCGATTTGATCTTGTCCGGATCGTCAAGGCCATCATAAACGATGACGTTCATTGCGCCGGTCATTCCACGAAAGGAGATCTCGCGCTTCGTTTCGTTGTGATTGTATCTAACGCCGGCTTCGTCGAGCAGCGTCAGCATGACTCGAGTGACGGATTCGCGGCAACGTGACCGGACTTTTCTCATCATAAGAAAGCGATGATTGCCTTCAAACATGCATCGAAGGAAAAGCTTTCTTGCAGCAAATTCGGATTTGCCAGATCCGCGGCCGCCGTATAAAACCAGATAGCGATCGCGATTCTTTAGAAGCTCCTTGAAACGTGTTGAAAAAAGGAGTTCAATCTTTTTCGTCGTCTGGGCCAGTTCCATTTGTATTGACATATTTGATTATAAACTCGACCGGCTGACCTTCAGCGCCTTCAATTCCGAGTCGAAGACGCTCTTCTGCAGCAAGTCCCAAATGCTTAAACAGTTTTTCAAGCGCATGAATCTTTGAGTGAAGCTTGAATTTATATTTGTCATGAACGATGATCTGCGTTCCGTCAGGATTCTCGCGAATGATCCGGTCTTCTGAAATCGACTCGATCGCTCGTGATGCATGCTCTGGCATTTCTTCAAAGGTCTTCGTCGTGACCTGGCCGTCTTCTCCGATCTCGACATAATGAGCAATGTCAGAGAAGCCGAGAAGTGCGATCTCTTGCAAAACTCGATCAGCCGTGATCTCGGTTCTGTATTCACGAGCTTTGATCTCCTTTAGAATTCGCTCTTGAATGACAGGTTTTGAGAGGTTCTCAGAGCCCATTCTTTGCGCTGTCTTTTCTGAATATCCAGCTGTTTTAGCTGCTCGAGTCGCATTAAAATCGATCAGATATTCTTTGCAAAAGATGATTTGTTTCGGCGTGAGATCTGCCATCGCTTATTTATTATTTATGAATTGCTGATGAATCGTCAAGCGTTCTTTATGTTCTTTGTTTT
>Ga0307377_10005440_pt1 | contig 13640 bp, 15 predicted proteins | sample TR3MG_FD_202535 | JGI IMG/M metagenome (GOLD analysis project Ga0307377, IMG submission 202535) | Soil microbial communities from Risofladan, Vaasa, Finland - TR-3 | ecosystem: Environmental > Terrestrial > Soil > Coastal area > Acid sulfate soil | place: Finland: Risofladan, Vaasa | collected... | reverse complement strand
CCGCGGGGCGCGCAGACTGGTACCGCCCGGACTACTTCGATCCGCGCGGCCACGCCATCAACCGCGCCGGCGTCACCGTGGACGAACAATGGCGGCCCCTGGATGCCGCAGGCAAGCCCGCCCATCCGCGCCTGTTCGCCGCCGGCAGCCTGCTCGCGCACCAGGACTGGATCCGGCAGCGCTGCGGCGCCGGCGTCGCCATCGCGACCGCATACAAGGCAGTCGAACGCGCTGCGCAAAGCGTGCGGAGCAGATAGTAACAGGCGAATCGATGCGACCGCGAAGCCCGACGCTTCGCCCCGGCGGCGCAATCCGCATGATGCGCGCCACGGCGTACAACACCAGCCCGCCCGTCTGTTAAGGTCCCAGATTGGAGCCTTGGTTGGGAACACGATCCGGCCACTCGGATTCCCCGCCCAACCCATGCGCTTGCCATGGATGGACTTCCGCAAAGCGGACAGCCATCCGTCTCAGATCGACCCTGAGCGGAAGTAGCACGAATGGGAAAGCGGCCGCTCAACGCCCCTGTTAAGGAGCTAAAGCATGTTGGCGCGGCCTTTGCGGAAGCAAAAGGCATGACGACATGCTTTGGTCGGTCTTATACGTTTTTTTGGGCGGCTCTATTTTAAACTTTGGATGTATAGGGAAACGCATATTTGCATTGGCGCAAGAGATGGTCATCTATTCAGAATTGCCTTCAATTCCTTTAGCACCATTTGCTCACAACCCTCGCTGTTCTCATCCCAATCATTCAAATCTGAACTTTCGGTGTCGCCCCAGGCTATGAGTCTTTCTAGGTACAATTTTCTCAACTCAGATTCCGTTGTTGAGGGGTTATTCGATACAATTTCGGCATCGACGATGAGGTGTCGTTGACCTACTAGTGCCAATTCCTCCCAGGAAGGCACCGAGTAGTTGCGCAGAAGAGCATTACTCTGTCTGATCTTATGGGCCTTCTTCGCAGCATCCTCATATCGCCTCAGTGCATCAGCTTTTTGCTTGTAATCCGCCGCACGCAGAGCTTCTTCACCAGAGACGTAGCTGTCAATTAGGGTTTGGTCTGAATCCATCTTGTAGATTTCCATAGCATGATGATTGATTTCAACTTATCTGATCTTCTTGATGCCTAACGCCTGCGTTTAGCGGCGCGCGGCTTCATGCGCGTCCGCTGCGGCGCAAAGTTATACTTCTTTTCAATCTTCCTGCTTCGTAATCTGACGAAGTGTTCGGTACGTATGGCTGCCCTCCGGGCACACTTGTGAACCAAAAAAGGAAAAGCAACAACGCAGACTCGGACCTTCCATATCGCAATTCGAGAATTACCCCTATTGCCGCAACAATTGATCAAGCCCTTCCCTCGCGGGTGGGAGGCATAGATAGATGGTTAGTTGGATTATTATTACCGAAACCATATCTTCAAGGATATCGGAAGGAGCACCAATACTGATCCTATTAGACGTGCGACATTATCAGCCCCAAACGGATTCTCAAAAATCCCGGAAAAAAGTAAGATAGCCCCAATAATGGATAGAGGAGCGATCCACCGCCATCCCCACGTCTTGACTCTTCCTTCGAGATCCTTCTTCTCCTTCTGCCTCTCAAGCTGAGTTATTTCCCTTTCAAGAAGTAGTTTCTTCTTCCTTTCTTCAAGTTCTTTTATTTCTGTCATGTCTATTCCTCTACTTGTGCGTGCGCTAGCCCTTACGACTGCTCGCGCTGATTTTTGCCGTCTCTATGGAAGGTAAGAGCCGCTGTTCACGCGCCTCCCCCGTGGCTATCCTCTTCCGAAAAGACGGTGAGCACCAGGTCAATATCCTAGTCGCTGGCTTCGTCATCTGGTGAAACTCGACGTGTTGCTAGAGGATACACCCGGCCATGGGATGACGGCTATGGAAAAGGTGCATCAAGGGGTCGCTACTGGCCGATTGTACGCAGTCGGCATCCCATCCGAAAGCCGTCCTTCGCCCAGAAGGAGAACAATCAGACTCCGATCACCAACGAAGGAGTCTGTCATGGAATCCACTCAACATAGGGAACCTTGGAACAAAGGCAAACTGGTCGGTCAGAAGCCGCCCCTCAAACCCAAAGACATCTGGGCCATCCGTATTAACCTCCAGAACGGGGGCCGGGTACGAGATCTGGCGATGTTCAATCTTGCAATCGACAGCAAGCTACGCGGCTGTGATCTGGTCAACCTGCGCGTTCGCGACGTCACGCACGGTAACCAGATACTGGCCCGGGCGATGGTCGTACAACGAAAGACCCAGCGGCCCGTACAGTTTGAATTGACGGAGCCTACACGGACCGCTACCGCCGCATGGATCGAAAAGGCGGGATTGAAGCCGGAGCAATGTTTGTTTCCAAGTCGTCTCGCCGATTCGCCCCATGTCTCTACGCGACAGTACGCCCGCATTGTGCATCAGTGGGTCTCGGCGATCGGCCTGGATTCGACCGTCTACGGCACCCATACGATGCGTCGGACCAAGGCGACGCTGATCTACAAACGGACGAGGAATCTGCGGGCTGTTCAGCTTCTGCTTGGGCACTCGAAACTGGAAAGCACTGTCAGGTATCTCGGGATCGAGGTAGACGATGCCCTGGAGATCTCGGAACAGACCGAAATCTAGGTTTCACCCCCTGCGGTCGTACGACTACGCCGTGCGACCGCTTTCTGGCACGATGCGCAATACGTGCTCTCGGCCAGATCCGGTCATACGACGGGTCAAAAAATAACGAAGTCGAACGGCAGGTAACCGATCACCAACCGGCCGCTCGACTCTGCAGGTAGTCCGCCCGGTTATCGGCCAAAACGGCCATTGAAGGTATGCAGCGAGGACGGCGGCTGCACTGTACATTGCTGCCGCTCGACGAGGCCAGACAAAACAAACGGAGGAGGCGACATTCGAGCGGCTGCTTATCGAAAATCACTACTCACACTCTCGACCCGAACCAGCCGGTGAGCGCGAGGGAAAGCGGAAGTTCCGCGATTGAATTCACCAGCTGCGCGGCTTTTCACGCAGGCCCAGTCGAATGGGTTAGGCCGCCGTTGGCGGTTCCTATAATTAGTCTGGTATCCCCTTCCGATTCGGGTTGACCACCCAGTTTCGGATGCTGCCGATGAAGTCCCAGACGTCTCCAGAGGACGGACGGACATAAGTTGCCGCGCTCGGGTCCTCGCCCATAGCTTGGAAAATTGTCGTGAGCCAGGTTGCCTTGTTCCGGCTCACCGAAAGTCCCTGGAGCCAGGACTCAATCTCACCATAGGGCACGATGAAGATTCCGTAGTCAGCTAGCTTTGCAAAGAAATTCGAGCAGGCTTCCCGGTCGCTAGGGGATAGAACTTGTATACCCCCGTCTCGCTTCATGTCCCTACCAGTCGCGTCGAATGCGCTAAGTAATGCACTTCGCTCTGTAGCCAAAGCTGAATGGCTAAGGGACGGAACGAACGCGCCGTCCATAGGCTTCTGCCAGACTGCGCCGCCATCCTTCAATACGTCGATGTCAACGATTCCAACGGCCGGAATACCTAGTTCGCGGAGTGGCCCGACAATGTCCCATACGGTTTGTTTGTTCTGTGCGTTGAGAAACAGGCACCCTTCGAGACCGCGAGGATCTTTTGCGAGTAACAGTCGTTCGTTGATTTCTTGATAGAACGCTCGATCCGCGTCTGCCTCCGTGACGACCACGGTGTTATAGAAAAGTGCGTTTAGTACACCTACCGACCGCAACAATGGATTGCGCATCAATGGTATCAACTTGTCCTTTGTCAAGAGACGCGCCGTAGCCGTAGCATAGTCGTATGTGAGGCGGACAATGTTGATTGCAGCACCGCCTTGAACGCACCCCATCAAGAAGCTTGCACTGTGTGTCGCGACGAAAAGCCGACGATTGGTTCCAGTTAGCGCAGACGTAATCTCCTTTCCCAGTCGCGCGCACAGAGACGGATGCAGGAAGGCTTCTGGTTCATCGATGAGCGTTATTTTCGGCTCTCCAGCAATAAGGGTGGTAAGCATGCCTACAAACGCTTTAACGCCGTCGCTGGCGTCATTGATAGGTGTTGCGGCAGAATGAAAGGCCACAGATGCCGAGTCCCAGCCCCTTTCCTCTCGTTCGTCGATTGGCGGTCGAGACGAAAGACGAATCCGAAGCTGGCCAACGTTTGTTGGGTCAATTACAAGATACTTTCCAAACGCCTCGAAGACGACACGACGGACTTCTGCGCGAGCCTCGTTGTCTTTAAATAGATGGGCCAAGTGATTCTGGGCAACGTGTTGGAAATCCCCTGCGGGTTGCTGGTCAGTTAGAGCCAGACGATTCTTGCCATCAAGTCGTAGAGTAAAGAGGGCAAGAAAACTTGAGTAGTAGGGGCGGTGTGGTCCGTTAGGGTTTTGAGCATCGCTCTTTAATCCTGGTAGGTAGATCTGAAATCTGGCCCCGCTATTGTCTTGTGGCTTAAGCTTGCTAACGAGAATATGGTCAGGATTCATGGTATCGGTCAGAGTCGGCTCGACCCGAATTTTTGCGATCTCGTCTTCTAAGGCTACAAGCGTCCAAGGCTCAAACTCAACTTTATCGACTACCTGTCCTTCGGGCGGTTGGGCGCGTGTAACCCACCCTTCAATTTCCATCAAAGCACGTGACTTGCCGCCGTTGTTTGGACCGACGAAAATCGTCACCGGAGAAAGCTGCAGGTCCAACGGGGCCCGTGTCGGCCCAGATCCCGCCTTAAGCTGCAATCGTTTGAGCATTAGTATTCGCAGTAAAGTGATACGTATGGCGTCGGCCAGGTGCCGCCTAAGGTTGCTAGTGACCGGGTTGCCTACGGCAGGTCCAATTAATTGGCGGGTTCCGCTGTATGGTTACTGGTTCTATATCGAATTAAAACGTCACGAAAAGCAGTACGTCGAAATATTGGTCAGCAGCATACACCCAGAGCGCGTGAGCGGCTGCTTTGGGGGCAGCTTCTTCAGCGACTGGTTCTGGCCGGGTGCGGCGGTTGCGCGTACTTCCCATAAGCCGCCGTTGGAAAAAAGCGGGGTTTTGCCAATGGCCGGATAAGGGCTCCACCGGGAATTCACCGTCTCGGCCAAATCCAGCCCATGACACCGCTCCTCCATTGCGGACATTCGTTTAGCCCGATCACCCTAATTGCCGCGTGGGCACAAATCCGTACCCGCCCTACTTGGCCAATGGGTGTCCCCAATTGTTCAGCAATACCCGCCCAGGTGTCAGGTCTTGTCTTTTGCCTGGTTCAGTTCTGTGATGGCCTTTCGAACGACCTCCATAGCCTCAGGAATATCTTCAGGTTGAAAATGTTTACCGTCGGACTGGGGTGGCATGGGCAATAGCGCATTGACTTTGTTTATCATTTCACCATAGTTGAAAATGATAAAAGATGAGGCTAGCGCTTTTTCCTGAAGTCCTTGTATTGCCCACTGTATGCCCTGCAAGTCAGCACCTACCGTGAGCAAGTTGTAGTTACCTGTTTGTAGCTTTGATGGTGTGCCATAGTGTATGGATGCTAGATCGGACATGTTTTTCAATGTTCGCAACAGAACATATTTTCCAGCCACATGAATTATGTTGGGTCGCCGATGTAAGGGGATTTCGGGACGTACGTGGTAGAACGCGAAAATATGCATCAATAACTTTTTTGCTGAAATGCCATTTGATGCATAAACAATTTTCAACGGCCAATCGTCGTAGTCAGGAACGTCAATGCCAGCCACGAGCCGGTTGTGTAGGCTGGAGGTGAGTGGAATCGATGCGATTCCCAATAGCGCATCTTCCAACTCTCGTTGATTCAAAGTGGATTTGATCGACACGACACCTAAAGTACCCTCAATAGGTGAAAAAGATTTCCCATTTCCGTCTTTATTGTGAAGATCGAATCGTGGGGTGGTGTCGTTAGTAACGATAACATCCAACTGCCGCGATTCGTTCCCCGCCATGTCGAAAATAAATCCCCCTAAGAAAACATTGCATCTTGCAGGCGCGTGTGTTCGCAAAAACTCTACGTAAACTTTTTCCCGAGATATCCCAATGTCGGACGTATTAGGAAAGATGGTTGCAGCCGAAGCTTCACCACGCAGAACTGCACCAACGCTCTCGTAGTAGTCCCTAAGTCGAACGAAGAAGTTTTCACTCATTACAAATGGCCCAAACTGCCAACAGTAAGTTAAGGATAGCAGGAATTTATTTGCCATAACGCCGCTGTACGACCGCGAGGGAAATTCCTATCCGTTCAACCACTGGACTGCGACGCGCGGGAGAAATCCGTGAATGTTGGGTGTGGGGAAATACGACCGGCGCCTTAGGGTGGGGTTCTGCGTGTCGCCGTTGCTCGAAGCAGTCATTCAGACTGAGCCCGGTTTCAACGTCGGCAAGTGGGCTTACTCCTGCCGCTCAATTACTCTAATGCCACCGGCAGCATCGGCCGATGTCCCGACCCTCGCGCCAATTTCTTGACGGCTCACTTCTCGGCCATTGCTGACCTTGGGTCCGAAGTCAGAATTGGTCGGCAATGTATCGGTTACCCGCCGTTCAGCCGCGAAGCGCGGTAAACGGCTGCTTCGTCATCTAGCGAATTCATGCTTTCGACCCTAGAGCGGACACGCAGGTCGAGACGCGAGGCGATGACCTATCCCACAAGGCTCAATGCTCTGAGGCCAAGTCGAAGTCTTCCTCGTGTCCTCGTGTTTCGAGCGTTGCGCAAAGAAGACCGACGCATGACTACGAGCGTGCCACGACTTCGTCCGCGGCAAACCAGCCGCACGCCTTGATGGCGGTCAGCGCCTAACTCGCGTCCTTCGCCCAGAGCACCAATGCCAAGCTTTCTTCGGCACGGCTGCACGTGACATAGAGCAAACAAAGAGCGAGCCGGCGAAGAACGACGTGCCGAGGCGGTGTCACACCCGTCTGTTGGCGAAATGCGCGGATGAAGTGGTTGACGCTCAAACACGCGGCGCTGGCCAACTGGTCCAGCGTTGGCGAGACGACCCGGTGGCCGCCCTCGACGATCGGATCGGCAGCCAGGGTGGCCGCAACCAGGCGATTGAAACCTTTCACGAGCTTGGCGGCGGTGAACGCCTGCGCGACGAAAGCGGACGACGGGACGTCGTCCGGCTCTCCAAGGAAAACTCCAAATTGACGCTTCAGCGGCCTTCGCCGCCATCGTCGCGTGGGCCCACCAGACAAGCTCATCCAAAGCCGACTTCGTGGCGGCAAGCAGGGTTGCCTTGATGTCTTCGATGGGCTTGTTTGCACCCATTGGGGAGGTCGACATGAAGGCGGCGCCGGGACCTGTCAGGGCTTCACGAACCGATAGGCGAAGCGATCGGTCTCGCCCTTGATCGAGGGATCGAACACCTTGATCGAGTGCTGATCGTCCTTGTTCGCGAGTATGGTGCTTTCCGCGTCTAGTTCGAAGCCGGCCGCCACCACCTCCTCGCGGACGGACGCAGGGTCGATCCGATGCAGCGACTGGGCGTCGCTCGTGCCTGCCCCTGCGGCGGCGGCGTGGTCTACGATGACGTAGGACCCACCAGGCTTCAGCCGCTCGTAGACAGCTCGATTGAAGTGGGCCGCCGTCGCGCCCCTGGCTTGGATCAGCGTGGTGTGGAGATCGTGGTAAAACAGATGCAGCCACAGAACATCCGCTGGTTGCGTGGCCTCCGGCATCGCCACGAGGTCCGCGGAGACGACTTCGACGTTCTCCCGGCCCGGCTCCTTCGCAAGTGTCTGCATGCGGCCGACCGGATCGTTGTTGAAGTGGGCGACCTCAGCCGGCACGAAGCTGTAGACCCGTCCTTCGGGTCCCACGATGTCGGAGAAGAGACGGGTCCAGTCGCCGTCGCCTGGGTAAACATCGATGACGGTGGAGCCCGCATCGACTCGTGCGAACTGGATCAACTCGGATAGCTTGGATTGGTCGTACATCGTGATCTCCTTTACGGTTGGGCATTCGACGAGCGCGCGGCGTGCGAGGGGGCGATCCACGGTTGATCCACCGTCTACCCCGGCCCGATGGCCGCGGATGGCCAGCGCTACGCCAGCCCGGACGCGTCCATTTCCGAAGCCCGCGCCAGGGCTTGCGTATCGATATACTCCCGGATTTTCGTCACCTTGCCCTTTCGAACGGCGATGGCGAAGACCCAATGGTCCTCGAACGGCTTATTCGTGGCTTTGATTTTTCCAGTAGCGACGCCGACGACCAGAACCCGGTCTCCCTGCGCCACGAATTCGGGGGGCTTTGGGAATGAAGTTTCCACCTTTTCGCAAGCCTTCTGAAGCACATCCGCCAATCCCGCGTGTCCGCGGTGCGTGCCGGCCAGCGGCCAGTCCTCGCCCGGAATGATCCACTCAATATCTTCGGCAGACAACTCCAGCAGACCTTGCTTATCGCCGCGGCCCATTGCCGCAAAAAAATCCTTCACAATCTGGACATTCTCTTGTGTGCTCATCGAAATCTCTCCATTTCCCTTACATCGGATCGGGTAAGTTTCAGCGCGACAGCTCTCACACCACCGCTATTTTTTTCGATTTCTCCCACAACTTGATCTGCACTCTCCGTATTAGACCTGCGCCATACCTCCATCGACGGCGAGATCTATACCGGTGATGTAAGAACTTTCATCGGAAGCAAGGAACGTGACTGCTGCCGCGATTTCCTCGGGCATGCCTCTGCGACCCATTGGGATCTGCGTGGTGAACTGTGCGACCGCTTGCTCGACCTGTTCAGCGGTAAGGCCCGTCGTCGTCGCTAAGGCCGGGGTATCGATTACTCCGGGGCTCATACAATTCACGCGGATCTTTCGGTCTTTCAATTCTAGAGTCCAGCCGCGCGCGAAGTTGCGCACAGCCGCCTTACTCGCGGCGTAGGCGGTAAACCCTGGGAGCCCCAACACGTTCGAGACCGAAGAGGTCAGGATGATCGAGCCGCCATCTTTGATGAGGGGAAGAGCCTTCTGCACCGTAAAGAACAGTCCCTTCACGTTCACGTCGAAGGTCTGGTCAAAATGGGCCTCAGTAGCCACCGCGAGCGGTGCGATTGTCCCCGCGCCCGCGTTCGCGAAGAGAATGTCGATGTGACCATGTTTCTCTTTCACGACGGCATAGAGCCGGTCCAGATCTTCCAAGCGCGACACGTCGCCTGCGACCGTCGTAACGTTTCTTTCGATGAAGACTGCGGCCTCCTTCAGCTCTTTCTCTCGTCGCCCAGTGATCACTACGTGGGCGCCTTCGTCCACGAAGCGCTTGGCTGTGGCCAAGCCAATCCCGCTGCTTCCGCCTGTGATGACCGCAATTTTTGCGGCCAATTTTTGGCCGTTGTTGTTGCTCATATGTTTCCTTTTCTGGTTGTTACAAATATTAAATGTGACCATCGAACTGTTCGATCACGATTCATCAGTCGAAGTTGACCAGGTTCTTAAAGACCAGTTGACCCCAGCTATTTCCGCGCGCTTGCACAAGCAGTCCACCTTCCGAAAGCCCGCCGAGTTTGATCGGCGAGAAACCGAGATTTTCCGCAAGCGCACCAATCTCCGCTGCGGCGCCGTCATCGTCGCTCGCCAGGAACACGACTCTCCTGCCACCATGTACGGCCGGATCTTGGCCAAGGACGGCAGCGACCAAATGGTTGAAGCCCTTAACCAGTCGTCCACCAGTGAAGGCCTGCGCGACGACCTTGGAAGAAGGTAGTCCCCCCAGTTTCTCAGGGGGCACGCCGTAGGCATTGGTCACATCGATGATGGTCTTTCCCTTCCAGGTCGGCAGCACCTTCGCGACGTCCTGGTACGACTCGAAACGGACAGCCAAAAAGACGATGTCCGCCTTGACCGCTTCCGCCAGCTTTTTGGGAATGATCGTGGGTCCGATCGCGGCTGCGGCGGATGCAAAGCTTTTCGGGTCGCGCGTGGTTGCAACGGATGCTTCGATGCTCTTGCGGGCAAACGCCTTAGCAAGAGCCTGCCCGATATTGCCGAAGCCGATAATTGCGTAGCTCATATATTCTCCTTGGGTTTACCACGCCCTATGGCGCTCCAAATAATCGGCTGGAGCGCCTGGCCGGGCGCAGCGCGTCAGAGTTGCGCAAGGCCGCCGTCAACGGCGACCTCGCTGGCGGTCATGAAGCTGCTGTCCGACGATGCGAGAAAGGCAGCCGCCGCCCCGACCTCCGCCGGATCGCCCATGCGCTGGAGCGCAGTCATCGAGCCGTAGGCCTTCAGGCCGTCCTCACCTAGCGCAGCCTTCGCGAGTTCGGTCGCAGTCGCCCCGGGCGACAGCACGTTTACCCGGATGCCGGTGCCCTTCAGATCCTCCGCCCAGGTCCGCGCGAGGTTGCGCACTGCCGCCTTGCTCGCGCTGTAGGCGGTGAACCCCGGGGCGCCCGTGGTGCCGGCGCTCGATCCGGTCAGGATGATCGAACCGCCCTTGCCCATCAGCGGCAGCGCCTTCTGGACCGTGAAGATCGTACCCTTCACATTGGTGTCGAAGGTTTCGTCAATGTGCTTGGCGGTGATCTCGCCGAGCCGAAGCTGGCTTCCCACCCCGGCATTGGCGAAGACGATGTCGAGGGTTGCGCGCTCGGCCTTCACCGCCGCGTAGAGTCGGTCGAGGTCGGCCAGATCGGAGACCGAGCCCTTCACCGCACGGGCATTGGGCCCGAGGTCGGCCAGAGCGGCGTCGAGCTCTTTCTGCCGGCGGCCGAAGATGAAGACGAAGGCGCCCTCCTCGATGAAGCGTTTTGCCGCGGCGAGGCCGATGCCAGTAGCGCCACCGGTGATCACGGCGGTCTTTCCATTCAGTCTGTTCATGTCATGTATCCTTCCTTAGAGTTGTACGGAACCGACGATCGCATAGCTCATGACAATTCTCCTGTTCAGTACAGCCATGATTCTGGGGTTCTTGACTCATGAAGACAATTGACGAAATATATATAAATATCATCTACTCTTTAGATAGTTATGCTCGATAACGTCACCATCAATCAACTTCGGGCCTTCGTTGCCGTGTGTGACCAAGGAAGCTTTTCCGGGGCTGCACGGGAGCTGAGGCGTGCACAGTCGGCGATCAGTCACGCGATCAAGGCACTCGAGAGTGCCTTTGATGTGGAGCTGTTTGAGCGCAACACGCGCAAAGCGACGCTTACGGCCGCGGGCCGCAGCCTCTTGCCTGATGCTCGTGCGGTGATCGCACGCACCGAGGAAATGAAGACGCGCGCGGTTTCCATTGCTGAAGCCGGGGTACCACAAGTCTCGATTGCCGTGGATACCTATTTTCCGCGCGCGCACCTGATTGAATGCCTGCGCAGCTTGCAGGCGGACTTTCCAACGGTTGCAATCAATCTGCGCATAACGACCATGCAGGGCGGCGAGCGTTTGGTTCTCGAAGGCACGTGCGCATTGGCGGTGACGATCACGGACGTGCCGGAGCTGAGCCCGGGTACCATAGAAAGGCAGCATTTATGTGACGCGCAAATGGTGACCGTCTGTGCGCCATCGCATCCGCTGGCCGCAATCGCGGGGCCGATCCCGCGGGAGGAATTTGGCCGGCACATCCAGCTCGTCGTAACCGACAATCAGCCCGATGCACAAAAGACACGACAAGGGGTCGCCGGCGAACGCCAGTGGCGGGTGAATGACCTGGGCGCGAAGCACGATCTGCTCAGGGGAAGCTTGTGCTGGGGGCACATGCCGCGTCATATGGTTGCGGAAGACCTCGCGAATGGAACACTCGTCGAACTCCAACGGCGCGCATGGCACATGCGCCCCCTCACCTTCATGATCTCGCAGCGGCGCGGGTACTCGTTTTCCGAATGCGAGACACGGCTGGTCGAGCTCCTTGGCAATCCTCAGCGCTTGCCAAAGGATGCCAGCCAGCGCTCCGTCTCACGCAAAGGCGAAAACCCCTGACGGCCCGCCATGCGTAAGCAACAGTCAGTACGGTCTGCCGCTCCTCGACGGATGTCCGCAAAGTAGATGAACAGCAGTCTGCTTTCTGGGATCTTCAATGGCTGCAACGGTTAAGGGTTGTATGACGCCTGCCCTGGCACGGAGGTGACGCTGCGGAGTGGGCAGGCGTCATACAACCCTTAACCAACTCGGTCTGATGGGCTTGGCACAAAGCTGCCTTTCACCCCGGTTCCTTTTCGCTTCTCAAGAAAGAGCCGAGAACGCCATGCAAGCCAGTTATGGCGCGCACGCACGAGTTTAGGGAAACAAGCTAGCCGTTTCGTCGAACAAAACAGGTCAGACGAATTCTTTCAGACTTGCAGGCGCGTACTGTGATTGGCTGTACCGGTAAGTGGGGCACGGAAGCGGAATTCTCTCCCCTTTAACACTAGCCCTTTGACGCTCAAGTCGATCCAACCACAAATTCCGAACGGCCCCGGCGGCGCAATCCTCATGCTGCGCGCCACGGCTTACAATACGAGCCCGCCCGCTTGACGCTATTCTGGCCGGCGCGCTCGGAGGAATCATGAAAACCTACAAAGCCATGCAGGTCAGCCGTGCCGGCGTGCTCGAGCTGGTGAGCATGGAAACACGCGACCCGGCTCCGGGCCAGGTTTTGATCGGGATCGAAGCCTGCGGGATTTGTGCCGCGGATGCCGGCACCGTCGAAGCGACAGCGCCGAGTCTCGTGCTTCCCAGGGTCCCGGGCCATGAAGTCGCGGGCCGGATCGCGGCGCTCGGTGCCGGCGTCGCCGGCTGGCGTGTCGGGCAGCGCGTCGGCGTCGGCCGCCTCGGCGGTCACTGCGGCGAATGCCGCCAATGCCGCTCGGGCGAATTCGTCCTGTGCGAAGACCAGCCCGTTGTCGGCGTGACCCAGGACGGCGGCTATGCCGAAATGATGCTCGCGCGCGCAAGCGGACTCGTCGCGATCCCCGATGAGTTGGATGCCGTCGACGCCGCTCCCTTGCTGTGCGCCGGGCTCACGACTTTCAACGCGCTCAGAAAATCGGATGTGCGCGCCGGCGACCTGGTCGCGGTGCTCGGCATCGGCGGACTTGGACATCTGGCCGTGCAATACGCGCGCAAGATGGGCTTCAGGGTGGTCGCGATCGCGCGCGGAACTGAAAAAGCCGAACACGCGAGGGCGCTCGGCGCGCACCGCTATATCGATTCCACCGCGGAAGATGCCGCGAAAGTCCTGCAGTCCATGGGCGGCGCCCAACTCATTCTGACTACGACCACGCACAGCCCCGCGGTTTCCGCCTTGTTCGCAGGCCTCGCGCCGCGCGGCAAGCTGCTGGTCGCCGGCAGCGGGCGCGATCCGATCTCCATCCCGCCGGGACGGCTGGTTGCGGGAAAAAGAATGGTCGAAGGCACCATCACCGGATCGCCGATCGAGTCGGAGAAGACGCTGGATTTCAGCGTGCTTGCCGACGTGCGGCCGAAGATCGAGGTCATGCCACTAGCGCAGGCCGGCGCAGCCTATGAGCGCATGAAACAAGGCAAGGCGAAGTTCCGCATGGTGCTGAGGATCGGCGCCGGCTAGGCGGCGCTTGTGAACTAAACGCGTCGGAGACAAATTTCAAGGAGAAACACCATGGCAGGCACGGCACTCGTTTCGGGCGGCAGCGGCTATATCGCCGGATTTCTCATCCGGCAACTGGCGGCCGAAGGTTGGACGGTCCACGC
>Ga0307377_10005438_pt1 | contig 13644 bp, 20 predicted proteins | sample TR3MG_FD_202535 | JGI IMG/M metagenome (GOLD analysis project Ga0307377, IMG submission 202535) | Soil microbial communities from Risofladan, Vaasa, Finland - TR-3 | ecosystem: Environmental > Terrestrial > Soil > Coastal area > Acid sulfate soil | place: Finland: Risofladan, Vaasa | collected... | reverse complement strand
AGGTCTAATCTCTTTTTTAACTATAGGGCTGACCAAAGCTGCGATCCACAACTTCTCAGCGACTGTATTCTCAATTATCTTGGCGAACCTAGAAGCATAATCTGAAAGTCTAAAAAAGTCACTGTACCTAGATGTTAGTTCAAGTCCATATTTCGGGTTCTTTTCGAAAACTTCTACCGAACTAATAAAAATCTGATCTAGGACCTCTCTGTTTAATTTCTTTTTAACTTCCTGAGGAGTTCGATTAAACACTGCCAACTTGCTGTCCCAATTTCCACTCCCCTTAGCTTCTAAGATTTTGTTTTCCCAATATTCAATAGCAATCCCAATAAGTTCGGGGAGAGACTGCCGCTCTTTAGACAACATCGAAAACACCGTTGGATCTTCTTTAAACATCTCACGAAATGTTTCTATGTAGTTTGGATCTTTGTCAAAGTTATCATTAATGGCTTTGGCTTTCTCAAGTTCTTTGTAGTGATACGATTCTTTGTCAAAACCTTTGTCGTCAACTAATTGAAAAACTTCTTCCCAATACTCGTAAGGTCTCTGATTCTGATGTCCTTGAATTTCTGCTATTTTATCCCCAGAAAACCTAATTGCGACCCTAGCTTCTCCCCCTTGAATGAAAAGCCAAAAATCACCCCCAGACAAATATGGTCTTGCCATATTCACTCCAGTACACCAACCACGAGGGATACTGAGATTTTTTAACTTCTGGATGTTATCTTCAAAATTTGCTGGATCATTACTTTGCGAAGGGATTCTAAGCCAACCATCTTTTTCATTACTCTTAGACGATTCCATTTCCATCGTCTCAATTTCGGTCAAGGCTTTTCGATAAGACTTTATGAAATTAACTTGCCCCATCCCATCACCCATATCTCCATAAGCAGTGGCAACAGCTAAGGCATTCTGACCAAGTGGTCCATTCTTTTTATTTGCAGGCGAAGACTCAAGAATAGGCTTCAAAGCCATGTACTGAAAAGATGGATGCTTTTTGTATTCGTCGTTCCCATTCATGATGTATTCCCACCATGAAACAAAAGCGTCTTTTTTATTTTGATTAATCGGCTTAAGAACTTCTTCCTTCGCCAGATTCTCATCAATCTTGCGGAGTGAGTGGGCTCTTTGAACGTGTTCCTGATCCATGTTCCTTTCAAACTCATGATCTAAATCAATGTCCTTCATGTAATGATTCTTTTCTGGCTGTCTTTCATCAATCATCGCATAAAGTTCTTTGAACAACTCGTTCTTAATAAACAAGTTAATGTCTTCAGCATTTGAAATAGTTTGCCATGGAACGAGCTTCTCGTATTTATAAATGAACGCCTTCAAATACGGATCTTCAATGTTATAAGTCTGGATTTTGTCTTTTGCCGCAGCAAATATAATTTTCATAATGTCAACCTCATTCACTAACTTTAATGAAGTTATACAAAGCTTCATTTATATCATGGATGTTTCTTTTTTCTGGTGGCATGTTAAGAACCATCTGTTTCATTCTCAAAACATGGCTCTTTAATTCCCCTTTGTCTGACTTCCCCTTACCTGTTATAAGTGGATAGCCTAAATCATATTTCTTAATATAATAGTTCGTTTTATTCTGAGCCATCTTGTCCGCCACATTTTCAATCCACACGAGTTTTTCAACATCAGAATCAATTTTACTTATATCATTAGTATAAATCGATTCCGCAAAATCCTTCCCATGTTTCCCGTATTGATAATGATGAGCGAGTTCATGAAATATAACAAACATCATAACCGCAGGATGTGATTTTAACACATCTTTATTAATTACACAATATCCATTCACTGCCAATCCTGTCGCCGAGATGTTCTCAAAACGATATGGAACCCCAAGTTGATCGATTTCTTCTTCTATATCACTAGCAAGTCTATCTGCTAAGTAGGCTGCTTTTTCCTCGTACTCGTCACGTATTTGAGCCGCCTCCTCATATCGTTCTTCTTTGACCGCTTCCTTAAGTCTATTGTCTTTTAGAGAGATTTCTTTCCAGAAAAAATCCCGAAGAGGAGTAGATAATGAATCAAAAACGTTCCCACTCAACTTGACAAGTTCAGATGTTCGGATAAATTTCATAATATGGACCCTTTGTTGTTCTGAATTTATTCTCTCCAAAGTATCAAAAACCCTGTAGGGGAATGTCGCATCCTAGAAGAAACATGTCTAAATGAAAATTATAAAAATAGCAGAGTCACAACTATCTGATAGCTGGGAAGACGATATCGATTATCTTGAAGAACTTGGTCTAACCATTGACCAATTGTTAACAAAACATGGAGCGAATTTTCAAAGAGTCGATATCAACGGAAATCCATTGATTATAATTTACGAAGAAAATTATACATATGTTATCGATGATCCTAATGACACTTACCCAACAGTTAAAGAAGCAGAAGACTGGATTAATGGCATGTGGGACGCAGAACTCGAAATGTTTATTCCAACAGAAGATCACGACTTTTGGGAATATCCAGAAACACTTTATCATGCCACAAACTCTGAAAATGTCCCTTCAATAAAACGATACGGTCTACGTCCAGAAGACCAAAGCAGAGGTATATCAAACAGGAGCACTGGATCCGCAGTGTTCACGTCGAGATCTGACGAAGACATCGAATCATATGGAGACGTGATTATCGCTATTAATACACACCAAATGAAAATAGACGGATATACCCCAGAAGTTTCTGAAGAAACTCCACTTGAAGAGTCCAATAAAAAAGAAAGATTGGCCAATATGATTGGTCTAGATAATTACATAAAAGAAGATTACTCGTCAGAAGGACTTTCTGATAACACTATAATAGTATATGGCTTAATACCACCAAAATATCTGGAGTTTTACTAATAATGAAAATCATAAAAGTAGCAAACAAAAATGTATCATACACAGCCATCGTTTCTCAAGAAAGCATTGCTGCTGGAAAAGTAGCCCCATGGCAAACACTTATAAGTAAACTTAACATTCCCGAAGGATGGACAATACACGCTCATCATATGACTATGAATATGGGCGCATGTAAAGACCCAAGCGTATTAGGAGAAACTGTGGATCTAAAAGCAGTAGCTCTCGGTAAAGACGAAAACGTCATGGCTGTTCTTGTCGAGTCCCCAATAGGAACCCAAAACGAAAATCCTCACGTCACTGTCGCAGTTGCCCCTGGAGCTAAACCTTTTTGGAGCAATCAACTAAAACATTGGAAATCAATAACTCCATTCACCCTCCCTGGGGTTGTAGCAGAGGTAGCGCAAGGTGGAGCTTTAGTTCCAAAAGATAAAATCCCAGGTGGTCTGTCAGATGGATCAAACCCAGAAGATTTTGATCCAAAAGCACTAGCTAAAGGGACAAAAGTCGAAATGGAACATACTTCTGATAGAGAGATCGCAAAAGAAATCGCAATGGATCACTTAACAGAAGATCCTAAATATTATGATAAATTAGAAACTATTGAAGAACATTAATGAAAGATGAAAACGATGATTGAGAAAACGAGACTGTCGCATGAGCGGATTGAGAAGCTACGTCGTCTGACGAGCACATCGGACGATGCGTGGGCAGCGGTTGCTGAGGTAGGTCGGAGAATTAAAAGGAGCAGAATTTAATATGATTAATATAATATACCCTAAAGATCATTGGATTCTTCAAAAAATGGGGGAGGAGCTGTTATACAGAATTCCCAATACACGGGGAATTCCCCATACCTCCTCAGAACTAAGTTCAGACAACAGTCCGCTCAATGACCCAGCCGTTCAATTAAATTATTACATCAATTACCCTTTATTCCGAGGTAAAACCCACAGGCTTGATGTAGCCTTGTTTACTCATCCTGAACCTAACGGCCTTTTTTATAAACTAGCTCAAGAAGTTGACCTTGCCATATGTATTTCAGAGAAATATCGAAAAGAATTAACTGATCAGGGATCCAACGCCGTAACTATTATTCCTGGTATTGGAGAAAACTTTAATCCAAAGTTGATTGTGGGCTTTGTCGGGCGCTTTAGTTCCTACGGAGAACGAAAAGGCGATAACATTCTGAGTGCTGTTTCGGAGATTGAGTTTGTTGACCTTAGATTAACCAATGGTCAGGTTCATGAAAAGGATCTACCTGACTTTTACAACCAACTCGATTGCGTGCTCATTGCTTCGAAGTACGAAGGCGGGCCAATGTGTCTGCTTGAAGGGTTGGCTATGGGCAAACCAATCGTTTGCCCCCCTGATATTGGTCTGGCTGAAACCTACATTGACCATATTCTTCCCTACGAGAATAGCAACTTTACCTCTCTAAAAACCGTTTTAGAAACTCTGTATGAATCTAAAAAAAATCGTTATGATGCCGTAGCTGAAAATACCTGGAAAAACTGGGCCAAAAAGCACAAGCAGGTTTTTGATGCCTTGATAGAAAACAACAGAAGGCAGGATTGGCTTGAAGTATTCAAGCAACCATTTGATGAGGCTAATTTAATAGAGCCGGTCACTAGAGGGGCTTATGCTAATCCCGTTATCAATCGTTATGCTGAAAAACATGGCATTAAAGAAATTAATCTGCATCTGGGGTGTGGCGGACACAATCTAGCAAACTGGATCAATATCGATAATTTTGATTACGTTGAGGGCGACAATTCACGTTCAGGTTCAAACTACGATATTAAAATGGATATACGGGAACTAGATGTTAGCGACAACACTGTTGATTGCATCCTGTTAGTCCACGTGATTGAACATTTTGTACGTTGGCAGACCATTGATATGCTAAAGCACTACTATCAAAAGTTAAAATCTGGTGGTTTCCTTTACATCGAAATGCCAGACCTTGATGGGTGTATTAGCTGGTGCCAAAAAGGGAAGAAAGCTCCTCATATTGATACGCCTATCGGGCCGTTAAACATGGGCTTTACGCAACTATATGGCAATCAATGGGATCGGCTTGATTACGAAACACACCGCTATGTATGGACCAAAAATGAAATAGGGAATGTGCTGAAGGATATCGGATTTCAAATATTGCAGCTTAATAATGAGGCTCGCTATCATCACAAAGACCGAGATATGTTTGTTACTGCTCAGAAACCTAATCCTTTCATTTCCTCGGAATTATAGGTTTTCCCTGCGATAGCATCCAAAACACAAAAGCGAGCTTTTAAGTGGCAAAAACGGAGAAAATTTTCAAATAAGGAAAAGATGTGATGAGCATTATAAAAAGTATGGAAATAGCACTTCTTGCAAGGCAGAGTTTACTGAATGGATAAGCCACCAAAATATCAATACGCATTACATGAGTCTGAGTCGGGTTGGTATGTGATGCGGTTTGAGATTATTTGTGACGTTGTTTGTGAATGTCAGACGAGAGAAGAGGGTGAGTTGAAGATAAAAGAGTTGAAAGATGACACCTGAAGAGATAATTGAGAGATTTGCAGGGCATGGGATTAAGTGTCGGGTTGACCGTAACTGTGTGCTTGGTTGTATTCCTGTGTACAACAATGAAACGGATAGTGTGGCATATGTGATTGAAGGGGAGAATGTGTTGGTAATAGATAAGACGAAGCGAGTGTTGGTGCCGTTGTTTGATAATCCTACTGCGGAGCATGTGGATAAGTTATCGATGGTGGTGAAGTATGATAATGTGACGGATGCTATTTTGGTTGTGCGGTCGCCGAATGTAGTTGGTATGTGTGTATTTGTGAATGAGGATGATGATTCATGTTGAGGAGTCAATGAGAGGAGTAGCGTCAACACAATGGGTATCACGTTGTTGCGGATGTTGGCCTGTCGTGATAGTTAATCGATGGCACTGCACCAAGTGCCTAAAACTAGCAGGATTCAAAGGAGGAGAGGATGACGGGCAGAAATCTTGTGCAGAATGGTTTAAAGAAAATCAACAAATGTGGAGAAGTTAAACATTAAATTTCATGTTCGCAATTGTAATATGAAAACACTTCCTAGCATCAGTAATACTAGGATTAGGCATTCTTATCCTAGACAGACCAAGACTCTCACGAACATCCTCAAGCTCTGTGGAATATGCGTCCAAATAAATGTACTTTTTCCCAATCCAAACATGCGGGTCATACGTAAAAGGTATTTCCATACCATCTCCATATCCCCACAAATCATCAGAAACAGTTTCGATACCAGTACGAACCACTGTAATGTGAGTTCTATACTTGGGCGTTAACCACTTTTGACTTTTTGGGATCAAGGATCGATAAAATCTGGCAATTCCATCATCTACTAAAACGACGGCTCGCCTTTTTTCGTTATCGTAAGTAAGTTTTCCAATTGATTCATACATACAATTAATATAAATTAATCTATCGGAAAGTCAAGGTAATATGCTATAGATTCTTAATCTCATCTATTAGATCAAGCATCGTCGTATCATCTTTTGAACCATCAAATGTATCAATTGTCCATAGGTCATGGCGCTGTATTTTGGCGTTGTAGCCAGAACTTGCCATCTTATCCATTTTATTGACCCCACTCTTTTCGCAGTTGTCAATAAATACACAGTTAGAATAGTGCGGAATTCCCCTGTTAAATGACTCTAAAGAGATGATTTCATCAAAATACTGATGAATATCCATCGCAATAAGCATTTTACGAGCATATCTACGACCACTGGCCGTACTTAACACTACTTTCCCCTTAGTTTTGGCGAACTCTAAGAATTCTTTGATATGAGGTCGAATTCCCACCTCATACTTCTTCATTCCGCTTTCTACTAAAACAGCACCAACTTCAAACGGAGGCTTTGCACCAGCTTCGGTCTTCAAGGTCCCATCCAAATCTATAAAAAATGTTAAATCTCTTACGCTCATGTTATCTATTATACAGCCTTTTTAACTATAAGCGTTGTTCACTTCATCGATCCACTTAGGAACCCAGTCCTCAACTTGCATTGTTGGTTTCCAGTTCAATAACTTTCTCGCTTTTGAATTATCTGCTAAAGTACATCTCGGCTCAACTCTATCTGGAAGATTAACCGTAAATCCACCAAATAATTGAGCTATCTGATTAACTGAACGGTTCGCCCCATTACCAATATTAAAAATGTTGCAACCAACACTCTTTTTCAAAAATTCACTCGCTAAAATATTCGCAGAAACAACGTCCCCAACATAACTAAAGTCCCTACGCTGTTCTCCATCTCCAACAATAGTCAAAGGATCGTTATTAAGCATTTGCTCAGCAAAAATACCCATTACAAGCTTGTATGCTCCTTCGATACTTTGGCGCTCTCCATAAACGTTAAAATAGCGCAAGCAGGCAGTGTTAATACCATGTATGCGAGAATATAGCTTACAATATTCTTCTCCAATTAATTTTTGTAATCCATAAGGGCTTAATGGCTTAGTTTCATCCATTTCTTCATTAAGACCCCTTTCTCCGTTTAATACCTCAAGAGGAGGGTCTCCGTATACACTAGAAGATGAACTAAGAATAAATCGATTAACATTGTAGAGCTTACAATGATGCAAAAGGTTTAAGGTTCCATGAGTATTCACACTGTCAAAACCCAAAGGGTCTTCAATACTAGGTTGAACCCTGGCTAAGGCTGCAAGATGAAAAACGCAGTCAATCTCTTGAGAAAAAATCCCTCTTAAATCTTCTCTGATATCTTTTTTGTAAAGCCTGCAAGAATTTGGATATCTTAATAGGGCGTCACTAATATTTTCTTCTTTTCCATTGACGAAATTATCAATAATAATAACATTATGCTTTTTTTCTAAAAGGGTGTCAACCAAATTGCTCCCGATAAATCCAGCCCCACCTGTCACTAAAGCATTCACTTTTCAAGCTTTCCTACCGTAAAAAATTTTACCGTTCCATCCATCTTGTCCCTTATTTTTTCACATTGTTCACTAGTAAGCGGCTTCGAGGAATAAACAATGACTGTATCATCGTCAAACCCAAATCCAATGATCTCTTCTATTAGCAAGAAATCATCAAAGTTTTCATTTGTTATTTCTGGAGCCACTTGCTTCCCAATGATTGCGCTAAAAGATTTGCATCACTACTTCCACTCGAACATCTACTACTGTCCTCAAAAGCATCAGCCATTTCATCTTGGTTGTTCTCATGATAGTGACACCAATTATCAATCATGTCTTGAAATTCATCAGTATCTAACATAACCATTTTTTTGTTGTCATTTATCTTATACATCCCCGATCCCTCTTTAGAAGCGTAAAATTTTCCTTGGTCAGTGCTAACAACTACGAATTTTTCATTTGAATATGGATCTACTAAATTAACTTTCATCTTGTTATCTCCCATTTTTAAATACCTTCTTCAAGAGCTTCTTCAATGGCGTGACAGTCTGAAGAAACCTCGCTGTAAACTCTTGCATTTATTGCACCAACAACCCAAAATCTAAGTCTCTTTGGTTCAAGCTCAATAAGAGTCTGACAGTTGTTTATTTCACACTTGATCGTCTCAGAGTTGACACAATCACAGTCCCCAAAATATGCAATATTTTTCAAAATTTCATTCCCAATGCCCTTTACCATGAAACACATAATCACTTTCTCAACATAGTTAGGGTCACTTAAATATTTGCTGCTTCTTATCCCTCTAACAACCTTTCCCCCTTTTTTAACATTGTCAAAGTCTTCTGGCAAGTTGTCAATAAAAATGCAAATTTCATATGGAATTGATTCATCTGAAATTTTCGGAACCGCACCCCTCATAGGAATCATAGCCATTTTCTTTTTAAAATTCTCGTTGAAATGATTATGAGGAACACAAGAAAATGAAACATTCTTAGGGACCATTCGTTTGCAATACTCTTTTATGCAACTTCGAAGCAATTGAGAGAAATGCTCGTTATATCCCCCTCTTAGAAGATTTATATCCTTCTCCTTCGTTCTAAGAAGATAAATTTCGTGCTCTTTCTCTACAACTTCTTTAATTACATCAGAGTCTTCAAGTGAGTGAACATCTTTATGTATCCTCTCCCACATATCCTCTTCAAAAATACTTAAATCAATTTCTTCGCTCATTCTATATTCCTTCTTCTATGTTTTTGTAAAATTCGTCAAACCACAGCAATAAATGAATTTTCAATTCATCTAAAGTTTCACATTTTCGATCTTCTATAGCTTCAGATGTTGTCGTTCTTCGAAAAATGTAACCACCCATATACAAATCAACTGTGATTACAAAAATTATATTAGCTTTATCGCTGTTCCCCACTTTTAAAATATAATTGCACTCATCCATAAGAGTGAATGGAACGCTTTTTTTATCAGTTAGAGGGATTCCTTTAACATCTCGAACGTAGTCTAAAAACTGATTTAAAGAGAAAACAACGTCTTCTAAAACTGTTTCCAAAGTTTCTTCACTAATAATTATTTCACTCAAAAGATCTCTGGCTTTCGCATGGGGGTTCCAGTCCAATCGTAGCGTATCAAAAAGATCTTTCGTAAAACTGTTTATTGTTGTTGTGTCCATTAGAAATTCTCCAATGAAATACTGAATCAATATTATACAGGAAAATTAAATATTAGAGTCCTGTCTCGCTTCTACACATCGCATTAATAAGTCTCATGTTCCACCCTATGAACCACCTTACCAATAACCCCAGGTCCGATATATCGATACTCTCCTGGATTAAATGCATCTTTAATATCACTACTCGGAACTAACGCCCTCAAAACTATTGCAGGCTCTTCATCTACCGCCGCAACATGTTCTGCATGGCCAATCGCCCATCTCTTAGACTTAGTAACATAGTCCATGTTTCTAAATTCCGAAACAGTGTCTGGAACCGCCCTGTAAATAACTACAAAAATATCATCTGCTAGTCTAATTATTTTCATCTTCATCGTTCATTCAATTTCGATTTTTTATACCAACTCAAAGAAGATCTCGAACTAACAATCTCATCCTTAGAAACAATCTCTTCTTTCTCGTCATCCCAAAAACCTATAAAATTAACACTAATTCCAGCAGGATCCCAGATACAACCACTAGCAATGTCCCACGAGTAGTACCAATTTGCCCTACTATCCATCCTTAGATCCCATTGACAAGGACAAATTTCAATCCCAGCATACTCAGATGCGACCTTCTCCCAATCAATATCCATCCCGCTAAACCCATCCAGAGCATCATATAGTCCCTGATACTCTAAATCATCGTCATAACCTAGTCGCTTTCTTAATTCATTTATATTTACACTTTTACCCTTTTGATATCCGTATTCCTGTGTAAAATTTAACACATCTTCTTCAGTTTTTAGCTCAAGAATATTGCTCTTATTTAAGTGAACCGTATAAATATAATTGTATCTCTCAACCCAATTAGGCATTTCGTCCTTTATCCAGTCAATCCACTCTTTATCACAGTCATACCATAGGCCATTGGGCTTAGAACCTTTTCTTTGAGGAGAAGTTCGTAGTTTGGGAATTTGAGACCGCGATACATGAATCTTCACATCTGATGGTAAGCCACCAAGGAAACCCAATAATTTATCTAATTTACTCATTGCAACCAATTAATATGGCGAATCAGGTAGTTCCATTCCACCCCATTCCTTGGCATCTACTTCATAGCTGCCAGAATCATCTGAATCATCAAAATCTTCATCCAGATTTTCTTTACAGCTTGGGCACACCCAATCAGGATCTCTCCAACTTTCTCCCCTCATCATATCTTCTCCACATTCAGGACATGATGGACCAGAGTCGTCATATCCTTCAGCAAGCCATTCATCATAGCCAGCAGTTGTAAGCCATCCAGCCCTCTTTCCAAGTCTCATCCATTCAGAACGACTCATTCTAATCGTGGTCTTTCCACTTGCTGTTTTAACTAATTTCATTTTAAATTACTCCTTTAGAACACTTCTTTTATTAATTCATAAATTATAGATTCTTGCTCTTTTGTAAAAACCCATTTTACATTAACGTTTTTTCTAGCCCATTCTTCTAGGCTAGTCCCTTTTTCCTCAGACACTGCGCACCAATCTGCTACCATCTCTCCAATGTCTATCGTTGACATTTTGTTTGTATCCCCATTGAAATACTCTGGATGATGTCTATTTTGACCTTTATGGTGCTTTATCGCTTCACAAATTTTATCATCCATATCTGGGGGTCCAGAAAAATCTCTATTATCATCTTTGCATTTAAACTTCCAGGTCAACCATATATATGGGTCTAACTCTAGATCACAATATTTACTTTGATCGTGCGATTCTCCTCTGGCTGATAGGCCACGGAATCTCTCTGGATCATAATTTTCTATTTTTCTACAATATCCTTTAACTGATTCGATATGAGCTTTTGTTCTTTCATAAAAGAATTTTTTCATTTCTTCAGTTATTATATTTTCAACTATAGGATCATCAGAATCCATTGCTCTCTTACTAATCCAACCAGCCTTCTTGCCCATGTCTGACCATTCTTGTCTTGACATTTTAATGGTCGTTTTACCACTCGCTGTTTTTGTAAGTCTCATCTTAGGTTCTCTTTTTGTGAAAAGTTATTGTTGGGCAGGTTTACTTGATCCACTTATGTCTAAGTAATCATCTGTGCGAAAATAAATCATTATGTCCTCAGTAGTATTTGTCTCCTCTGAGCTAGTCTTAGTCGGAAGGCTACTCTGGCTTTCAACGATTTTCCAACTACCATCACTGGCAACCGAAACATTCTGCTCTTGCAATAATGCTTTTGCCTTCTCTACTAAGCCTTGCAGTTCATTCTTATCAACAATATTGTCTGCAAGTGTAGACTTGATGTTACTGAAATAGTTAATGTAGTTCTCATCTTCTAGTAATTTATAAATAATGTTAGTTCTACCCCAGTTCTGAGAAACCAACCCTTTCTGTTGAGGGTCTAGCTGATAAGCCTCTTTCCTTTCCTTTTTAATGGTCTGGTACGTCGCGAGAAGCTCTTCAATTTGTGGCGTGAGCCACTTTCCTATGCTATGCTCTAATTTGCTTGGGTCCATAAGAGCCTTCGTTCCTACCTTTACCAAACTGATCAAGGCTGAAATGATACTCTTTTCTTCTCTAACGAAATCCCTATGAGCTTCTGAATTCGGCGCAACTCTTTTGGAACGTTCTTCTTTTGATATTTGGTAATCAGGTTTCTTCATCCATCTCTGGTTTTGCACGTCATATGCTGAATCAACATTATCCAAAAAGTTCAACAGTTCTTTTCCCCTTGCTTTGAATTCATATGGTCTCTTTTTATAAAAAAACTTATTTGCCACATTTTGTTCAATCCATTTATCAATCTCTTTATATCTAGGATCTTTTTCAGAGATGTTCAAAATTACAGATACGTCTACATCAGAAGATTCATCATATTGATAAGTAACCGACGCCCCAGCTATGAAATATTTAAGAACTTTCACGTCTGGGTAAGTTTGCGACATAAAATTGCTAATTGCACCGACATTGCTGTTAATGGTTTTGGCGACTTCTTGAGCAATTTTCCCATCTGGTCCAAAAATATCGCTCAATCTTTTGGAGGGCTTATTAATAATTGCAGACTCTTTCACAACTCCATCAGCAGAAGAACTCGTCCATCCAGCCCTCTTTCCAAGTCTCATCCATTCAGACCTCGACATCTTAATTCGAGTCTTTCCACTTGATGTCTTAACTAATTTCATCACTAACCCCTTGTTCATTTGCTAAATCATTATCTACCATCTTATATACCTCTCCAAACTCTTTGCCTTGAGCATCGGCATGTAAAAATTTCTCAGATAAAAGCATGTGTTTTTTTAAATCCTTTAGTAACTTTTCATTTCTCTCTTTCACTTTACCAAAATCCTGAATCCAACCCTTATCTATAAAATCGTTCGTAAGTTCTAACTGATCCATAACCATATCACAGGCCGCTCTCAATACCCCAAGAGCATGAGGATATTGACTCTCCGCTATTTTAATTATTTTCATAAATAACACCAATATTAATTCATTCCACACTCTATTCACAAAATCCCACAAAAATACCTACAACCATACAAATCTTTCCACCCATAATTAAACAAAATAATAACCCACATTAAATTATATTTAATCAATTATTAAATTATATTTAATCAGAAAAATCGGCGCGGCATATGATTATTGGGCGAAGCCCACGGCGCGACTAGATCATTTTCAGTCACTAGAAAATCACTTTTTTCAAAGAAAAAAGGACTTTCCCAAGCTATTTTGGAACTATCTTGAACATCTTGATAAATGAAAAAATACAAGAAATAAAAAGGCAGTGCAACATATGAAAATTATTAGAGTAGCAAACAATCTCAGAGATCCACAAGATCCAGGACATTTAGAAATACCATTCCTCAAAGACTATGTAAAAGGTCTCATCTCAGGATACACAGTTATCGAAACAAAAAATCATCTAAACGAATGCCCATTTTGCTATGATAACTATCTCACAATACTTAATGACCCTAAGTTTAATCAAGAAAGAGAAAGATCCAAAGGGCTTAATGATGCCAGTTTGGATTTAGATAACTCGTTTCTAGATGATTTAGAATTCTTAGACGATTAGTTATCTCAAAGAAGCAATCACTTTTTCTGCCGCCGCAATACTACCAGATTTGTTACAAATCCCATTTACTTCTTCCACCAATCTGCTTTTGTAGTAGGATCATCTGG
>Ga0307377_10005437_pt1 | contig 13645 bp, 34 predicted proteins | sample TR3MG_FD_202535 | JGI IMG/M metagenome (GOLD analysis project Ga0307377, IMG submission 202535) | Soil microbial communities from Risofladan, Vaasa, Finland - TR-3 | ecosystem: Environmental > Terrestrial > Soil > Coastal area > Acid sulfate soil | place: Finland: Risofladan, Vaasa | collected... | reverse complement strand
CCTCGGCAGCTTCCTTTATCATATCATCGTTTAAGATGGTGTGAACGCCCATCTCGATCACCTCCAAACGTCATTAGTAAGAAACTTAAATAGTTGGTTGATAAAGACAATTTATAAGTCTTATAAGTAAAGCTCATGGGTCGCCTTATAAATTTCCCTTATCAACCACCTGAGAAATTCAAATGAGTAATTTTAAAGTTAGATGTATTATTCTATACGATATCGTGATATCTTATAGATGAGGTTTAACCTCACCGAGGGGGAAGTCTCCCCAGAAAATTCTAAAGGTTAGAAAGGGCTGGTAATATGCGGGGAAAGTATGAATACCTTGTAGACCGCGATGATAACGGCAAGATCATAGGCAGGACCGTACAAATAACCTTAACCGGCAAGGATGCTGAGAAGCAGTTTGAGGCACTCATGGAGTACATCGAAAAGAACACCTCTAATGAATTTGCCCGGTGTCCATTTGAGGAAGGTTTGAGTTATGGTGACAACGTGACGGTGCTTGACTGGGAAGAGGCAGAGGAAATTAAATACCTCTACAACAAATTTAAGAAAGGGGATAGGTAAATGTTAGAGGCGGCGCAAAGGGTAAGCCAGAAGGTAAACGCCGGGGAAGGGGCTAGGCAGCACTCAATAGTCAACGGCACGGCATATTTGGTAGAAGGTAGAGACGGAGAATATTTTTACACCAGCCCGGAGGGACTTGCAAAGTTAAACCACCAGTTTAAAAACATCGTCTGCAAATATGTTAGAGGCAAAAGGGTTAGCAAATACGCATAGCAGAGTGACAGGGGTTCGCCCCTGGTAATGCTGGAGGCCGGTCACAACCCCGGCCAGAAAGGGGATAGGAAATGGCTGAATGTTTACAGGACACCACAAGCGACAACGGGCTAAGTGACATAAGGGCTGCATTGAGGGCCATCGAAGCAGAGCTGGACCGAATTGAACAAAGCGGAAATTATGTAAGCCTGGACTTTCTAACCGCTTTAAGCGGCACATTCGGAAACCACAGGGTTAAACTTACCTGGAGTAAGAGGAAGAATAAAAAGGGAGGTATGACAAATGAGAGAAACCTTAGACTTCATTGAAAACCTACTCAGAAAGAGCAAGCGGGTAAAACTTATGGAAGATGGCAGCAATGAACACAAGGCAGACGTTTTTATCACTATTGATGGAATAGGTTACGGGGTTGCTATCACCAGGGCGGACCAGTACGACAAAAAGGAGGGGTAAGATGTTATTGGTAGGCTACAAGGTATCAACGGGCAGGGCTATGAAGTATCAGGTAAAGAGACGGTTAATGAACGGCTTTGACTACGACAAGCAAGCCTGGGTAGAAAATGGGAAGTATATGCGCTGCGGTCACCCTGAGACCATGAACTGCAAATGTTATGGCCGGTTGCATGAGGGAGAAGTAACGAAGGAGGATATGTAAATGAAATGCCACAAAGGTTTTGAGTTAGGCATAGACACTGAGGAAATTGATGGCAAGGTGTATTGCTTACTAGCAGCATTGTTTGTCCCGCACGGAAATGAGGAATGTGAGACCTGCCAGGGCGAAGGGATCGGGCCGGTAACCAGGGGCGAGATGAAACCATGTGAGACTTGCGGTAAGGAAATGGATAAGTACAACTACCGGGGCGTTGAATATAAAATATGCGGCGATTGTGCGGATAAACTGCCAAAAGATCACCCATCGTTTGATATATTCGGGCCATTTCAGGAGGAGGAAAAATAAATGATCATCAAAATTAACACTGAAAACGATGCTTTTAAGGATAACATGAACCATGAGCTTGCCGGGATACTGCACGGGTTAGCGATGAATATAGACCACAACATGAAGCCGACAACCTTGAGGGATATCAACGGCAACATTTGCGGCAGTGTTGAGTACGACGAGGAATAGCCTGCCTGATGAAGGGTAAACCCAGAAACCCTCCGGTCTCATTTGCTGGAGGGTAGCAGGATAAAATAAATGAAAGGAGATAGATGGATGGAAGAAGTGACCATTAGATGTATTTGCGGGGAAGTTTTAGCTAGATGGAAGATCAGAACCCATATTTGTGAGGGGGCTAAATGGTACTTAATAGGAGTGATGCCCCTGGATACCCCGGATAAGAACTATTGGTTCGACCGGTTTGAATATGTAGCCGGCCACAACGAGAAGGACGCTATAGCCAAATGGGAAGTGTTGCGGGAAGGTTGGCTGTGTAGCGACGAGAGACGGCATATAAAGGTCTACGATGTGAAGCCCTACCAAAAGCACCAGCCAAGCAAATACCCCTGGCTGGAGGAACAGAAGAAAGGGGGTAAGTAGGTAATGGCAAACAGAAATCTCAAGCCTGGGTACATCCGTGAAGACATCACACCAGCCGAAAAGTTATTTCTGGACTATTTAAGGGAGAATATGATCGCGCCTCAGACAATAGCGCGGATTATGCGGGATTGGCAGGAAATATGTTCAACGTACATATTTCCTGGTAACCTGGATGGTTTTGTAAAGAAGATATGGGCTACAAAGCATTATTAGGAGGGACACCATGGCAAAGCGTATCAAGCGCCTCAAAAACCTCTTGATCAAGGAGACCACGCCAAGGGATGAAACAATATACAAATACTGGGTAACGCTACTCAACGGGGATCTTGACTGGGAATGTGACAGCATAGGGGAAGCAGAGAACTTTATCAATACCAAGGATAAAATACTAAATTAAAAGGGGGATGCTCAAATGCAAGGCGAGAAAATGGAAAGACAAGACATTTTTGGGGAAATGTTTAAACTGGCAAAGGGGATCATGGCCAATTACCAAACGGATCTGTACTGGGACGTTGTATTACTGGGTAAATGCAAAAGGGCTTTTATCTGGCATTGTAGGGAAAAGGGTACTCACTTCATTGACTGCGGCGATCCCAATTTTGAAGCATTGGAAAAGGGCCTTGAGCAAACTTTTGGAAGAGATATCATTTGGTTCAAGGGTGATATTGAAGCCGGTACTTTCCTCCCCCTGGGGGAAATATTAGAGGGCCGGTTAGTGCTAAAGCGCAAGCTTTATAGTAACCACCCCTATGATAAGCACCTAGAGGTTGTATTGGCGTATCTGCCAGAAAAGAAAGAGTATGTGACCTGGATGTATAACAAAGAGTGCGGAGGCTTTAACACTGGACATTACTACACCGAGTTAGCGCCAGCACTCAAAAACTTCGATGAAAGGAAGTATGTTGTTGAGAAACTAAAAGGCTAGTCCTGCCTGAAGAAGGGTAACCAGAAAACCGGCAATAGCCGGTTCGCAGGATAAACTAAATTAAGGGAGGATGGATCAAATGAAACGTAGATGGGAAGTTATCTGCCCGAATTGCTGTGAAGCTTTAGCACCTACCAAAAAGGAATATTCCCTGGAGGAATTACAAGAGGACCATGTTCAATTTGACTATGACAACGCCGGTAACCCTGTAAAGATCCTGCTGTTCTGCGAAAACTGCCTTACCCTTTACATTCGCGGCGATATCATCCCGGTACTTTAGAAAGGAGTATGTCAAATGAGTAAAAAGTTTTATCGTCTGACTGAATTAGTGGAGATATTAGGGATCTCCAGATCCCTGGTTTTTAACCTTATCCATGATGGCGAGATCCCTCATGTAAGGATGGGAGAGAAGAGCTTATTGATACCGGCCTCATTTGTAGAGAACCTTGAAAAGAGCGCCTTGGGGAATACACCAAAGGAAGATATTAAGAAGGAGGAAGTAAAATTGCCAGGTATCACGAAAAGCTATGCAAAACACCCGTTTACCGGCAAGACAGTTATGATCCTACGAGGGGAAGAAGGGTACTACGAGGTTGATCCATACCTGGAAGACATGGACCCTGACAAGTTGAATATGGAGCTAGGTGTTACAAAGGAACAAGCAAAGGCTATGTATGTGGGATCAATGTTCGGCTGGGACTGTCCAGGTGCAAAGATTGAAGATGAACCAGAAAAAGAGGAGGTTTAGTAATGTTTACTACTTTTGAAATTGTACTTATTACCATTGTTTTAACCCTGGTTTCGATCAGGCTATTGAGGAAAATGTTTAAAAAACCATGACTAAAGCCGCAAAGGGCTAGGCCGTGAAACCCGGCAGGGGGAAGGAAACTTCCCCTCCAGTTCAAGGCCAAATTATAAGGGAGGTATGTAAATGGCTGGTATCCTGCACTATATCAGCGGAAACGGCTGCAAGCATTGGCATAATGGCAAAGTCTCATTGGTGGAACTGGAGGCAACATTGAGCAAAAACTCACTGCAAGCCCTTATGGAGTCTCTTGTAAACTGCCGCCAGTGTGCAAGCCGTTCCTGGGGCCACTGCAAGGCGCTTGACTACCAGGGGCTTATAACAAGGGGCGGTAGGTGTGAGTCTGATGGAGGGATCTCCTACTGGGTATTCCGGGCCGATATGTCGGACATGGAGATCCAGGAGTACCTGGAGATCGTTGGCGTACCCTTGGAAGGGGTACATAACCCGCCTAGTCAATACGACTGCACAGGCCGGTACTTTAGTTACCCTATTGATGTTATCCGCAAGGGATCGCGTATCCTGGTTAAACAGCATTATGGATATGATGTATAGGCCAAAAGGCCACAAAATAAAAGGAGGTATGTATAATGTCCCTGAAAGAAAAGGTTAAGGGTATGTTTGACGCTAAACACAAGGCGGGTTATGGCACTAACGAGGAAAAAGCTATTACAAAGGAATTAGATGATATCCTTCAGGAGGCTTTAGGTGCAGGGAACTTTAAAATTTCCAGTATGGTTATTGATAAGGCCAGCGTATACTTTAGGATCGTCAATGATAAGCTGAGTATCCCTATCCATATGGGATACAAAGAAGTAGAATTGCCAAGCTTCCAGCGCAAGCCCGGTAAAAAACAAGCTGCCGCGAGAGAACAGGAAGTGTTAGCGAAAATCACACCGGAAGAGGTTTTATCCTCTCACAAGTTTGCGGTAGGTACAAGCTATTATGAGGTAAGCAAAAGCACCGGTTGGATCACCTTTGTTCACGGCATAAGTGTTATTTGAGGAGGTATGATCAATGCCCATCAAGATCCATGACTGTATGGCCGCAGACCTTAAACCTTGGGATCTGCGGCACGACACCCACTATTTTCGAGAGGAGAACATTTCTATTCATTGCTACCAGGACAGCGGCCACTTTAAGGACCTGACCAATGCCCTAAAAACCGGCAAGACTGTCACCAGCTACAACGTCTATTTAAAGGACCGCTTTGATCGCTCGTTTACCCTGGATATCGCTAATTGGGCTTTAGGCCGTGGACTGACCTTTCCCCAGCTTGTTAAGCACCTGTTTGATCAGACACTACCGGCAGCCTTTAACGACACGTTCCAGGTAGAGGCCAGCGAAAGACAGGGAGTAAGAACCTTCTCCCCATTTGTTGAGGTAAAGCCCATTAAAGTACCGGCTAAGTGGACCGTAGCGCATATCTGGAAAGCGATCCTTTCCGGGCAGATCACCGGAGGTAAGACTGATATGTACCTCACGGACGACTACGCCGGGGATGCGACTGCTAATTTTTGCAAAGACTGGGGTATTATCCTCCTGGACTTTGCCAAGAAACTTATCGAAGATCCCTCTGGTTGGTGGATCAATGTAGGCAAAGAAACCGAAGAAGAGATCCACCTGGGCGTGAATTGCCACCACTTTGACTATAAAAGCCTGACGTTCAAAAAGAAAGCACCCATAGAGGGCGCTAAACCAAAGGAACAAGTTAAGGATACCATATCCACGAATGTTATTCAATTTAGGCGAAAAGCCAATTAAGGGAGGTTATATCAATGCTGGAATTTACTGACAAGGTAGTGGGTACGGTCCTGGTATCTATCCAGATCACCGAGGATGACATTGCAAACATCATCATCACCAGCTTTGAGGGTGGCAGTAATTACTGGATGGGGGTGGATAACCGCACCGAAGAATGGAAAGGCAAGCCAAAGGGCGAACCACTTTCCACCTGGGCGACGAAGCTTCTATTAGAGGGTAAAAGCATTAAATTCTTTGATGTACATGGTGAAGATAACTCCGATAACTGGGTTTTAACCCTTGAAAAGCTACTCGGAGGAATTGAACTAAATGCGATCAACCGGCCTAACCATGCCGACAAGGAAAATTGGGATGCTGCTGATGCAGACTGCATTGTGCAGTACGCATTGTTTAAAGTAATAGTATACGGCTAGGAGGGCTACTTCCGGACGAAACGCTACCGGGTAAGGGGGGCCGGTAGCGTCGTGGGAAGCATTTATCTGGCAGGAGGGGTGATGGATGGGCGCTATTTGTGTGTTGCTGGCGGTTGAAGTTTATGCAGCCATATCCCTGGCCAGGGTGATCACAAAACGAATTTATAAGGAGGTAGAAAGTAAATGAAAAACCCTGAAATTAAACAGGAGGCAAGTATGCTTGTTGATCTACTCAGGCGATCCCTTAGCCAAATGGAGAAGATCACGAAAATGTACTCTCTCTCCAATGACCTACGAGGCGTTGAGAAAGATGAATTTAACCGGCTTATCCGCTTGTGTGAAGGAAGTTACCGGGATGATATTGACCGGCTGAGATGGTGGATAAATTACCTTATGCTTGAAAGGATCGAAGGTAAGTTAAGATACGAAAGTAACGACCGTTACACCCTACAGCCAGAAGACTTTGAATTTCATTGTGGTAGCTCCATCGAGGTATATAATGATGGTGAATGGCACTTTGGCCGGGTGGAGTATGACCACGATCCCAAAAGCAAATGCCACGGCTATTACTTTTGCGGCAGTCATAACTTTGCGTTAAAACCTGGAATGAAGGCAGCTATTAGAAGGAACACCTCTATCCGGGACTAAATAAATAGGCCAGGGGGAGATCCCCTGGCTACATAAAAGGAGATATATGCCTTGCCTAAGAAACCATTTACACAGCCAACCAATAAGGTACCCATTGAGTTTGAATTAGATATGTATAATAGCTTACGGACTCTATCCTTTGACACCAAGAAGCCAATGGCGCACCATGTACGGGCGGCTGTGGGTCAGTATCTAAACCCTGATACAAGGATAAAAGAAGCCATCTCCATATTTGAAGGCGCTGCCGGCAGACTTATAAAAGAGGGCGATCCAAAGGGTGAGGCTTACCAGGACGCTGCCGACTACCTCAAAACACTATTAGGGTGATAAAAGATAAAAGGGCCGCAAGTAGCGGCCTTTTCATGTCTATTATAACCTTTAGGCTATTTGGTTTTTTGGCGCAAAATATTTAGGATATTATTCGACAATTTTGCAGAATACTGTCGATTATTCCCTGTCGATAACAGAAGGTTTTAATTGTTTTTTTATAGAATTTATCAAAATTAAGGAGGACTATATTTTGAATAATGAAAATGTAATTTTTATCCTTATTGATCTCGTTGAAAGGTGTTCAAGTTGCCCGGAAATAGTCTGTGGTACTTGTGAAATTACCCTAAGGGTTGAAGGGTTAGCAAGCCTTGTTAGTGTTTGCCCCAAAGGTGGAAAAATTTACTTTGATAAGGGCGGCACACAGGCCAAAATACCCAGAATCATTAAACGTGTTCTGCTGTTTAAAACCATGTTAGACCGAAAGGTTACAAGTGGTGATGTTGCGCGGGTTTTAAATGTTACCCCTCGTCTTGTTCAAAGGTGGATCTCTGATGACACATCATTTCCTAGTCCTAAAGACAGAAAGAAACTAATTGAATATTTTAATTTGCCACACGACTATTTCCAAGATCCAAAATACGATAAAGGAGGGACCTAATGGCACTAGCTGGCAAGAAGAAACCTCGTAAGGTTTTATTCCCTGCGGACTTCCTAAACAAAAGACAACGGAGAATATATCAAAAAGGGGGGCGTATTAGCATTAGTAACTTACTAGAAGACTACAGCATTGATAAACTGCGAACGATGGAAAAAGAAGAAGCAATACCTATTGTCAGAGACATAAAAACAAACTTTAGTGTTAAAAAAATTAGTGATGCCTGGGGTGCTTCCTCTTACCATTTGTACAAGCTTTTTTATGACTATGTACCCGAGATGATCCAAAGTGTTCCTGGTTCAAAAGGTGCAGAAGCATATGGGACTGGTTCTAGTTCTGAAACTCAAGGCAGTCAACCCGAAAAACTTCATTCTTTTCCACCAAGGAGGGATAGTGGTAGCATAGAGGAAAAACTTCGCCAATTAGCGCGACAAGGTTTTTCTGTGAAGCTTTTTGGTGACTTTAATGGTAAGGAAATAACGGACAGGCTACAAGGTATTACTTTAATATTAGGTGAAGAGAAGAAATATAAAATAATTATTGAGGTTGATGAAATAATATAAAAAGGCCATCCGGCCTTTTTTATTTCAGTAAACCTCGCTTACAAGCTAAACGTGCAGTATATTCTATTATCCGCTGCCACCATTCGTAAAATGTTTCGGTGCGGTTAATATATGTTTCGCTTTCGTCTTTTCCTGTCTTTTTTGCTACTTCTTCCGCATATCTGCGTTGAGTGTAGGGTACCCACCTATGAGAGGAATAAACAGCCTCTTGCCGTAAGATGAGGACGATCTGCATACGCCAGGGTAGACGTTGTTCTACCTCTGCCACTAGCGCAAGCCATTTCTCGGTTTCCTGGATAAATTCTAGTAACTGAGCGGCTTTATCGCCGGTAGGATCGCCGGTCTGTAGTGTCTTACTAATAACAACCTCTTTAATGGTGGGAGGGCTAGAATTTAAGATGTTGTCTTTAGCCTCGTCCAGTTCTTTCTTTCGTTGATAGTAGTACAAAAGCCAACCGGCTACGATCCTGTTTTCTTCCTGGTTTTCAAGGTCTAAATACATTTGTCCCTCCAGAACGGGGCGGGAAAGGTTTATTTTTTTATCTCGTAATAGCCCCTTTTATCGTTTTTGGCTAAGACAAATTCCTTACCCTGGTAGATATCAACCCCGATACGCTGGAGGATACGCAAGGCTGTTTCGCCACTGTGAACAATGTCCCATAGTTCTTCTGCCACGCGATCCATTGGCTCATTGACTACGGCCTTTAGGCTTTCCATGGCCTCCTCAAGGACATGGAGACATTGTTCAAGTACCGTTGCATCATGGACAAACCGGGTAGGGGGAAAATGCCAATTCAATTAACCACCTCGTCATCTTCTTCGTCTTCTTCTGGTTTTTCGGCCATGACTTGCTTTAGTAAGGACGAATAACTGCTTTCCTGTTTTGCAATATTGCTAATAGTAGTAGATATTTCGCGTATGTACTGGTTAAAGTCTGCAAGGTTAGAGATCAGCACACCTTCCCAGAAGTTTGCCAACTCCTGGAAGATGAAATATTCCAAGGTGCGATCTTTGACGGTACGCACAAAAACAATAACGGTCATTGTCCCGGCCTCAAGCAATAACTGCGGTTTAGGGTCATAACCCAAAGCCTTTACGAGATCAATGTTACTTATTTTTTCAACACCCTCGGCAACTTCGTATTCTTTTTTGACCATGTTATAATTGCCATTGGCGTATTCCCAGACATTAATACTGTGCATCTTCTACCTCCAATATTTTTATTTCCACTCGCGGTGGATCACCGTATCGCTTATGAAGTAACTTATCAACAAACCGGCTGTCGTTTGTATAGATAACACCCTGTAAGGCGTCACAGACTGACTTGATAAGGTTCCCCAGGTCCGGTTTTGTAGCCGGGTATTTAGCTTTGGGCTTACTCTTTGGCCTTGTCCGGTAAAAGGTTGCCTCTATCAGCAATGGGCCATCAAAAAGCTGGGCTGGTCTGTACTTTACTCCCTCAAAGTATACCTTTGTTTCAAAACTCTCTGTTTTTTCTGGGGTATAGGTGTGGCTCCTGCCGTTTTTCATCCTCACGGTTCGCGCCCTGGCTTTAGGTACTGGATCTCCGTAAACAGTGAAGTTTATTTCGATCTCTTCTCACTCTTTTCTCTTCTTAGTATTTGCCCGGTAAGCATTTCCTTGTAATACGGACATGCCATCAGTAAAGGGTTCATTTTCCGATCGACTAGCCTACATTTACGGCTTTCGTGGATGTAGTTTAAGCAGTTGTTACATATCCTCTTTCTTGAAGACTCCATTTTCCTTCCTCCAGATCCTCTGGTTGCTACTGCCGCACCATTTTAGAGATATGTCCTTCTTGGCCAGGATAAAAGGTCCGTCGATCAACCAGTCGGCTATGTCTAAGAGTTCGCGTGTGGCCGGGTGCGTTGCAGCCATGAGGTTTGCAAGATAAGCACCGGTATAAATAACAATGTCATGGCCATAAGCTTTTAACGCCTTACCCAGTTCAGTAAGTGCCTCGGCCTGTTCAAAGGGTTCACCACCCGAAAATGTTGTACCTTGATGAAGGTTGTTATCGTTGTTAATCAGGGTATCAAAACACTGTTCAACACTGATCAAAGTACCTTGATCAGGGTTCCAGGTGTCGTCATTATGGCATCCCTGGCAGTGCCGGGAACATCCCTGCACAAAAACAACGTGTCGTAAACCTGGGCCGTCTATTACGGACTCATGAAGGATACTGGCTAGTTTAATATTCATTTAGTTATCTCGCCTTCCAGGGGCATTTTTGTGCGTCTGAGAGGCACCTCTTTCCGTCCTTCTCACTGCCCCAAGGTGTTTTCGGGAACAATTAGCAGAACAATAGACTGGCAGGGCATGGTACCGGTATTTAAACCGCAAGCCGCAACAATAGCAAATATATTTGCCGTCTGGATCGTACTTATCGACTGTTTCCTTTTTACCGTACAGTTCCCGCCACTCTTTTATAAAACCAGATATGTTCGGGTTTATGGGTTTTCTTTTGGCATAGGCAGATAGCACCCGGAGAAACATTCGCATAACCGGTATCTGTTGCTTGGTAAGTGACTCTTTAAAACTGTCACCCTTCCACAACTTGGGGTTAAGGTATTTCTGGCGTTTATCATGTCGCAATTATCTCAGACTCCTACCATGACAGTTTATTACTGTCATGGTTGACCGCAAACGATCTATTATCCTTTCGGCATATACACCTTTTAGTTGATCTGTAGATAAATTTGTCGTTATAATGGTTGACCGGCAACGGTTATAGCGTTCTGAGATAATAGCGTCAACCTTTGTCATTACCCAGCCCTCAGTATTTTCGCTGCCTAGATCATCAAGTACCAGGAGGGGAATATCCTTCACCCTGTTCTCAAATTTGATCCACTCTTCCTTATCCCTGGCTTTCAGGGTAAAAATGGTATCCAGGAGGCTTGCCATGGTGATAAACAGGCCACCCTTACCCCTTGTTAACTGTTCCTGGAGAACAGCAACCGCCAGGGAGGTTTTCATGGTTCCTACCGGGCCTTTGATCAATAGGCCGCGCCCCTCTTTGGTATGTTGGGTTAGCTCCTTGGCGAAGGTCCGGGCCTGGTCAAAGGACTTCTTGACCTCACCCGGCACACCTTTAGCCTCCATGCTTTTGAAATTACAGGACCAATACCGTTTATAGATCCCACTGTTTTCAAATTTGCGAAAGACAACGGTTCGGTAAATATCGCAGTCCGTCCGTAAGTCTTTGCAATAGTCAAGCTCACCGGTTGCCCCAACCAGGCAACTTCGGCTACAGATCAGGCTCGTTTTCCCAGTCGGTTTTTGAGGGGTGCTTTCCACTACCGATCTCCTTTTGGTTTAAATACGCTTCAAACTTACTCGAAAAGAGGGTTTGCGGTCGTAGGAATTTGACCATGTGGGGATCATGCAGCCATTCCCTAGCTTTAACGTCTATGACTCGCAGAAAGTCCTCCGGGCGAAAGCCTTCGTTCCAACGGGCGCGGATCAGTTCTCTGGTTGCCTTGGTTGTAAATTGGTAATGGGTTCCGCAAACTTTATTAAGGCATTGAATGACCTCTTGGTAAGGGATCTTCTCCTCCATTGCTTTGTGGCGGTAAGGACATTCTTTACATTGGTTCTTCATGGCTAGAACGGTATATCTTCGCTAAATTCATCGCCGGGGAGATCCTTGGGTTTTTCCTTAGCATAGTCCAGGAATTTAATATTTTCGGCTATTACTTCGGCTTTTTTACGTTTGATCTGTTCTTTGTCCTCGTAAGACCGGATCTGAAGTCTACCATCTACAGCAACCATACGCCCTTTATCCAGGTGCTTACAGACAGTCTCGGCCAGGGCTTGCCATGCTACGATCTCGATGAAGTCGGTTTCCTTGTCCCGGTCCTTAACCTTGCGCCGGTCAACCGCCAGGGTGAAGCCGGTAACAGGGACACTATTAGGGGTATACCGACACTCCGGGGTATTACAAAGCCTGCCTATGAGGATAATTTTATTTAACAACTTCGGCTCCTTCCTCCTTTATTTCCTCCACGGCAACCGCATCAATATCAATATCCAGGGGCTGCACAATGGACATATCTTCGTCTATTTCTTTTTTGATCGTTTCATCCTGGGAGATAAACCGGGTTACTTCCACGGAGACCGGTGCGAATTTGAGGAGTTTTTTGAGGATGGTTTTCTTGGCCATTGCGTCAAAGTCAGTGAGCCAGGGGCTTTTGTTGCCGCTTTTGGCAGAGGGGGAGTATTTATCGCGGTGCTTTAAAACATCTTCTTTGCTCATTACATCAAAGTCGTAACCACCATCTTTGAGGTGATAACAGGCGTAATAGTAGGTTACTTCCCCACGTTCACCTCGCGCCGGTTTATGGCGTAGATCCTTATGAACACCCAGTTCATATTCAAATTCATCGTTTTTGTGAACTTCGTGGGCATAGATCATCTTAAATTCGCCACTTCTGCGGCAGAGGTCGATCATACCCTTGTATCCTAATTGGAATTGGGCCTCGCGGCCATAGGGGATAAGATAGGCTTGTCCCAATGGGGTATTGGGTTCTAGTCCAAGCTGGGAGGACTGCATGAGGGCTGCAATGAAGGATATGGGGTCACAGGCTTTGAGTTTGTCATTGTTGCGGACGGCGGTTATTGCGATCCGGGCTATGCGGTCTGCCTTTATGTGTTTAGGTAGCGCACGTTGGATCTCGTCCTGCATGGAATTGATGAGTTCGACAATAGTTTTGGGCTTTTTATCAAGGCTTGAGTGTTCGGCTTTGGTAATGAGTCTTTCTTTCAGCTCACTACTAGCCATTAAGCACCTCCTTTAAAATTGTCCTGAGGTAGTCGGCGGCATTGGTGGAACATTCGCCTGTTGTTGGGGCCATGCTTGCTGCATGGCAAGTTCGCCCTGATCTTTACTATAGGTCTCCCGGATAGTTATTTCATAACCCTCATGGACAAGCCCGCGTAGTATCTGTTCTGCGTTATGGGCATCCTTGGTTTCAAACCTAAACTCCGAAACCACACAATTCCCATTGTCATACCTTCTAACTTTAAATTTAAACAATAAACAATTCCCCTTTCGTTTTACCTTACATCGAAACGTCTACTCGTACTCTCTTTCAGGTAAGCGGCGTAGACAGCAAGTTGTTCTTCCTGAAGCCGCTTTGTGTCCAGGCGCTTACTTGTGACGTTTTTCCATGAGACTTTGTGTTCACCATGGACACCAATCTCATTTTCACCCAGGAGGGCTTTTAGCTGGTTGACGTAACTGTCTTTCATCTCTT
>Ga0307377_10005436_pt1 | contig 13648 bp, 14 predicted proteins | sample TR3MG_FD_202535 | JGI IMG/M metagenome (GOLD analysis project Ga0307377, IMG submission 202535) | Soil microbial communities from Risofladan, Vaasa, Finland - TR-3 | ecosystem: Environmental > Terrestrial > Soil > Coastal area > Acid sulfate soil | place: Finland: Risofladan, Vaasa | collected... | reverse complement strand
CGGTCATGATCGCGTCGAGGGAGTCGCCGCTCGTCAGCGGCGACTCGGCGGTCTCGGTGAACCGGTTCACGCCCACCACCACCTGTTCGCCGGACTCGATGCGCGCCACCCGCTCGGACTGGCTGGCGACGAGACGGCTCTTCAACTCTTCGACGGCGTTGAAGGCACCGCCCAGAGCCAGCACCTCGTCGAGCTCGCCTTGGACGGCGGTGGTGAGTTCGGCCACTTTGCGCTCCATCACGAGCGAGCCGGCGAAGACGTCGGGGTACTCGAGCAGGTCGCTCTCGAAGGCGAGGACCTGTTGCATGCGCAGGCTCCACTGCTGGTCCCAGGGGCGGGGCAGGCCCAGTGCCTCGTTCCAGGCCGGTAGTTGGATGGCACGCGCTCGCGCGTCGGCGGACAACGTGACCCCGAGCATCTCGAGCACGATGCGCTGGACGTTGTTCTCGGGCTGTTGCTCGGTGAGTCCCAGCGAGTTCACCTGCACGCCGTACCGGAAACGTCGCAGCGCCGGGTCCTCGACGCCGTAGCGGGTGCGACAGATCTCGTCCCACATCGCGGTGAACGTCCGCATCTTGGCGATCTCCTCGATGAAGCGCACGCCCGCGTTCACGAAGAATGAGATCCGCCCGACGACCTGGGGCATCTGCTCGGGACGGACCTTGCCCGAGTCGCGCACGGCGTCGAGGATGTCGATCGCAGTGGCGAGGGCGTAGGCGATCTCCTGGACCGGGGTGGCTCCGGCTTCTTGGAGGTGGTAGCTGCACACGTTCACCGGGTTCCACTTCGCGACGTGGTTGATGCCGTAGGCGATCATGTCGACGATGAGCCGCTTGGAGGGTTCGGGGGCGAAGATGTACGTCCCGCGGCTCAGGTACTCCTTGACGATGTCGTTCTGGGTGGTGCCCTGCAAGCTTCCCGGCTCGACCCCCTGCTCTTCGGCGAGGGCCAGGTAGAGGCCCCAGAGCCAGGCCGCGGTGGCGTTGATCGTCATCGAGGTGTTCATCTCACCCAACGGGATGGCCTCGAGCAGTTGGCGCATGTGACCCAGATGAGCGACTGGCACGCCGACCTTGCCGACCTCGCCTTCGGCATCGGGGTCGTCGGGGTCGTAACCGGTCTGGGTGGGCAGGTCGAAGGCGATCGACAGTCCGGTTTGACCCTTGGCGAGGTTCGAGCGGTAGAGGGAGTTCGAGGTGACCGCGGTGGAGTGACCGGAATAGGTGCGCATCACCCACGGCTTGGCGCGATCAGTCATGACGTCCTCCGTCTGTTGGCTATCGACCGTAATCGTAAAAGCCAGTGCCGGACTTGCGACCGAGCAGACCCGCGCTCACCATGCGCCGCAGCAGCGGTACGGGAGCGAAGTTGGGGTCAGCGAACTCGGTGTAGAGGGCTTCGAGAATCGCCAGTGAGGTGTCGAGACCTACCAGGTCGAGCAGCGCGAAGGGGCCCATCGGAAAGCCGCAGCCGCCCTTCATGGCCGTGTCGATGCCCTCGCGGGAAGCGACGCCCTGCTCGAGCAGCCGGATGGCGTTGTTGAGATAGGGGAACAACAGGGCGTTGACGACGAAGCCGGCCTGGTCCTTCACCGGGACGGGCTCTTTGCCGCACGCGAGGACGAACTCAGTCACCGTGGCCATGGTCTCGTCGCTGGCGCACAACGGGCGAACCACCTCGACGAGTGACATGGCCGGTGCGGGGTTGAAGAAGTGGATTCCGCACACGCGTTCCGGTCGCGAGGTCTCCATGGCCAGCTCGATCACTGAGAGGGTCGACGTGTTCGTCGCGAGGATCGCCTCGGGATTGACCACGTGGTTCAGTTCGTTGAACAGCGCTCGTTTCACGTCGAGGTCCTCGACGACGGATTCGATGACGAGGTCGCAGTCGGCGAGGTCGTGGATGCGGGTGGTGGCGCTCACGCGGGCGCGCAGCGCATCGGCTTCCTCCTGCGTGCGCTTTTCGCGTTCGACTTGCTTTGCGAGGGACTTCTCCAATGCCGCGAGCATCGCATCAGCGGTCGCCTGCGATCGGCTACGTACGACCACCTGCGCCCCCGCAGCGGCGACGACCTCGGCGATGCCACTGCCCATGATGCCCGAACCCAGTACCCCCACCTTTTGAAAGCTCATGGTGGCACAATACCGGTCGGTATTGTCGCGGCCGAAGTGCGAGACTCGTCGGATGACGTATTCGACGCTGGTGGTCGGTTCCCTGGGCGCGCTGCGCGCCGGTCTGGACGATCAGTTGTTGGGCGAAATAGGGGCTGGAGCGGACGTCGTCGTGATTCCCACGGCCGCCGCGTTCACCGGCGCCGCCGAGGCGGCCCTGGCCGTGGCCGAAGCCCTCGAGGGCACCGGAGCGCGCGTCGAGGCGTTGATGGTCACCGACCGGGCCTCCGCCGAAGAGCCCCACTTCGTCGAACGCCTGGGTCAGGCGGATCTGGTGGTGCTCTGTGACGGCTCGCCCCTGCACGCGAGGACGGTGTGGCGCGCGACGCCCGTGGGTGAGGCACTCCCCGGCGTTCGCCGACTCGTGGCCGTCGGTTCGGTGGCTTCGGTGCTGGGTGTGGTCATGATCGACCCGCGCGGGGGCGCACCGACGACCGGCCTCGGCTACCGACCGGGTTTGGTGATCTGCGTGGGCGAGGGCGAGGACCAGTTGACCCGCACGCGGTCACTGCTCGCAGCCGACGAGACCCTGGTGGTGCTCGGACCGTCGGGCGTGCTCGCGTGCGACGGCACGGCGTGGCACGTGATCGTGGACGACGTCGAGGTGACCCGAGGTCACCAACGCGTCGTGCTCTAAGCCTCGGTAATCGTCACCGATTCGATGACGACGCGCTCACGGGGCGAGCCCGACGGCGTGCCGAGATCATTGATGGTCGCCACGACGTCGAGGCCCTTGACCACCTTGCCGAACAGCGCGTAGAGCGGCGGCAGACGCATCCCGTCGGGTCCCGAGATCACGAAGAACTGCGATCCGTTGGTGTTCGGCCCGGCGTTGGCCATGGCCAAGGAACCGAGTTCGTACCGGCCGGGCTTGGGGAGTTCGTCGTTGAATCGGTACCCGGGTCCGCCGGTGCCGTTGCCAGTCGGGTCGCCACCCTGCAAGACGAAGCCCGGGATGATGCGGTGAAAGACGATTCCGTCGTAGTAGTGCCAGCGGGCGAGGAACACGAAGTTGTTCACCGTCGCGGGTGCACCGGCGGCGTCGAGGATGATCTCCAACGTCCCCTTCGACGTGACCATGGTCGCGGTGTAGGTCTTCGCGGTGTCGATGATCATCGGCGGTGCCGCATCGAAGCGTTGACGCTGCTCGCTCGAACCGTCGGGGGTGGGAATGACGTCGCTCATGGTTAGGCCTCGCTGATCGTGACGGACAGAATGCGGTGGGTTACGTACGGCGGAACGCCGTTCGCGCTGGGATTCGCGTTGCCGGAATCGTTGATGATCTTGACGGCCTTTTGGCCGCTGACGACCTGACCGAAGAGTGAGTAGTTGTTGCCCAAGGTTTCGCCTGAGGGACCGGTCACGATGAAGAACTGGCTGCCCCCGGTGTTGGCCCCGGCGTTGGCCATGGCGACCGAGTACAGCGGGTAGGTGGGGCTGCCGGCCTTGGGTAATTCGTCGGGGATGGAGTAGCCGGGTCCGCCGGAGCCGGTACCCGTCGGGTCACCGCCCTGGACGGCGAAGCCCGGGATGACGCGGTGGAAGATCACACACGTGTAGTACTTGTGCTGCGCCAGGAACACGAAGTTGTTGGTCGTGATCGGGGCACTCTGGGCGTCGAGTTTCACGACGAACGAACCGGCCGTGGTGACGAAGTGGGCGTAGTACGTCTTGGCCTTGTTGATCGTCATCGCGGGGGCCTTGGGCCAACTGAGGGTGTTCACCCGGGCGCTCGTGGAGGCGGGACAACCGGCGGCCACGGCGATGGCGTTGGCCTTGGCCTGGGTGATGCCGCCGGCGGCGACGCCGGACTTCGCCGTCGTGGTCGTGGTCGGCGCAGTGGTGGACGTCGTGCTGGTGGTGGTGGTCGTCGGCGTGCCGCCGCCGGTGAACAACAGGGCCCCCGAGACGAGGACGACCACGGCCACGATGGCCACGATGACGAGGCGGCGCATGTTCTGGCGACGCTTCGCCTCACGCTGCATCCGTTCGAGTTTCTCGCGGCGAGCCGCCTTCTGACGTTCACGCTTGGAAGTTGCCATGGGTGCGACTTTACTAGGCCGGTAGAAGGCCCTCCGACGGCTCAACTAACCTTGACGGGCATGGCGTTGATCGTGCAAAAGTATGGCGGAACCTCAGTCGGAGACGCCGAACGCATCCGGGCCGTCGCCGACCATGTCGCGCGTACTCGCGCCGATGGCAATGAGGTCGTCGTGGTGGTCTCGGCCATGGGCAAGTTCACTGATGACCTGATTCGACTGGCCGACGACGTCTCACCCACCCGTCCACCACGCGAAATGGACATGTTGCTCACCGCGGGTGAGCGGATCTCGATGGCACTGGTGAGCATGGCCCTCGAGGCTCGCGGCGTGGAATCGGCCTCGTTCACCGGGAGCCAAGCCGGCATCATCACCGACACCGATCACACCCGCGCCAAGATTCTCGAGATGCGTCCCGACCGGATCCGCGAGGCGCTCGCCGACGGGCTCGTGCCGGTCGTGGCGGGTTTTCAGGGCGTCTCGACCGAGAAGGACATCACCACGCTCGGCCGCGGTGGTTCGGACGTCACGGCCGTGGCACTGGCCGCAGCGCTCAAGGCGGATGTCTGCGAGATCTACACCGACGTGACCGGCGTGTTCTCCGCGGACCCCCGGGTCGTGTCCAAGGCCCGTCGACTGTCCAAGGTCTCATTCGACGAGATGATGGAGATGGCCTCCACCGGTGGTCGGGTGCTGATGCTGCGTTCGGTGGAGTTCGCGCGACGCCATTCGGTGCCGCTGCACGTTCGCTCAAGTTTTACCTGGGAACCAGGAACTTGGATTGTGGAGGAGGACCCCACTATGGAAGAAGCCGTCGTTTCGGCCGTCACCGATGACACTTCGGAGGCCAAGCTCACCGTGGGCGGCGTCCCCGACCGCCCGGGGATCGCCGCCAAGTTGTTCCGAGAATTGGCCGACCGGGGTATCAACGTCGACATGATCGTCCAGAACACGAGCGCCAATGGACTGACCGACATCTCCTTCACCGTCACCAAGGTCGACCTCGACGCCGCCTTGGTCGTGTGCGAGAAGGTCAAGGAGGAGATCGGCGCGGCCTACGTGACGAGCGACGACAATATCGGACGCGTGTCGCTGGTCGGCGCGGGGATGAAGTCGAGCCCCGGGGTTACTGCGTTGATGTTCGAGACGTTGTCCGAGCACGGGATCAACATCGAGATGATCTCGACGAGTTCGATTCGAATCTCGTGTGTGCTGCGTGCCGACAAGGTCGCCGACGCCGTGCGTTACCTCCACACGGCATTCGGTCTCGACGCCGTCTAGCCCTAGACTTCACCCATGCGAATTGCCATAATCGGGGCCACGGGCCAGGTCGGAACTGTGATGCGCGCGATTCTGCGCGAACGGAATTTCCCGGTCGATGAGATTCGGTTCTTCGGTTCGGCCCGGTCGGCCGGTTCCACGCTGGAGTGGCAGGGTCGCCCGATCGTCGTTGAGGATGCGGCCACCGCGGACTTTCGCGGCATCGAGATCGCCCTGGCGTCGTCGGGGGCGTCCTCGTCGAGGGTCCTCGCGCCCCGGTTGGCCGAAGCCGGCGCCATCGTGATCGACAACTCGTCGGCGTGGCGCATGGACCCCGAGGTCCCGTTGGTCGTGCCCGAGGTAAACGCGCACGCGTTGCGCTCGATTCCCAAAGGCATCGTCGCGAATCCGAACTGCACCACCATGGCTGCCATGCCGGTGCTCAAGCCACTACACCTGGTGGCCGGTCTCCGGACGTTGACGGTCTCGACCTACCAGGCGGTCAGTGGTGCCGGTCGCGATGGCGTGGACGAGCTGGCGTCCCAGCTCGAGGCGTCCGCGACGGGCGACGTGCGCGCGCTCACTTTCGACGGCGAGGCGTTCCCCCTGGCTCCCGGCGTGAAGTTCCCGATGACCATCGCTCATAATGTCGTGCCCCTGGCGGGTTCGATCGTGGACGATGGATCGCTCGAGACCGGTGAAGAGCAGAAGCTCCGCGATGAGAGTCGCAAGATCCTCGAGATTCCCGGTCTGCTGGTCGATGCGACCTGCGTGCGGGTGCCGGTGTTCACGGGACACTCCTTGGCCATCACCGCCGGATTTGAACGGCCGATTTCGCCCGAAGAGGCGACGGCGCTGCTCCTCAGCGCGGCGGGCGTTGTGGTGCACGATCTACCCACGCCTCGCTTGAGCGCCGGCAAGGACCCAAGCTACGTGGGGCGTATCCGCCGGGCCGAAACGGTGGCCCACGGGCTCTCGATGTTCGTAAGTGGCGACAACTTGCGCAAGGGCGCCGCGCTCAACGCGGTTCAAATCGCCGAAGCGATCCTGGCGCTTTAGTCCGCGCCGTCGCGTCCGACCTGGCGTCGCGCGAGGTTCACGCAGTGGTCTCCGAAACGCTCGTAGAACCGCGCGAGGAGGGCCAACTCCACGGCCACCGGCAGGGTCATTGAACCGGAGGTCAACTCCGCAGTCAGTGAGACGTGCAGGTCGTCGAGTTCATCGTCAATGTCCTCGATGGCCCCGGTCGACTCGAGCTTGCCGTCGATGATGACGTCGGTCGCTTCGCGCCAGATCGTGCTCGCTACCTCACCCATGCGCTCGATCAGCCCGCGGCTGCGCGGACTCATCTCGACGCCGAGCCCGCGGGCCGCACGGCGGGCAATGTGTTCGGCGAGGTCGCCGTTGCGCTCCACTTCGGGCAGGATCCGCAACAACGTCAGGAGTTGACGCCGGTCCTCAATGGTCAAGTTGGGATTGGAGAGCAGTTGAACCTCGGTGGCGCTGACGACGGAGTTAACCAGGTTGTCGATCACGATGTCCTGATCCACGATGAGCTTGGCCAGTTCCCGGTCACTGGCGAGCAGGGCATGAGTGGCACCGGCGATCGCCTCACCGACCAGGGCGAAAATCCGCACCACCTGGGGACGAAACTCGTTCAGGTCGCCCGGGACCGGTACACCGTCCGGTGACGAACCAACGCGAGAGCCAAATAGGCGAAACATGGCTCAAGGCTATCGTCGCGTCACAGTCTTTCCTTAGGGTGGGGGTGTCCAGTCGAAAGGGATCATGATGGTGGTGACACTCGTAGGAATCGTCGGGCTCTGCCTCGGCGCCGGTATCGCGTGGGTTGTCACCTCGCGTCGAGCCCAGGTCAAGCGCGAGGAGATCCTGCGTACCGAGACGCTGGTCGCGGTGCGCGACGCGGAGTTGGCTTCGGCGACTGCACTCATCGAGCGCCAGAGGTCCGAGCACGTCACGGCGCTCGCCAATCTCGAGCAGACCTTCGAGAACCTCTCAAACCGGGTGCTCGACCGGACGGTCCAGAAATTCAATGTGTCCCAGGAGGAGATGCATCGCCTCCGTGAGACCAAGTTGGACTCGACGTTGCGTCCCCTCGAGGACCTGCTCGACGAGTACAAACGCAACCTGGCCGACTTTCACACCGTCAATGCGGGTGCGCTCTCGGACGTGAAGAGCAAGGCCGAGGAGTTGTTGGAAGCGCAGCGTCTGTCCCAGCAGGAGACTCGTCGACTGAACCAACTGCTCGGGCGAAGCGACCAACGGGGTCGCTGGGGAGAGATCCAGTTGGCCAACGTGCTCGAGATCTCGGGTCTGCGGCAGAACGTTGACTACACGATGCAGGTCTCGGGTACCAACGACGCGGGAAGAGGACTGCGCCCCGACTGTGTGGTCAACATGCCCAACGGCACACGCATCGCCATCGACGCGAAGTTCCCCTTCGACGCATTCGAGTCGGCCCTCGCCACTGAGGACGCCGACGAGCGGCGGGTCCTGTTCGCGAAGCACGCCAAGGACCTGCGCGGCCACGTGAAAAAGCTGAACGAGAAGGGGTACTGGGAGGTCATCACGCCCGCCCCCGAATTCGTCGTCTGTTTCGTGCCTAGTGACTTCGCAATCTCGGCCGCCCTCGACGCCGATCCGGACCTCGTCACCTACGCGGCCAAGGAGCGGGTGCTGATCGCAGGCCCGACCAACCTGTGGTCCCTGTTGTGGTCGGTCGCCATGGTGCTCGGCCAACATCAGGTCGCGCTCAACGCCGAGCGGATCTACCAGACGGCCGAGACGATCTTTGACCGTATCCGCCTGGTGGCTGAGCCAATGGCGAAGATGGGCCGGGCCCTCGACACCAGCGTCGCTGAGTACAACCGACTCGTGCGCTCCTTCGAGTCGCGACTGATCCCGGCGGCGTTGGAGGTTCGCAAACTCGGTGGAGCCAAGCGGGTCAAGGATCTGCCCGAACTGGGCACCGTCAACGAACTCTCCTCGGGCCTGAACGAAGGTAAATGGGGAGTCGATCCGGAGAACCCTCTGCCCGACGGCGTCTCGGAGATCCTTGAGCTCGAAGGATTCGACGAGAACGACTGAAATTGACCCCGAGTAAGTTCTAACTCCGTGGCCCGCACTCGCGCTCGACGTCGTCGACAGACCGTGTACCTCACCGTGGCCCTGGCGCTCACGCTGTTGGTACTGCTCTTCGCGCGCGACATCAACCGATCGGCCCACGGGGCGGTCAGTCCGCGACGCAGCGAGAACCGCAGTTTTGGCCAGATGGTCAACTTGCTCGTTGCTCAGGAGAACAGCCTCGATGCCCGTCTGTACTACCTGCTGCAACACGGGGGGTCGCTCAGTCGCTCGGTGTTCACGGCGCGTCTGGCACAACTCTCCCAACAGTTGCCTGGCTGGACCACCGAGGCCGAATTGCTTCGCCGTCCCGTCCTCGCCCATCACGTCAACGATCTCGTGTTTGCGCTCACCGAACAGCGGGTCGACGACTATCAGAACCTGTTCAGCGATCTGACCTCACGGTTGAATCTGCCGTGGTCACCCGCCCCCACGGGTAACCAGGTCGTCAGCGCACCCGCTCAGTCATTGGTCGCCACCGTCAACCAGTGGGACCTCGTCCGATGGTCGCTGACCCACGAACCCGGACGAGTGACGTTGCCAGACCTTTCGATGGGCGCCGCCAAGTACTACGTGGCCGTGGGCACCAACCAACTCACCAGTTCGCCGTCGCTCGCACCGGCCAGGTCCATCGGGATCGCGGCGGTCGAAGTGACACCCACTTCACTACCCGCGGCGGCCGGCGTCCTGCTCCTGCCGCCGGTCACCTCGTTTCAGTTGGGCGTCACGGTGAGCAACGTGGGCTACATCGAACAACCGGTCACGTTGCAGGTCGTCTTCAAGCCAACCTTCGGGCCCGCTCGCAGTCAGACGTTGCATACGGTGCTTGGGCCGCTGCAGTCCTACGCGTTCGTGCCGCGGGCGCTTGCGACGGTGGCGAGCGAGCGTGCCACCCTGAGCATCACGGTATCGGGAGCGCCGCCGGGACCGGGCCTCAGCAACTCGAGGACCTACCAGGTCAGAATCTCGCCGTCGGGCAACTGACGTGTCGGCGGTCCCACCCACTGATTGACCTACGATGGGCCATGCCCAAATAATTTGAATCGAGGAATCGTGACGCAGTCCATAACCGTGACAGACAATCGGACCGGTGAGACGCAAGAGATTCCCATCAACAATGGTGGAATCGCTGCGAGCGCACTTGTCAAGGCCGTCCCCGGAGTGTGGGTCTACGACCCCGGCTTCATGGCCACGGCCGCCGCGGAATCAGCGATCACGTACCTTGATGGGGACGCCGGGATCCTGCGCTATCGGGGCTACCCCATTGAGCAGCTGGCCGAGCAGTCCACGTACCTCGAAGTCGCGTACCTGCTGAATCACGGCGAGTTGCCGACCGCTGAGCAGTCGGCGGCCTGGGAGCGAGAGATCACGTATCACACGTTCATTCATGAGAACGTGCGTAAGCGTTTCCTCGAAGGTTTCAACTACGACGCACACCCGATGGGGATGCTGGTGTCGGCGGTGGCCGCACTCTCGACGTACTACAAGGACGCGAAGATTCTCGACGACCCCGAGATCCTCCACCGTCAAGTCGTTCGCCTGATCGCGAAGATGCCGACCCTGGCCGCCGCCGCCCACCGCTTCTCGGTGGGCATGCCGTTCGTCTACCCGGACAATTCATTGGGATACGCCCAGAACTTCCTCTCCATGATGTGGAAGGTCGCCGAGCCCCGCTACGAGGCCGACCCGATCCTCGCCCGGGCGCTCGACGTGTTGTTCATCCTGCACGCCGACCACGAGCAGAACTGTGGAACCACCGCGATGCGCGTTGCGGGTTCATCGCACGCCGACCCGTATTCGGCGACCGCTGCGGCGACCGCCGCGCTCTACGGCCCCCGCCACGGCGGTGCCAACGAGGCCGTGTTGAAGATGCTCACCAAGATTGGGAGCATCGAGAACATCCCGGCCTTCATCGAAACGGTCAAGCATGGCAAGACCAAGCTCGAGGGATTTGGCCACCGCGTCTACAAGAATTTCGACCCGCGCGCCCAGATCATCAAGAAGACCGCCGACGACGTCTTCAAAGTCACCGGCAAGAATCCGCTGCTCGACATCGCGCTCAAGCTCGAGGAGATCGCGCTGAAGGACGACTACTTCATCTCACGTCGCCTCTATCCGAACGTTGACTTCTACTCGGGCCTGATCTACCAGGCGATGGGATTCCCCGTGGAGATGTTCACGGTGTTGTTCGCGATTCCGCGCACGTCGGGCTGGCTCGCCCACTTCCAGGAACTGCTCAACCAGGACATGAAGATCGCCCGTCCGCGTCAGCTCTACATCGGATCAGAAGAGCGCAGCTACGTGCCGATGGCCCAGCGCTAGGCGGAGCTAGAGCGAGGCGTTGATCGCCTCGGTCAGTTGAGTTGCGTGCTCGTGCGGGTGGCGCGTATAGAGGTCGAGCCACCGGTCGAGGGTGTAGCGCCCACTCCCGCTGTGCTCGCCGTAGCGTTCGAGGTCGCTCGGGACGATGCGACCGAGCACGTCGAGCGAGGCGTGACGAACGGCGCGAAACACCGCCACGGAGTTCTCGACCGGCAGGTCCCGGTATCCGAGGGCGGAGCACTCGGCCCAGGCGGCTTCGTCGTAACCCTGGATGATCGAGCCGACCGGTTCGGCCAGGAGTCGACGCAGGCGGGTGTAGGCTTGGGCCTCACTGTCGGCGACGTGGTGGATGACTTGGCGTGCGCTCCAGCCATCGGCCACGTGACGATCGAGGTTCTCGGGCGTGACCGCCGTGAGCGTCGCGAGGAAATGGTCGGTGCCGGCCGCGTAGGCGGCGATACGTTCGGTGAGTCCCATGTTCAGCCTTTCGTTGTTGTCGGATCGATAACGCGGGTGAGACCTTCCTGCACCATCGACACCATCAGCTGTCCCGCCTGGTTGAAGAGGAAGCCGCGGGCGAGTCCCCGCCCGCCGTGGGCGATGGGGGAGTCGGTGTCGTAGAGGAGCCACTCGTCAGCCTGCAGTTCGCGGTGGAACCACATGCAGTGGTCGAGGCTCGCGCCCATGAAGGTACCGTCGTCCCAGCGCACGGAGTGCGGGGCCAGGATGGCGTCGAAGAGGCTCATGTCGCTCGCATAGGTGACCACGCAGGCGTGCAACAGCGGGTCGTCAGGCAAGGCCCCGTCGGCCTTGATCCAGAGGCGTTGGCGCGGCTCACGGTTGCGATGGGGGCTCCACGGCAGCTCGCCGATGAAACGCTGATCGATGGGATGGTTGCGCTTGAACCACTCGTCGATGTCACCGAATTCGTTCTGCACGCGGACCGAGAGTGGCTCGATGGTCTCGGGTCCGGGGACCTCGGGCATCGGGAACTGGTGCTCGATACTCACCTCGTCGGTGTGGAAGCTCGCCTGCATGTTGTAGATCGCCCGACCCTGTTGGATTGCCACTACGCGGCGGGTCGTGAAACTGCGGCCGTCGCGAATGCGGTCCACTTCGTAGAGGATCGGTACTTTGGGGTTGCCCGGTCGCAGGAAGTACGAATGCAGCGAGTGGACCCGTCCGACGTCGACGGTGCGACCCGCCGCCATCAGGGCCTGGGCGGCCACTTGGCCCCCGAAAGTGCGCTGACGCTCCTCTTCGGGATGACGTCCTCGATAGGTGTTGACCTCGATCGTCTCGAGGTCGAGCAGATCCACCAGTGAGTCAAGGGCTTCGGACATTCCTACATTGTTGCACCCCGCCTCGGGGATGAGGCGGGGGTAGGCTTCACGGGATGCCTGATCGCTTACGTTCACTCCTGGCGTGGTCCAAGACCCACGAGGGAAAGAAACTCATCCGCTTCACCGCGGTTTCGGTGGTCTCGACCGCCGTCTCGTTCACGTCGATCTCCGTCCTCTACGGCTTCAAGATCATCCCGGGCGTCATGTGGTCGACGCTGGCGGGCAACTTGATCGCCTCGCTGCCGGCGTATCACCTCAACCGCATCTGGACCTGGGGCAAGCGCGGACGCAGCCACTTCCGCTCCGAGATCATCCCCTTCTGGTCAATGACCTTCCTCGGTATCGCCGTCTCGCAGATTGGCGCGTACTGGGCCCGCTCGGAGGTCCACTCCCACCACTGGGCTCATATCTTCAACACCGCGCTGGTCTCGTTCACGAACCTGTTCAGTTTCGGCCTCTTCTGGGTGCTGAAGATGATGGTATTCAACCGAATCTTCCGGGTGGACGAACTCGAAGAGATCGAAGAGCACCTCAGTGCCGAAGAGTCGGCGACGAGTTAGTCGCGGAAGTTGGTGAACTGCAGGGGCACCGACAGGCTGGATTCCTTCAGCATCGTCATCACGCTCTGCAGGTCGTCACGTTGTTTGCCAGTCACCCGCACCTGGTCACCCTGAATCGATGAACTCAGGTTCTTCACGGCCATGTCCTTGATGAGCTTGTTGATCTGCTTTCCAATCTCCTGGGAGATCCCCGCCTTCAGGACTACCTTCTGACGGGCGCTGCCGTGGCTGGCCTCGTCGACCTTGCCGGGGTCGAGCACCTTCAGCGACACGGCGCGCTTCACGAGCTTCTCTTCGAGGAGTTGGTAGAGGGCGCGTAGCCGGTCCTCGGTCGAGGCGCTCAGGCTGAGCTCCTTCTCGCTGAATTCAATGGTCGCGTTGGTTCCCTTGAAATCGAAGCGGGTACCGGCCTCACGGTTGGCCTGGTCGACGGCGTTGCGAACTTCCTGCAGGTCGATTTCGGAGACGATGTCGAAACTGGGCATGCATGAATCGTAGATGCTGGCGCCCGGCCTATTGCCTCACGTCAAATCCTCCGCGAAGCCTGAATCGTTGCCTCATCTAAAACCTCCGCATGGAGAGGGCGGGTGAATGACCGGTTGACCCGTCGAATCGGGGCGAGCCCCTTGTTCAGCGAGTAGTGCTCCAACTCCGCGAGGAGCCGCTCAATCTGGTCGTGCAGGGCGGCCATGTGGAGCTCGTCGAAGGCCTCGTTCATTCGGTTTCGAGTGACGTCAGTGACCTCGGGGTGGGCGAGCGCTCGGGTGAAGGGGGTCTGGGCGCGGTCGTAGCGCTTGGTGACCTTGGCG
>Ga0307377_10005435_pt1 | contig 13648 bp, 10 predicted proteins | sample TR3MG_FD_202535 | JGI IMG/M metagenome (GOLD analysis project Ga0307377, IMG submission 202535) | Soil microbial communities from Risofladan, Vaasa, Finland - TR-3 | ecosystem: Environmental > Terrestrial > Soil > Coastal area > Acid sulfate soil | place: Finland: Risofladan, Vaasa | collected... | reverse complement strand
GGAAAACTTAACGACAATAATTCACCGTTCTTCGTGTGTATGTATATCGGTGGTAGTGCTAGTTATCCCTCTATTTCAGGAAATGGATTTGAGAACGATGGTATAATTAATATCAGTAAACCGGGCGTTGCGGATTACTCCATTCCTAAAATAACAGAAGAGAAACTTAATGAACTGAGAACAAGAGATTATAATAGTTTAACTGAAGATGAGAAACAACTTCTTAATCAAGATTTTCCTTGGCAAGATGTTAGGGCATTTAAGGTTAGGTTTGGTGAACAGAATCAGTCTATGTTTACTGAGATGAAAATCGATAGTAAGGAGTACCCAGAGACTAATGAAAGTATCCAGATTCTATCAAGACTAGCTGGTGATAATAGTCCAGATGCTCCAGTTCCAAAAGGTCAGAACCTCTATAACCTATATGAAAACAGGTCATATAAGGCAACGATTAATGGTTTTGGAAATATGATGATACAACCTACACAATATTTTCAATTAGAAAATGTGCCACTATTTAATGGAGCATATATTATTCTAAGTGTAGAACACAATATCACACCAAATAAAATGACCACAAGTTTTAGTGGAACTAAATTATTAAAATACCCATTACCTAGAGTAATGAATCCGATAGCGTTCACAAGTTTTAGAGGTCTATCTGTAGGAGGGGCAACTGCTGCTGCTGCTCAGATGCAGTTAGATAGTAGTTTAAATGTGAGATACGATTCTATGCATGTTGGTACTGAGAATACTTTAAGAATAAGATAAGATGGCAGAATATAAATTAAGACAAACGACTAAAGATTATGTCACACAATATGTTGGGGTAGGAACTTCACATGTTAGTGGTAAAAATAGCTATGTGTTACCATATAGTACTCCACCTTCACCTGTTAGAACATGGACATCGAATCCTGTAATTAATGGTGGTATTACAAATAATACTGAATTACTTGAAGCATTATTCGATTGGTATGATAAGTACGGACCACTATTTAAAGTAAATACAAATATTTTAATAGCACAAGCAATGGCAGAATCTGGACTCAAAATATGGAATTATGCTGGAACAAGTACTGCAAGTGGTATTAATCAATTCACAGTAATTGCTACATTCGATTATATTATATGTAACAGTTATGGTCACTTTACTGACGCTGAAAGACGGGCAATATCAAAAGATTTGGTTGAATATACATATAGTTCAGCAATAGGTGTTAAGAATCAACCTAAAACACCATTTTATGTTAAATACTCAGATGGAAAAACCAATAGACAACAATTACATCAGAACATAATAGATAATCCTGAGATTTTTATTAAAGCACAATGCCTTTTTATGAGTCGTTTGGCTGATAGAAGTGATGGTGTTGCTAGTTGTGCGTTGTTTGGTTATAATAGAGGACCTGCTCACGTCAAAGGTTCATCCTACGCCCTTTCAATTGCTTCTGCCAGCAAAGAACCACCTAGTCCAAATGGAAAACCATATGAGCAAGAAGGTATTAATTATGTTTTCAGGATATTTAAAACACTATACGACAATTTCGGATATAGGGAATTGAATATGACTAAAGAAAATAGGGATGCATTTGATACGAAATATACTCCGTTCTTGGGTTAAACCAATTCTTTTTTTAGTTCATGAAGTCCAATGATATTGTCATCGACATTTTCTTTGGTATAAACCATTTCATTAATTTTCTGAATTGCTTTTTCCAGATATTCTTTAGTACCATCTTTATCGATGCTTTCTAAAATTGTAATGGTTTCAGTTTTCATGGTTTCCAGAAGACTTTTCTTATTATCATCAGTTGACTTAATTAATGTTTTTAACAAGTCTCTATCGGTTTCATTGAGGTCTGCGTATTTCTCATTAAATTTACTAACTGCGATTTCAATAACATCTTCATTAATTAATTCAATATCAACGTTTTCAAGTAATGATTTCTTTGGGGTTCTCACGTGTTCCAGAACAGTTACAACTGACTCATGCATTTTATCAATATCTTTCTTTTCATGAATTTCAAGTGTTTCATTAATCAAACTATCAATCGCTTGGTAAAGATTTACTCTATCGTCATCAGGAAGAACATTTTCAGATATAAATGGTTTTAGTTTTGCACGTTCAGCATCAATCTCTTGAATAGTATATACTTCAAACAAATCGATTTGGTCATCAATATAATCTTTCGCCAAAACTTCGCTTTCAATATGTTTACCTTCAATACTATTGAAGACTCTGAACTCTAGTTGCAGATATGGTGAACTCTTAACTACATTAAGAAACTCAGAAGTAACATTCTTCGATTCTTCAATTAAAGTACCCTTGAAGTATGCCTCTTTTAATTTGGTTGAAACCAATAAATTAACGATTCCTATGTTGAAGTTTTCCATAATGATTTAACTCAATTTAATATAAATACTATAATTAACTATAAACGCTTGATAATACTAATACACCTTAATTAATCTTCTACATCCAAATCCTCAATATTCTCAATTTCAACATCTTCTACATCATCATTTTTTTGTGGACTGTTAAATCTTTCACTGTTTTTAATTAAGCTATCAATCTCATTAATCATCGCTTGAGCATTCTTATTTAAAGAATCATTCTTATAATTATTCTCTTGAATGATTTCTTTTTCTCTAGCTTTTTTCTCTGGCTTTGCTTCAGGATTACTACCATATACAAGTTTCTCAATAAGACTATTGTATTGTTCATCGGTCATCTTACCTTCCATCATTGGAGGCGCACCGCCACCACCTAGAGGCGCACCGCCTAAGTCGCCACCACCCATGTCACCACCTAAAGGCGCACCTGCTGGTGGAGCACCCATGTCACCTGCTGGTGGAGCACCCATTGGAGCACCACCTTCTGGGGGTGGCATAGCACCAGTCTCACCACTCATAGCAGCCATATCTTCTATTGGTTCACCGAATCTCTTATCGATATCAACAAATAAACCAGATTTCTTAATTGTAACAGGTGAATCAGCAAGTTCTTGCATAACAACCTTCTCCATTTTCTGTTGTTTCAAGTCATCAACAATCTCTCTATCACTCATATTAAATAACATACGTTTTGCTCTTGTGTGTGACATTGCAGCAACACCACCTTCAGCACGTGTTAATTCAGTATATGTTTGTGCTTTTTCTCTCAGTAATTCAGCTTTTAATTGTTCTTGCTGAGTACTTGGATTTGTAAGTGTGAGTTGGAAACCACTCAGGTCTTCACCACTATAACCCAATAAATAAAGATGAATCATTGCCATCTTATTGAGTTCTTGAATCATTGCCTGTTGGATACGATTTACTTTCTTAGCAAACCTGATATCGTATTGTGCCATGTTTTTTCCACCACCTGCACTATCTTGGAAACTTAGGAACGGTTTTGGAACACCAAGACCAGTAAATAAATTGTCTCTAAGGTATTCAATATCTTGTATTTGGTCGAGATTCTGAGCACCCGGGAGTGTCTCAATCCCCGTTTGCGACATTGCGTTACGCATGGGAAGGAAATAATCTTCATCATTACCTAGAATATTAAATCTATAATCGATTTGACCATCATTTGGTGCAACACTTCCTGTTTTCTTAAACACAGTTGCTACCTTGTAGATATATTCTTCAATATCGTCTTCATCAATGTTACCAACATCGATTTTAAAAACTTTTTTCTCACCAGCACGAATAATACGATAGGTAAGCATTGCATCTTCAGCCATTACAAGCTGACGGAATACCCTACGAACCTTATTTAAGATTGATGAACCATAAGGTAGGTACTTGTCATCACCAAGAAGTCTAAAGTGAGCGATTTCAAACACGTTGAACTCATCACCAGTCATTCTTTCCTTGAATTTTACCAGTGGTTTACCGTTCTGAATTCTCTCAAACCTCTCAATTTCGTAGTTAACCATTTGTTTCACATGAGTAATACCCTTTTTACGTTCACCATAAAGTAAAACGAAATTATCACCATACTTACAGGTATTTCTTACCCAAAATGGTAAGTTCACGTTAACATTCACTGTCTCATAGAAAAATTCTTCTAATATTGTCTTTATTCTGTCTTTATTCGAGTAGATGTTTAACATTTTTCCATCCATACCAATGGTAGTTGCCTCTTCCATGAATAAATCCAATGCACTACTGATAATTGGGTAGTATTCCATACCCTCATAATCAATATATGCTGGGAGTCTGGCTGCTTCGTATTGTAGTGCTTTCTGGAAACCTCTATCGGTTGTCCTAAAGAATTTATTTTGGAGTTCTTTTTTCTGCTCCAACTCCAGACCCTTTTGCTGAATTTCTTCAGGAGTTCTACCTTTAATTACTACTTTAGATTTTTGAAGTGTTGGTACAGGAGCAATCGCTGAAGATTCCTGATGTCCAAATCCATCAAGGTTCAGCATCTTATTTAGTCCTTGGTATATCGTGCCTTTATTTTCGTTTTCGCCAGCCATTTTTTATAATTTATTATAGTTTTTTATAAATACTCTGAAATTTTGGAAAAGTCAGTTATTCATAAATACAATCTATCTTTTATTTGTACCTTTAATTCCTTGAAATAACCATGCGTTTGCACCATAGGGGTTCATGGGGTTTGTACCATCTGCTGTAAGCATCGGTTTATATTTTAATTTTTTCTTCTCCCCAATATCCTTCATATCGTTAATGGTTAGAATTGATTTAAGCATTTTTTCATTAATCCCCTTACTTTGCTTAAATTTTGCCATATCGAAATTCAGAACAAATAATCCAATTGCCAATCCCATAATACTATCATCATGGAAAGTACGTTTATGGTCAGCAACACGGTTTCCAGCCACAGTAACAAACGTTTTTAACTCATTGAGTAATCTTATTGACCTGATAACAACATCCTCTAAATGAATAGCTCTCTGCATTTCAAGAATAACTGATGGTCGGTTGTTACCGATGAAGAAACCGGGGATGAGGTCTACGTTAACCATTTTTCCATCAGACATTTCCTTTGTTCCCCTTTTAATATATCCAGATAATCTATCTCTTGTTGGTTTGTGAGTTACTTCGGCATAGTGAATATTTTCATATCCAAATTCCAAAAGTTTTTCAACTGTTTGCACACCATAACCACCAGTAACATCCACAACAGCATACGCATCATTATAACGCTTCCCATATTGATATGCAATTTCTGCAAGCATTTGAGGTGTTACTTTTCCATAATATTCAGCAACCTGCTCGACTTTATGTCGCTTAACTTTAACTAATTTTGTTTTTCCGTTCTTTGTAACTGGTTGCTCTTCAATTATTTCACGAATTTTTAACATGTTCAGAGTCGAGTTGTCTTCACCGTGCCCGGGCGAGGCATCCAGTGCCATAATGTACGTTTCACCAGCTTTAGCTTCCTCAAAAATCCACATATTTAAGTCAGTGTATTCCTGTACAAATTCATTCTGAATTTCTTCGTCTTCAATTCTTTTCAGGTATTCTTCAGCAATAAAGTTATCACCAGAACCAAGAAATGAACAAAGTAGTTCCTGCGAAATTTTACGCATATCACCGTTAGCATTTCGAACTTGTTCCTCAAACCAAGGACTACTAGCTTCCCAGCCATCATTCATTAGTTTAATTCGTTGTTCGTTCGAATTACCATTATCTTCTAAACGGATTTCGTTGGTTTTTCCTTTATTTTTTAACCAAACCAAATCTTTATTATATCTTGGGTCGTTAAACCACCAGAGTTCAACAGCATGGAAGTTATTATCTCCATCTCTTGCGCCTTGGAATGTCTTATAGAAAACAGCATCAAGTCCAGAAGGTGTACTAACCATGATTGCACGACCACCAGTCTGTAATGTTGGTTGTGCTGAAGTCCAGAATTTATCACCCTTTTCTGCCCATGCAGTTTCATCCCAAAATAACAGTGTTGGTGTCATACCACGAAGTGACTTTGATGCGAATGCACCGAGTCTTGATTTATTATCGTAAATTTTTAGTTTCTGTGTGTCTTTGAGATTCTCTTCAGTATTCCTACCAGTCTTAGGTCTAAGCCATGCAGGACAACCTTCAATGAATTCAACAACATCACTCATCAATTCACCAGTTGCTGTTTCAAGTTTATCTGCAACAATTGCTGCCTGACGGTTTTTGTTGAACATAACATACCATGCGATATAAGCACAAGTAGTTGTACTAATACCTGCCTGACGGTATTTGTTAGCGACAACGAATCTATTCTTTTGGAATGCTTTGATTAAGTCTTTCTGGAAGTCAAATAGTTTGAAAGGAACAATAAGACCATCAACACCCTGAGTCTGGTCAAAAATTGTTAGATATGTTTCAATGAAATATATTGGGTTTTTAGCACAACGAACATATTCATCTTCTTGCTCGGTAACAGTTAATTCACTGGCTTTCTTAGCAAGACCAGCTTTGGTGAGCACAACCGCTTCAATACTACCCTGCTTTCTTAACTTCTTTGCTAATTTTCTAGCATCTTCTTTTTGCTGTTCTTTTAAATAGTCATAAGGTACAACGGGAACGTGTTCGGGAAAAATTTCTTCTTCCTTTTGTTTCTTATTCTTTTTGTTTTCTAAATCACTATTTAAGTCGAGGTCAAGATTCATTCTAAAATATTTATAATAAATACTATGAACCCTAGAAATAGCAAAGCACGACACATATCTTGACATGTCGTGCTTCGATTTCCTTCTCCCGAATGGTGAGATGAACTCTTAATTAAAAACCGCAAGGCACGGTACATATCTTGACATATCGTGCCTCGAAACCCCTTCACCCTAATCTGGTGCGATGGGCAAATATAAATACTAGAACTTTATTGAAGAAGTTTCAATGAACTCATTATTTCTTAATACAATCTTTCTTGAAGTCAATAAATCTTTGACCTTTGCCAATGACATTCCATAGTGAAATACCAATAACGGTGTATCGTCATTATCGGTCTCAAACATTTTTTCGTAATCACTATAACTACCATCAGGTTCTTGTTCAGTTTCATAAGCAAGTGCATGAATGGTGTGATAACCGTGCATATACTCTCTATCTACTGCTTCATGTAAGCAGAAAAAATTAAGACTACTGGTTTTCAGATTATAGATACCGTTCGTAAAATCAGGAGTTGGTGGTAATGCATTATCACAAGCGGGACTTATATCCCAACACCAACCCTCAACATCAATGTTTGTTGGGTCTAATGAGAAAATAAATTCATATAATCCTTCATCATTTGAATTATACCCAATCTTTAAAATGTAAATCAGCTTTAAATTATCATCATCCATGATTACTTATTTATTATAAATACTGGCAACATGGAAATGGGAAGACCGAAGCTGGCTTAATTCTTATCGAAATTGAAACCAGTTTCTCTTTTTATTTCTGACAATATAATATCCAATGAAAAGTCATATGCGGACAATCTTTTTCTTTCCACATGTTTGACATATTGGTGCGCTAATTGAAAGAGTACTGATGCTGACAATATAATCAAAGCAACAACTGGATTCATAAATGAAGCCAATACTGCAAGTATAAGAAATGCTGTCCTCAGATTAATTGTAAGTTGTCTCCAACTCAAGACAATATTTAGAATATCATCACTGTATTGCGTGAAAACCCTACGGTATTCCAGCCAGTTTACTTCCGAATTATCTTCTTTTGTTCCTTGAACATCATGAAATATTTCGAGTTCACGCTGTTTCGAGCCACCAACATAGGTTCTCTTGAATTTTAATTTGTTAAATTTTCTGTGTATCATAGCATCTTATACGACAAAGATAAAAAAAGGTTACAAAAAAACCCGAATTTCTTCGGGTTCTTTCAATATTAATTAAAAAACTCTACTATTAAACCCCACCTAATTGGGTTTTTCCTTGTGTACCACCTTGAGAAAATTGACTCTTAACGGCTGCATTTTTAACTGCTGGGGGAGCAAATACAACACCAGAACCTTCACCACCAGTTCTTAATGTACCGCCACCTTGTTCAATATATTGTTTTAATAGGTTATATCTTTCTTCATTTGATGTTTTTCTTGCAGCATTATAAATAGCACCCATTTGTGGGTTATTTAATATGTCACGAAATGCCTGATAGAAAAGTTTACCAACTTCTTTTGGATTATTAGGGTCAATTTTTGCAAACTTTTCCTTAATACTAAATCCTAAAATTTCATTCAGTTCTTCACTAGCTTCCAATGTAACTGACTCGAATAATTCGAATTGTTTTGCAATTACTCTATCTAGTTTTTTCAAACCTTCTGATTTTACACTTTCATTTAAACTTGGCTTTCTAATACCAGCGTGTTCTTCAAGTTTCTTACGGATATATTTTCTAACCTTATCTTCTTCACTTTCATTCATAGTGACATTAACACTATCTTTAGTTACTTCAACAGTTGTTGTTTCAGCACCATCGGGTTTTACAAAAGCACCACCCATATTTTCAAAACCAGTTCCCATATTCATTTCAGGTTCTTTACGTTTTGTTAAGTCCAATACATCATCATCTCCACTTTCTTCAGCATCAACATCGAGATTTTCAATATCAATATCTTCACCTTCTTTTTCTTCAGCTTCTTTCATTTCAACTTGAGGTACGTTTTTAGGACTAAGTGGCTTACCAGCCTTTTCACCAACTTTTAAAGTAACATCTTCTTCCAATGCGGGTTCTGCTGGAGGGAATACTTCTGTACTATCTACAGGAATTCCTTCTTCATTAGTTCTAACTGTTTTACCAGCCTTTGTTCCAGCAATGTTTACGCCACCACTTCCAACCATTTGATTTTTAATACTACTTAATAAACTACCCATATCAAGTTCTTCTTGATTTGCTTTTTTCAATCTATCGTTTAATGCTTTAATTTGACTAGCGAATTGGTTTCCGAGTTCATTTGCTTTTTTCATTTCAGCACTGAGTGCACCCCTATGATATCCTTGTTTCACATTAGTTGCTGCTTGTTGTACGCCTTGTTTTACATCACTTGCTGCGCTTTTCACTCTTTCAACACCCTTATCAATAGCACCACCAACACCCCTACCAATACTTCGTGCTGCACCTTTAAGACCAGCACCGAATGAACCAAAAAGTTCGTTAATTTGTGCATCACGGTCTTCAGCACTGGCTTCATTCATTTCCTGTGAAAATGGTTCAACTTGATTTGCGAAGTCATCGTGTCCGTATTCACCACGGAGTTTTTCTATAATTTCAGGAGTAATGAATAAAGCCACGGCTTTAAAATCTCCATCATTGTGACCTTCACCATGTGCATTTGCATAACCACTAACCATGTTGGTCATTTCTTCTTCACCACATTCTTTAATTGATTCTGCATTATAACCACGTGATTCTGCATATTGAGCAAAACCACCACATTCAGCACATTGCTGTTCTGCCATTTCTGGTTCTTCTGTTGGAACGATTTCGTCACTGGTTTCAGTATCTTCAACGTTTTGTCCTAAATCTTCGATATCTTCAGGTGGAACAACTTTGGTGATTTTCTCAGCCATTGCTTTCCTATCTTCAATATCAATATCAGGAAATTTATCTTTAAATGCAGAAAGAAATGTATTCACATATGATTTAACTTGTGAATCAGTTAATTCTGTTTTTCTTAATTGATTGGTTATTTTACCAAGACTTTTTTCGATTTCTCTTTCAATTTCTGTTTCTGGGTCTTCAACAGCAACTTCTTCACCACTATCAGAACCCATACCATCATCAGCAGCTAACGGGTCAGCACCCATTTCATCACCACCAGCTAACGGGTCTTCTGCTGGCATTTCATCACCACCAGCTAACGGGTCAGCACCCATATCTTCCATACCAGCACCCATCTCTTCACCACCAGCTAACGGGTCAGCACCCATTTCATCTGCTGGAGCATCCATTGCATCAAGTCCTGCATCCATTTCCGCACCACCTTCTGGTTCTGGCATTGCTGGTTCAGCAGGAACTTCAGCAGCAGCAGTAGCTGCATCTAAATCACCTAATTTACTTTCAGCACTATCAATTTCCTGACCAGCTTTATCTTCTGTTAGCATTGTTTTCTTAGGTACAGTTTTACTACCACTTGGATTTACTTTAGTAGTAATACCTTCATTGACGTTCTTAAGTAACATGTTTCTGTTTTTCTGAGCTTCAGATAACTTAGTGTACTCGAATTCAGTAACGTTTCCTAATCCACCGATATATGCAAAATCTGCAACGGTTTGATTTTCGTTAAGTCCACCTTTTTTGATGTAGTATCTGTGTTGCTCTTTAACAATACCATAAGCAACACCATTTGCTGCTCTTTCTATGTCAATCAAAGTACCTAGATTACGAGTACCATTTTCGTTAATTGAAGGCTTTTTTACGTCAGCTAACTTGTTCATTCTGTTGTAAAACGCTTCTTGAGATGTATATTTCTTCATTTGAATAAATTTTTATGTCTGTTATTATGGGTTACATTTTTTTATAAATACTTTATTATGACTAAAAAAATGCTTTTTTATAATATTTCCCTTTTTTCATTAATTACACCGTATTTAATAAGCATCTCATTTACCTTGGGAGTAATCAAGTTTTTTCTCGAATAATTATCAATAATTGATTGATTTGCACCACCAATCGAAACATTTTCATTAAGATTTTTACGATTCAGATGTAAATCAGCCACAATATCATAGAATATTTTTTCCGATTGTTTATTTTCAACGAAAGTTTTTAATTGTTCGGTTGTTACGATGATTCTTCTCATAGCTTATTTTATAAACTCATTTAAACTTAATTCTTGTGTGAGATAATCATTCTTTAATGTTACTAGTTTTTCAAGATAACCAGTATTTCTTAGAATTTTAAATGCAAGATTTTCTGATGAATATTCACCACTTTTATCAAGACCACTTTGTCTTAATCGTTTTATTTTTCTTTTTAGTTTTTCGAGCTTCTCAATAAAATCACCCTCACTTCTATTACTCTCCAAATCATCAATTGCATTCATGATATCTGCCGATTTTAATTGTACGTTCGCAGAATCAACGTTTACTATTTTTTTGGTTGGTTTTCTAATCCAATTGTTTTTTACTAGTGAATATGTACCAGAAGAATGATGTGGTTCAGCACTGTCTTGAAAATACATTTCAACATCGTGTCCCTTAATTTGTATTGGAAGTCTATCTGCCCACAACGCCTTTTTTAATTTAAAAAAGTCTCCCACGAATTCTTTGTTCTCAGAAATCTGATTAAAATCAAGAATAACGTGAACATCCATATCAGAATTCTCATTGTAGTTGAAGTTGGCAATACTACCTGTTAAGATAATATCATTAAATTTAAGACCTTCAGCATCACAAAATTCGATGAATCTTTTGGCATTCATTAATAAGGTTTTTCTGATATCGGGTTTTATTTTATCATCAGATTCCCAGATAAGTGGATTCAATGTATCATGCATTTGAATACTTGATACATCCACATCATCTGGTTCAACAACCTCTTTCAGTACATCCGAAACATCGTGTTGCCTCCAATACTTACCTGACCAGAAACGAGGTGTCTTTTTTACTTCACCCATGTCCTCATTTAATGAAAATTAAATTATTTACCTACTTTTGCGATTGCAGCAACAGGAACTTTAGGTTTTGCTTCGTCTATTTCCTTTTTACCTTCTTTTTCGCCTTCTTCTTCACCCTTTTCGAATTCAGGACTTTCTTTCTTTTCATGTTCTTCGCCTTCTTCGTCTTTTTCATCTTCCTTCTCACCCTTTTTCTTGTCGAAGTTCCATTCCTGAAGATTTTCTGGGTCAAGTTCACCAGTTTCTACATCAATTTCTTCTGCTTCTTCACCAGATTCTTCGCCATGAAGCATAGCATAAAGTTCATCAACCTTTGCTGTTAATTCCTGAAGTTTTTCTTCTGGTGATTTTTCTTCAACAGGAGCTTCTTCCGAACCTAGTTCAGCAGGAAGTTCCACATCATCAGTCGCTTCGATTTCTTCAAATCCTTCGTTCAATTTAGGTTTAAAGGTTTTGTCTAACCTACCCATGACTTCAAAAAGTCGTTGTTTATCATTTCTCATAATTATGAATTTTTATATAAATACTTAGTTAATCCCATTAGCGCACTAAAAAGATTATTGTTAATTTCATCATTTTTTATAAATACTCAACTATATTTAAACGGCTTTAGTATTTATGATTAAATTCCTGTACAAAATGAATTTAGAATGCTTAAACGACATAATAACCAGTAATCTGGCAATACACATTGACCTAACAGACCTTAAATCATGGAATTTGAACACGGGTTTGACCTCTTTCAGCATCACCAAATGGTCTGGTGCTGTATCAGATAACATTAATTTACTTGATTTTGGCTTAACTGGTTTCGATAATGGTAGAACCAATGAAATGTGGAGTGGTATTAACATAACACCTCAAGATAATGTATTATCAATGTATAGGGTTGGATATAATGATGTTGAAAATCCTATTGGTGGCGAGACAAGTGGTGTTACAGTAACAACAGAATATTTGCCAATTTCGGCAATAACAACAGGCACATCGGGGAACTATTTTGATTTAAGTGGTGGATATTTACAAGGATTTTTTAAATTAGAGGATTATAATTATGAATTACTACCTGCACGATATGGTAGTGGTATCACGATTGAGACTCTAGTATACCTTTATCCAGATTCACAGGGAATATTCTATATGATGGGCGCACGTGCGGAAGACAAATATAATCCGTACTTCAGTGGTGAGACTATGACAGGTATTACAACTACAGGCGTAACAACTAGTTTAGATAATTATCTTGATGCACTTGAACCTCAAGAAGTAGTTAAATCTGGTTTTAGTATGCCAGAAGAAAATATGTATGAAACAGTTTATAGTGAAGTTCCACCATTAAATAATATTAAGAACAACGCAATTGCTTTTGAATTAACACAAGATAAAAGATTGGCATATAAATACGTTAATGCCGATGGTCTTGTTGTAACAAACACATCACCAGCAGCACTTACAAGATTAGATTATTCAACAACACCACCAACAATTAACCCAACAACTGGTTGGACAATGATTGCAATGGTTTTCACACCAGATGACATAATTACTGACCCTGCTGTTTTAGAATGTAAACCACAACGTCTAGGTAAATTAATATTCTATGTCAATGGTCGTGCGATTTGGATAATCAAGGAATTTCCAGAATTCTATTTTCATGGATTTGGTAATGATAAGGAAAAACAATTAGGAGTACCATATTCAATTAGTTGGGGTGGTGGTAGCTTTGGATTAAAACATTCATGGCATTACGATTATCAGACCTATATTATATATAACGGGCAAAATCAAGATTATATCGATGCGAAATTATTTGTAGAATATGACCCAATTGCAACTGATTGCTATACACCACCAACAGGAACAACAGGTGGAACATATCAAGCTGGTTTGTCATTGAGTGCAGATAGTACAACATTTAGTGGAAATACTGTTTGTGACCCAGCTATTGAATATCCAATGACGGTATTACGTATAAATTATACTGGTGGTACTGGTACATCGTATTTCATCAAATTCAATCAACCAGTTTCAATGTTGTCAAACCGAGACTATTTTGCTAGTCTGTCGTTATTTAATGAT
>Ga0307377_10005434_pt1 | contig 13650 bp, 32 predicted proteins | sample TR3MG_FD_202535 | JGI IMG/M metagenome (GOLD analysis project Ga0307377, IMG submission 202535) | Soil microbial communities from Risofladan, Vaasa, Finland - TR-3 | ecosystem: Environmental > Terrestrial > Soil > Coastal area > Acid sulfate soil | place: Finland: Risofladan, Vaasa | collected... | reverse complement strand
GTAATAATCACTCACAGCATCATCTGTCGCCATCTCTAAATAAGTAGTTATTAACCCAAGCCTCTCCATGGTATGAGTCAGCTCACCATACAGCTTTTCACCGCAAAGCCAAGCCATCCTGTGCTCACCATTGTGCTTCAATACTGACATCTACTACTCCTATGCATCACTCTCCCCATCGAAATGTATCTCTGCTAATATATCTATCTTCTGCTCCGTCACGGCACATATGATACCCATCTTTGCCAACGTTCTCGACAAATCGTAATACCTCTCTACCGGCGTAGTCAATATACTACCCATACTGATTCATCCTAAGCTCTTCACCTATTCTTCTTAACAGCATCCTACGCTCCATCCAGGTCATAAACCCAAAGTTCATCATCACATGTGTCAAGTACATATACTCATTCCAACCCTTGTCTATCTCATATTTCACGCTGATTCACCCCCAATTCATGCCACCAATCATTAGCAATATCGTCTATCGCATATTCCAGTATTACGTCTATCAACCCTAGCCGCTTCATTGTGGCACTCAACCTGGCATAAGCTATATTACCACGAGACCAGCTTACCCTTTCTAAAGTGACTAACATATCATTAGCAACATGATCCATCTTCAATTCCATATCAATTGTTATCAGCTCCAAATTGTACATAGCGGCCGACAACCCAGAGTAAGCTCTATGATAATCAACTTTAGAATTACGATTCATACCATCCATTAACTTAAATCCTTCATTCTTCTATAACAGTCCACTGCCGCCCCGTCTATGAGGTGCTCCATGTCGGTATCTATCAACTCCATTGATAGCATCGTTGCCGATAACCTATAGTAAGCCCTCAGCCATGAGTGCTCTCTAATCGTTTCTCTGCCAGCTAAACCAGGATTACTCGTCACTTCATCAACTCCTGTCCTGCCACTATGACTAACACCCAGCACACCGTCACTGTTAAGGCCAAATACCACGACAGCCCAACCTTACTTTGGCCACACGGCTCACAGACAGGTATATCCGTCGACCAAAGGCCGACGGCTGGCTTACCACAATAATCGCACTTCATAACCTCACTCATTGTTCCACCATCTGAAGATGGAACCAGACCATACATATCTCTTAAACATCTCACCTTTGCGATGTCCAATTAATTCTAAACTCTGCATCACTGAGAGTAGTAACTGGTACGATTCCCTATCTTCATAGGAAGTATTTTCTCTACTCATTTTTCCCACCTTGCTGTCAGGATTCTTGCGTCAATCTTTTTCTCAAGCATTCTGTCTATTAGTAGGGTAAAGCTCATCATACCTAGCTGCTCCAAAGTTATCATCAACCTGTAGTACAGAAACCTTTGCTCGGCCTCTGTTTTATTCTTAGCACTTTGTATATGATGGATCACTTATTATCTGCTTTCTAATTGAAGTAAAAATTGCTCATTTTTCAAATAACTCTAAATTTTTTGCTTCGGTGAAAAGTTATAACTTCTCACCAAGCGTCACCACTGTCTTTCCACCATTCTGGTACACTTACAATACGTGCTCTGACTTCAGATAGTGCTTCTTCTACTATATAACTTACGACTGCACTCTCAGTCACGTGACTTATGATTTGCATTGTATACATGATATTAGGTAACTTGTAATACATTTTTCTACATTCTAATTCCATTTAAAATACCGCCGTTATTTTTCTGATTGCTCTCATGTATGGCCAACGGCCTTGCTCACCTAACATGTCCAGCCTTTGCATTACTTCTAGGAGAGGTGAGTACTCTAAGTACCACTTCTCTGGTATCCTACGTCTTACATCCATTCTATCTCCAGTGACCAACGTACATCAGGATCTAAGAGGTCTAAGTGTACCATTACACCCAATAAGTATGAGTATGCATTAAATGTTTCAACTGTACCTTCAATCATATTCATAGATCTCCTTAGGATGACTACTTCATCACACATAGTCATAGATCTCCTTATGAATACTGTTCAACTTATCCATCCTCCATATGGGATCTATTAATGCTAAACGCCACAAAGCCCTAATGATGCAATAGTAGTTCCTGTATATCTCTGCTTCATCAATCATGTTTCTTCCTAGCCTCATACCACCCAGGTGCCTTTAAACAAACTGCTTCTGTAAGTCTCATGTCTAGTTCAACTGCATCCTCGGCATCGCCAAGTAGATATAACATCCACATAGCATCAATCAACTCTTCATAATAGGCCTCAAACTTAGACATTGTCATCGTGACGCCACTTTGTCTCTAGTATGGCATTGGTAACCACCGCTTGGTCTTTCCTGTTCATGATATCTAACCACATCATTGCCCATAGTATATTTTGATAAGCCAACACTTCATCCATAGTCATCTTCATCGGTCACCTTCATACTTCATATCGTGGGCTGCTATCCTTTTACTAATACCAGAATATAATGCATAGAACAATACATTACCTTCTACTTCTAGAAAACCTATCCGGTAAGCTGCTACCAGTAAGTCGTAATACCTGATTGTATCTATGGTGTTAATCATTTGATCTTATATAACCATCGCAGTGAAGCTAGTTTGAAAGAAATATCACTGGCGCTCAATAGAGCCAAACTGCCCATTGATATGAGCAGGTTTGCATACACCTCACAGGAGTCGTATCTATACTTGATCGTGTTCATTATCTAAATCTACTTTCTTTAAGTGAATCTTCTTATAGATAGTAACAGCAATAAAAACAACTCTGGGATGTTCTAGTAGATCAAGGTTTTGCATAACTGTTAATAGTGATCTGTACTTGCTGTACATCCCTCGGGTTCCCATTCAAAATCTATATAGGCATCTGTTTTTGCCAGCAACTTAGAATCAATCAAGTGTAGATTCCTAAATGTTTCAAGTAAACCCATAACGACCCACTCAGCTTCCCAGTCTACATCATCCATTTCCCTATCCCTCCTTCCCATGACCCATTATTTCCTTATCTTAATGACATTTCGATTTCGCAGGAATGTTTTAAATCGGTTTTGAAATTTCTTAATTCGTATTTCAAGAGACAATCCCATATACCATACTCTAGCATGGATACTCCTTCTACTAAGTCAAGTCGTCCCATAGTAATTAATATCCCCCAGTACTTAGAGTGAACTGTTCGATGGACATCATTATAATCTTTATGGTTCATTACTAAATGCCCCTTGATGATAGAGAGTCCACATGTGATCAGTATAAGTGCAACCGTCCGTGAAAGTTACTAGTTCCAGTCTACATATCAAACCAATTATGTCTAGATAATGTATTCTAGCATATTCACTACAGTGTGTCACGTTCTCTCCTCAAATACGTTACCCATATCAAACTCTCGACACTCATTCCTAAGTCTATACTTATTAATTCTAAATCCAACATCACATATACTAGATTAATATACCTGGTATACAGGCCGTCTCCGTCTAACTTCACACGCTTACCTCTCACGGTTGCTCTCCAGAGAGATCGTGTCTACTCATTAACATAACTAACATGAGATCTAAACCTATCTTAGATAAGGAGCCAGCATCTTCCCATACTCCAAGTTTGCTCAATGTGGTAAGTAAGTCTATGTAGAGTCTGGCACCTGTAGGATCTAGTTTGTTAACTAAAGACATCGACAACCTCCATGCTACCTAAGACATAGGTAGGTTGGAGTTCTATATCAAATTGTAACTCACAGTGTAATATTTCTTCAATGCCCATTCGTGATACGGAAATTATAAGACCTAAATATAATTGGTATTCACTATATTTCACCTTTCCCCCCAAGCAGTTGGATTATTATTGTAACTACCTTCTATAGATATAGATGATCCTATGTATAGGTCTCTACCAGAATTACTGAAGCTCATTCCATTTTCCCATTTATCTACTAGTTCAATATCACACATGTGTAAATTCTTCATAGCGTCAAATAAGTAAGTGTACTCCTTGAATTCCTTTTTCATCCACATGCTTCTATGTACGGAATGACAATGTCCTGATATAGGGTTACTGTTACTTATATCAGTCGGTTTACTATCACCATGGTGAACTACTATATTTCCTTTATTTTTCATCTACTATCTCCGCGGCTCTTTCTGAATATCTCATTGTCCAAAATATATTACTACATCTGAGTTCTTCTACCATACCAAGTCTATCCATTACCCATAAGATCGAGTTGTACACATTCTTACGGTTTACTCTGGCTTTACTCTCACCAATTATTTCCATCTGTATATGATCCCAATCATCTAGCATCGATATCCACAACTGGTCTTTTAGACCACCAGATATTAAACTGCACATCCTCAGACAGTTCTTCACTTATCATCCCCAAGATATCTAAGGTTACCAGTAGGTTGTGATATGTGTTATAACCAGGATATTTAGTGGTGGCCACGTCTTGTTTTATTATCCCATTGACCATTGTTGCTATGCCATCCATTATGTCTCCCACCTATTCTTTGCTTCATCCATGACGTTTTGCATAATTCTTCTATGTTCAGAGCAATCAAGCAGTAGACCCAGGTGATACGTGACACTTAGAATATTAAGATATATTTTGTAGTCTGGGTCTTGAGATTGTTTATACATAATGCTCATATTAATAGCACCATGTCGCAATAGTATACTTAGTTCCACTCTTGATTGGAAGTGTTCTATGTGGATGTGTCCATATACTAGGAAAGACTAGTAGATCACCGGCCTTAGGTTTATGGGTAAGGTCTTGTCTAGGAAAACTTATCTCTCCATTTTCATAATCATCATTAGGATAAAATAGTAGACTAAGTATCCTTTCATGTTCATGAAAGTTAACACTATCTACATGGAGATCATATTCTTCTGAAGAATTGTATTTTAAAACATTATAACCTTCATCCTTCGATATGCCAAAACTTGCCCCTAATGCCTTGGCAGAATCTACTAATACTGCACTATACATTTGGAACAGTAGGTTATCTACATCGCTATTAGTAGGTATCTTGCATTCTTTTACTTTACAGACCTTATGTTTCGGGATTATTTTAAAGTCTAATATACTACATTGTTTTGTAATTTGCTCTAGAATACCATTAGACAGGACATTGCTGTAAATGACCATATCCCCGTTCACTACTTTGTCTGATAGATTTATCTTAGTCATAGTCCGTATGATCCTTCTGTTCATCTGCTATGTTGTGTATATACATGCTCACTCTCATATCTAGATCTTCATCGAAAACACCTAGTGCCCATAGAGTCCATATCAGGTTCCAATAATATTCCTTATCCCGATGTGTCATTTAAATCGGCTCAATAAAACTATCCACAAATGAGCACCTATTTTGTCGAACTCTTCTTTTGAAAAGAAATCCAGCCTTATCATTACACATAGTAAGGAACGGTAATGAAAGTTATTCTCATCTCCAAATGGATTATCAAATTCTTGAGTTTCAAGAATCATCGTTCTCCCTCTCTATTTCAATAGCTCTACAGTGAATTGGAAATAGGATTCTCATGCCATCTGTTCTTAAGGCAAATAAGTTATCTATTGCCTTAAGTAGACCGTGATATTCTTGTCCCTGTTTACGGGACATAGTAGTACTCATGCGGCTCTAGTTGCGAGACATAGTAGTACTCATGCGGCTCTAGTTGCGTGACCTTCATTCTCTCATAATCAATATGAGATTGTACAGCACCTAGTGCATGCCATCCTAAATCACTACTTATGAGATTTAGATTATACATAGTCTGTAGTATGTTGTTATACGAGGTGTGCATCAGTGTCCCCAGACTTTTTCCATAATAGGTGTCCATAGTGCTTGTGCTTCATCGAAGTTTAGAATTCCAAGCCCCATTATTATCAGGATCAGATCTTGATAGTAGGCTCTATCTCCCATGTATGTTGTCTTACTAATTCTAACCTCTTATAAAAAGCCACATATGTCACTTCATTTGCCATTCCCATTTCTATGATACCTAACCTGAACATAACAAGACATAGCGCCTGATAATTCAGGAGCAGAGTATCTGCGTCACCTGTTATTGTTTTCCCCATTGTCCATCCAGATAGTGATGTAGAACCCACTCATATCATTGTTACATATTTTATACTTAACTTCTGGACAAAAAGTTGATAGCATTCTCAGGACTCTGCCATAGGCCTTGACTTGCTCATATGTAACATAGGTTCTATTCATCTGGAAAGAAGTTGTTTCTGATTAGGATATCAGATGCTCTATTCACCCGCTCTGTCTTGGACATGACTTCAGATGATACATAACTAGCCCAACATTCTTTGAAGAATGGGCATTCTCTGCATTTGTCCTTATTTAAGCAACTTCCATCAAGCTCAATAATCCTCTCTAGAGCTATGATTTCAGATTTTTCCAAACTTTCCCCCTTAGAGTGTGTACAACTGATATAATGTATTGTGATATTAATACATGATATAATTAAATCGGTTTAAATATCCAATATAATTATACAATTAAATAATCAGGAGCAGTAATGGCAGCAAATTCAAGACCACCTAGTAAAATCTACCCCAACGCCCCTACTTCATCTCCGTCCCCTATGCCTCAGCAGATACAGGATCCGAGTATTAAGGGCCTGAGTTTTGATCAGCTGATAAACAATCGAGGCATTCGTTTCATCCACAAGAGAGCTGCACCGTGCCCCAACATGTCGTCTATAGAAGATAACAATCATGATCCACAGTGTCCAGTATGTGACGGCAATGGAATTATGTACTATTGTTCAAAAGAGATCTGGGGAACTTGGGTATCCAATTCCTTAGAGAAGAACTTTGAACAACAGGGTATGTGGGAGATCGGGAGCTCTGTAATCAGTTTTCCAGCAGTATATCCTGATGGTGAGGTAGCAGAATTCAACACTTACGACCAAATCGAGATACCAGATTTCCCTGTTAGGTTGTGGCAGATGTTAGAATGGAATGACAGAGCTGATAAGACAATAAAGCTTAGATATCCAGTAGATACAGTAGACATAGTTACCTCTGTCAGGAGTCAAGTTAGAAATGACTTCGTAGAAGGAACAGACTACAATGTTGTCAATGGGCAGATAACCTGGATAGCCGGACAAGAGCCTAATTACGATAATGTTAAAGAAAGAGGTGAAGTGATAACAGTAGTATATCACGCTAACCCAGTGTATAATGTACTACAACAACTCCGGGAACTCAGGGTAACTCAAGAGTTGATAAATGGACAAAAAACCGCACGCAGACTACCTCAGCAAATACTGGTTAAAAGAGACTTTTTATTGAATTTACCAGAAACTGAAGCGTAAGGCCCGAAATAAGTTATAATGTACCTGTTGCATGACTCTCGGAGACATTGATGCCAAAACCAGTTAGCAAGAAACAGTACCGAATGATGATGGCTGTCCTTCACGGAGGAGGAAAAGGCGGCGCACCTGCTCGTGGTGCACCCCCTAAATCTGTTGCCGGTAAATACGCAGGCGGAGACGGTAAAGATCTTCCAGAACAATCTGGTAGAGACGAAGGTGGAACCTGGGGAGACAAACATAAGTCTGCCGACAAGGGTAGAGTTGATTCCAAGCGAGCAGATAGAAAATCAGATAAGAAGAAAAAGAAATCTAAAGGCAAAGCAAGAAAAGCAGAGCTAAAGAAGTCATTTGAGGAATTCATCAAGTCTCATGGATATAAGGGCACCGGGTGCCTAGTTGTTAATAAAGATGGTCAGCTTCTCCTGGGACGCAGAACAGACAATGGACTCTGGTCCACTCCTGGCGGACATGTTGAAGAAGGAGAAGAGTTCTCAGAAGCAGCTCTGAGAGAACTCAAAGAAGAGACAGGTATTACAGGGAGAAGACCTAAAGAAATCCACTCGGGTTTCTACCGTGGGTATGACTCCAAGACATTTCTAGTAGATTCCTATAAGGGTAGACTTAAGGACAGCGGTGAGATGACCGACCTTAAATTTATGGACGTTTGTGATATACCATGGGACATGATGGTTGACTACGCTAGAGACTGTATATCTGCATATGTCAAGACCAAGCTTTCTAAGTCGAAGGACTTGAAGGAAATGATTGCCTTCGAGGAATTGCAAAAGAATATCATGCGTGGCGGCAAAGAGGGAGTTACTTATGAAGTTACTCATGGTGATGCTCTCAAGATAGTCGGTAATGGTACCTTCAGAATGCTCCGTGAAGGAGTTGAAGGCATGGGTGATGAGGACTTCAGGGAATTGAAGGTCGATACTCACACTATCCACATTCGCAAGCATTACAACGATGTTTACTCCGGCAGAATTGATGATGGTCACAAAATGATACATCAATTTACAAACAAGTCTCTCCCTGCCGTCGCTACGGAGCTAATGTCAGTCTTTGAATGGTATATGCCAGAGGATGAAGGAGAGCTAGAGGCGGTCGATGAGGGCGATCTAGACAACGATGTCATCCATGGCGGTCTTCAGAACCTAATAGATAAGTATAAACAGCACAATATAGTCAACATTTACTCTGAGATGGAGAATATCCGTCAGGAGATCAGACAGGGCAATGCAGTCGACCTACAACAGGTAGAAGCTAAGATCATGGGCCTATTCGATAAGCTCGAGGACAAGCTCCTAGACCACGCAGACAAGCATAATTCCCTTACAGATGAGGCTGGTGCAGAGATCGACGAACTAGAGCACAAGCTCATGGAACTACAACGTAAGATCGAGGAGATGGGTAACAGGCCCACTACTGTTGAAGCCGTAGCAATGTCTCCACATAATCATGCACAAGTCCACAGTGATGGGTATCCATACCTCACTAAGCCTTCCATAGAGATATCTCCCCACGGTAGCATCAAGATCACCTTCGGTAAAGACTGGGCTCAAATGGAGCAACAGGATTTCCTCAAGGACCTACGAGCTAAGGTCGTTAAGAGATAACCATGAAAAATCCAGATCAAGAAGTAGAGCGTCTGCGATGGTACTTGAGAAGCAAAAACATAAGTGACCATTTCATAAACTCCATATGCGATACCGCCTCCATGGAAATGAATGAAGTCATACTTGAGATAGTAGATAATGCTGTTGCAGAAGCAGTAGAGCAGGCCATAGAACTAGGGGCTGACAACTTCGTAGAAGAACTAGATGTCACAGAATCTGGTGGTTCATGGAGAATAATAACTGTCTCTGGTAAAACAGACTTCTCAGTTCCTGAATTCCCCATGAAAGAGAGTCTACTTAAGAATGCCAAGGTTGGCAAGAATGGTAAGCGGAGTAAAGTAATCCCAGTTGGTAAACCTAGTAAAGCACCTGCCATAATAACCTCTACATTCCAAGTACAACAAGAGAGACAGAGAGTTGTAGCGGCAGCCAAGGAATCACTACAAGGCAGTGCAGGTAGAGACAGGGCTGGCTGGACAGGTTCTATGGTATCTGACTATAAGACTAGGCTTGCACGCAACGTACAGCAAAGGAAAGACTTCTACTCTGGTAGAAGAAGTAGTATAAAGAAGCAAATCCAAGAAGAGACCTCATTTAGAACAATCACAGACGATACTCCAGATGAATCCTGGGTAAGACCAGCTAGAGAACTAGACATGACCGGCTTTCTTATGGAGTTAAACAGTAGAATAGAAGGGTCTATAGATATGATGGTTACAACTATAGCAGAACAGTACATGGATCAATTTAGGAGCTTATAATGTCGCAAGTACTAGCACAACCAGCTCTGCAGAGAGTTATACAGGTAGGCCTCAGATATCTCAAGGATAATATCGATTGTCTAGATGATATCTTCCAGTACTATACTTGTCCTGATATGAATGATGACTATGGACAACAGTATATTGATAAGATCAAGATCTGGTTCGCAGAGACAAAGATACCAGTCACCCAGGCTTGGTCCCTTAATCCTCAGAAAATACCACAGATAAGTATACACCTAGCAGCAGAACAAGAAGATGAAGGAAAAGCTGCCCTGGGTGACTTTTTCGGCATTGGCACTGGAGATGATGTCACTACAACTACTGGAGTAGGTGTATTTACTGTCCAGATGGATGTAGGTATCCATGGCAGTAGAAATGGTGATGAAGTGCTTTGGATGTATTACATTATCACTGATGTCTTATTCAAGCAAAAGAGACTGGCAGAGAGCCTAGGCCTCCAACTTCATTCCTTTAGTGCTTCAGACTATAACAAAAGAAGCGAACTCATGGTTGACAATGTCTGGGTCAGATGGCTTAGATTCAGATGTACTGTAGAGAACTTCTTTAAACAAGACGACTTGTTGGATATTACAGATATCGAAGTGGCACCAGAAGTAGACGGGGCCGAAAGTCCTGGCGATGGCGAAACAACACCGATTTAGGTATAACTATATGATAAAGTAACACAGATGGAGATTATCATGGCAACTCAGAAAACATCAAAAGCGCAGTTAAAGCTAAAGCTTATAGCCAAGAAGGCTGAAGCAGAAGCTAAAAAAGTAGCTGTAAAATCTGCACACAAGCTAGTGAAACCAGAAGAAGATAGTACTGCTGTCTCTTTTGATCAGTGGTGGATGGCTCTTACTAAAAGGTCTGTTAAAATCAGACCTCATTTGAAAGAGATCTTTTGGGCAGATTTTAAATCCAGGGGATGTTCTAATAAAGAAACTTCCCAGAAGTACTATGAATTGCTAGATAATTTTGGTTATAAGTACTAGGGTCTTTAGCTAGACTACTATGCTATAATGTATGAGTGAATTGTTTTTTTAGACAGGAGGCCACCAAATGGCGATTAATGTTTCTTTTAACGGTGCTACAATTTTTAAGCCCGGTGCCTATTCCAAGACTACTATAGATCTTGGCGGAGGTTTTCCAATTGGTCCAGCTGGACTAATCGCACTATTCGGTGAAGCCGAAGCTGGTGCCCCAGGTGCTAACGAGGTCGATATCGCTCAAAACAGATTCGGCGCTGATCAGTTAGTTACAATCCGTAACAAGTATAGATCAGGTCCAATCGTAGATGCCTGTAACTTCTTGTTCGCTCCAGGTTCTGATGCCGCCATTCCAGGTGGAGCACAGACTGTTTGGATCTATAAGACTAATGCCTCTGTTAGAGCAGAACATGCTATGGCCGGTGCTTATGGAACCATACAAGCCAATGAATATGGTGTTACTGGAAACAGGATCACTTACAAAATGACTGAAGATAGTGATTCAACTACTCCAGCTCATACTGGTTCAGTTGTTAGTTACGGTTCAATTGCTTCTACCTTAGTAAATCAAGGTGTAACTTACACAGCTGCTACTCCTGGAGTTGCAGGTGACGCAATCACAATCGAACTAGTTGATCCAGTTGCTAACAACATAGTAGAGAGTGTTCTTACTGTTGGTAATGTAGTTACTGTTATCTTAGCAACAGATGCTGGTGGTGTTATCACTTCTACTGATGACACTATCGCAGCAACCATGGGATTAGATGGACCAACTATTGCTTTAGTTACTGCAGCCGGTTCTACAACTGGTGTAGTCGCTGCACTCGGTGTGACCAACCTTACTGGTGGTGATGATGCTGATGCTTCAACACTAATCGGTGCTACTTTTGATGTAGTAGTTAACGGTTCTTCAACTGCAACCACTGTAACTCTTGCTGGTCCTGAGACTAACTTAGATACAGCTGCTGAATTAGCTGCCGATATCGCCTCTCAACTTCCTGCTGGAATGACTTGTATTGAAAGTGCAACTACTGCTGGAGCTCTTGAAGTTTCTATCTCAGCAATCCCTGCAACTGATCATCAACTTGGTTATGGACAAACTTTCGAGCTAATAGAAACCAACCCTGGTGACCTTGCTCTTATGGGATTAGCTGAGGCAATGTACTCTTCAACTGTTGAGCCTTCTACTGGAATCGTTCTCAATCATAAGCTTGATGATATTCAAGAAGCCGATACTCTCGGTGGTAATATTGTCATGAGTATAGGACGTGACGCTACCGGCGCCACTACAGATGCTGCAATCACAGTAGATGCAACAAACATCATACTTCTTGAAAATACCGGTGCTGGTCTTACTGCTGTTAAGACAATGACGAAAGAAGCCTTTTCTACTCTTTCTCAAGTTGTAGAAGAGATCAATCTTCAGTCTGGTTGGACAGCGGCTACTGGAAACGGTACTGCAGGAACAGGCGCTGTTTACAATCAGCTAAACCCTGATGTACTAGATCAAGTAACTTCTGTTGGAGCCTTCTCTACTGCTGGTAATTCACCTGCACGATTGAAGAAAGATGCCGACGACGTTCGCACCTTCTTCGAGCTCTCTTTCTTGGCTCGATTAACTGGAACAGAACCTGTTACTGGTCTTCCAGATGCAGAGACTGAAGTTGCACTTGGTTCTGGATCAAATGCAGTTGGCGCAAAAGGTGCTACACTACCTGTCGATCAACTAGATGCTCTAGATAAGTTCACTAAGTTCCATGTCAACTCAGTTGTTCCTCTTTTCTCAAGAGATGCAAGTGAAGACATTACCGACGGTGTTACTGACCCAGCATCTAGTTACACAATCGAAGGTACTCATCAACTCGTCAAGACTCACATCTCCTTGATGAAGACTACTAAGCGACGATCAGAACGACAAGGTTACATGTCTTTCAGAGGATCTTACACAGATGCCAAAGAAGCAGCAGGTACTCTTGCAGACGGACGATTCCAACTGTGTATCCAAGACATTCGTCAAACGGATTCTGCTGGTGTGATCAGATGGTTTCAGCCTTGGGCAATGAGTTGCTTACTAGCTGGTGCACGAGGCGGTTCTGCTATCGGTGAGCCAATGACCTTCAAGTTCTTGAATGCTGCTGGTATTCGACACACTGCTCAGTCACTTAATACTGATGAAGCAGATATTGTGATCGACTTTGATCCAGATCTTCAGTCAGATGATGCTATCCAATCAGGTATCACCTTCATGGAAGCTCCTCAAACTGGCGGATTTAGAGTAGTTGTTGATAACACTACTTATGGAAAAGATACCAACTTTGTGTTCAACAGAGCAAATGTAATGTATGCCGCAGATGTTGTTGCTTTCAACTTCAGAAATGGATTAGAAAACTCCTTCATTGGTAAAAAGAACACTGTAACAGTAGGTGATATCACTGGAGTCGCAAGTTCAATCTTGGCAAGTTTCCTAACACAAGGTATTACGGTTGCTGCATCAGGTGCTCCACTTGGTTTCAAGAACCTTACAGCGGAGATTATCGGCAACGTAGTTAAGGTAAATGTAATTATAGTAATAGTCGAAGGTATTGACTTCATCCTAAGTGAAATCACTATCAACAGGGCAACTGCCTAAGTCACTAAAATCACATGAAAAGCCTGGTCAGTTGACCAGGCTTTTTATTATCTAAAAACTAACTTCAAACATGTTATAGTATACATGTTGGAGATAAATTCAGCGTATGAGGAACCGAACCTCGTCCAGTCTTTAAGGAGAATTAAAATGGCAGCCGTCAAACCAGGTTTTATTACCGGAGCAAATGCAAAAATCAAAGCAGGTTTAGAAACATTAGCTTTCTGTACAGACGTTAGTTATAACGTAGAAGTTCAGACTATTCCTATTGAATCTATGGGAAAGTACGAAGTACATACTCATGAACCTGTAGGTTATGCTATCAGTGGCAACCTATCTATCATCAGATATAC
>Ga0307377_10005432_pt1 | contig 13652 bp, 15 predicted proteins | sample TR3MG_FD_202535 | JGI IMG/M metagenome (GOLD analysis project Ga0307377, IMG submission 202535) | Soil microbial communities from Risofladan, Vaasa, Finland - TR-3 | ecosystem: Environmental > Terrestrial > Soil > Coastal area > Acid sulfate soil | place: Finland: Risofladan, Vaasa | collected... | reverse complement strand
ACTTTCATTATTTACGTGTAACCGGTGGATTTAATGTTAGGGGCAAAGATGCGAGTGGAGCAGACCCTGATAATATAACGTGCCCAAACTTAATATGTGAATATTTTGTAGGCAGAGATGAACTTCCCGACGATCCTGAAATAGAAGGCATGGTGTGGGTTTAATAGAAAAATAGATGGCTAAAAGTAATATACCCACTGTCAATGAGATACTTCAAGAACGAAGTATATCTCATTCAATTTACATAGAACGATTTAAGACTCAAGAAATTAAAGAAATAATTAGGTTATTAAGTCAATATGATATTGACACCATAAATGCATTGAAGACAGTGAACGGGGTTCGGCTCACAAAGGCCACCAAAGCAGCACTTATACAAAAGATACGGAATATTAACAAAGAATATATTAGTGCCTATAATGAACGGATACGAGGAACTGCCAGAGAGTTCGGGGAATATGAAGCAGGGTTTCAAGTAAACCTGATGAATGAAGTAATTCCTTTTGAAATGGGAGTTGCTTTGACTATCCCTGCTTCTGGTTCGATTTATTCGGAGATAATATCTCATCCATTTGAAGGGGAGATATTAAGAGATCAGGTCGCTCGATTAGGGAAAAGTAGAGTAACTAAGATAACCAAAGTAATCAATCAAGGGTATGCCGAAGGGGCTACAATTCAAGAACTTACACGGGAGATCAGAGGGACACAATCTCTCCGATTTACTGATGGAGTCATTGTAGCCACACGTAGACAGGCAGGGACACTTGCACGAACAGCAATACAGCACACGGCTTCTATGGCACGTAAGGCAGTGTATGAGGCAAATGATGACGTTGTTAAAGGGTATGAGTGGGTTTCGACTTTAGATGGGCGAACAACATATATCTGTATGGGATTAGATGGACGAGTATGGTATTATAATGCACCCGAACAAAGCACATTGCCCAGAGAGCAATTCCCGCCAGCCCACCAAAATTGCAGAAGCACCACTGTCCCTGTTACTTACTCATGGAAAGAATTAGGAATAGATAGAGCAGAAGTTGCACCGGGAACACGGGCATCGATGAACGGACAGGTTCCAACTTCATTAAAATATAATGATTGGCTCAAGACCCAATCATCAACATTTCAAAAAGAAGTATTGGGAGCAAATAGATATAAATTATTTAAAGAAGGAACCCCGGTAACAAACTTCACAGACAATAAACAGAAAACACTGACCCTGAAAGAACTGGGCATGAAAGACGATGAGATAATAAAGGGTGGAAGACCACCTAAGAAAAAATAGACACCAATAGTAAGGAGATGAATAAACTATGGATGCACTAGAGAGATTTTTTAAACAGCTAAAGGAAGCGTTTAAAGATGTAGAGGATGCTAATTGGGATGAATTAGATACAGGCTTTAAAGCGGCTGTTACTGAACACACCAATAAGCTGGTAGTAAAAAAAGATGAGTTGTTAGGGGAAAAGAAGAAAATTCAAGCAGAACTTAAAGAGTTTCAAGAGAAGTTTGAAGACGTAGATCTTGATGAAATTGCCGAAATGAAAGAGAAATTAGAAGAATTTACTCTTAACGGTGGCAAGAATCCTGATGCTGTAAAGATGAAAGAAGAGTTCGAATTACTCAAAAAAAAGCAAGAAATACTCTGGCAGAAAGAAATTGACAAGGTAAAAGCTGAATTAGGTGCAGAAAAAGAAGAAAAAAGTAAATTAAGTGTTAAGTTTGATTCAGTACTGGTCGATAATGAATTAGAGAAGCAATTCAATGACTGTAATGTAGCAGAGCAACACAGATCAATCTTGAAACAAGCCTTCCGTGGCCGAGCCACCGTAGAACTTGACGAATTAGACAATCGAATCGTTCATATCAAAGATGAAGATGATCAAGTTTTACCATCCAAAGAATTTTTTAAATTTTGGGCAGAGTCCGAAACAAGTAAACCTTACGTTAAAGCCCCGGTAAATACTGGTGGCGGTGATCAAGGGAGTTCGAAATTTCGGGGCGGCGCAACGAAAGCTTACAAAGATATGGATCTAACTGAGAGAACTAATCTCTACAAAGAAAATCCAGACCTTTATAGAAAACTCCGTGATCAAAATGTGAAATCTTAAAACCATTTTGTAAAAGGAGAATCAAATGGCTTCAACAACAATAGCAAATGTCGTAGTACCGGAAGTATATGATGATTATGCTAAAGAAAGATCGATTTACAAATCAGCAGTGTGGAAGAGTGGCATCGTAGTTACTGACCCCTTGCTGAAAATGAACCTTGACGGGGGAGCAGAAGTATTCAACACCCCATTCTGGAAAAGCAATACCGTTATATCGGCGGCGGCTACACCAGTCGTAGAAGGAAATACACTAACTCCCGGAAATATTGACGCTGGTCAGTTAATCGTGCGGAGACAGTTCCGTGAAAAAGAGTTTGGACAAGGTGACGTTGCGGCAGTTCTTGCTGGTGACAGTCCAATTCAAGCGACTATGGAACTGCTTGGTGATTTCTGGGACTACAATTATCAAAACGTACTTTTCAAATCAGTTCAAGGTGTTATCACAGACAATGTTGATAATGATGGTGGAACATTAGTAAAAGACATTACTGGAGAAGGTACGACAAGTATTAACTCAAATGCAGTTATCGATACTAATGCTCTTTTCGGTGACATGAATGATGGATTCAATTCCATTGCAATGCACTCCGTACCGTATACTACTCTTCAAAAACTCGACCTGATCGACTTCAGACCCGACTCAGAACAAAATATTGGGTTTGGGACTTATCTTGGAAAATCAGTTATTGTGGATGACAAACTTATTGTCGGCGGTACAGTTTATTGGACAATCTTATTTAAAGCTGGAGCATTTAATTTTGCTGAAAGTTTTGAAAGATATGTTCCTACAGAAGTAGCCAGAACTCCCGCCGCTTCTGGTGGATCAACTGAACTATTCACACGTAGAGTATTCGCTATGCACCCAATGGGGTGTGCATGGGTAGAAGCTGGCGTAGCCGATGACTTCCCAACAGATGTTGAATTAGCGGCTGCTGCTCAATGGGATAGTGTTGTGGCAAGTGCCAAGAACATGGGATTTGCTGTTCTGAAAACATCGAGCTAAAAAAGGAAGAGGTGAACAAATATGGCATTTACGATGGATACGAGCAGAATAAAGAATGAACGGCTTTTGGCGGCTAATGTAAAAATGGAACAAAGGATGACTGCAATTGAGTCCGCCTTTCAAGTTCTATTGGAAAAATTGCTAGACTTAGAAGACGAAGTTCGTATAAAAAAGGGAAAAGAAAAAGAAATTAAATCTGTGGAGGATGTTTTTCACGAAGAAGAGAGTAAAATAGATCAACCGGAAATAGATGAAGAAGCGGGAGAAATTAAACCATCTCCCGAAGAAACACCACTAAGCCGTGATGAATTGAAACAAAAAGCATCAGTACTTGGAGTAGAGTTTCAAAATAATATTCCAACAGATAAGTTGATTATTCTTATAAACGAAAAACAAGGAGAATAAATTATGGGAATTATAACCCTTAAAGACAGACAAAGACATCGGATACATCCTGATTTAAACCAGATGCAACTGAATAGTCAACTTCCTTTTATTAAAGGAAATTGGTACTTTGTCGATCCCGAAGATGGGGACAATGATGAAACAGGCAGGGATATGGATAAGGCTGTTGCTGATCTTCAAACAGCTTACGGAAAATGTACGACTGGTAATGGTGATGGAATTGTGCTTATGTCAAGTGGAGTTTCTGGTTCAACAACCAGTTCTTACTTAGACACTCCAATAACTTGGAGCAAATGGGGAATCACAGTAGTTGGTATTTGTGCTGGTGGAATGATGGGGCAAAGAGCAAGAGTTACCACTGTTAAAAGAACAACTGGTGCTCTTACAACTTTAGCATTTCCAACAGCAACTACAATAACTGACTCAGCAAGTGGATTTATAACAGCAGGATTTGAAGTAGGAAATTGTATTAGTATTGATTCTACATCGAACTTAAATGATGGGGTGGCAATAATTACGACACTTACAGCAGGGACAATGACTTGTGCGGCATCTACATTTACTCCTGAAGCGGCAGTTGCGGCTGGTGCGACAACCATAACAACTTATATGCCAAGAATGATATATTTAACTGGTTCAAACAACTCGTTTCACAATATCCTTTTCGGTAATGAAGATGCTAATGTGCTTTCATTAGGAGCAATCGAGATTTCTGGTAACAGAAACGTATTTAGTGGATGTCAAATCTATGGAGCGGTTAATGCTACTCCAGCGGCATCAGCGAGTGCGTTCGATCTTCGAATGAACAGTGCGGGTGAGAACACATTCTACGGATGTACTATCGGTGGGCAAACTGTTCCGAAAGCGGCGGCTAATGGATGTATTTCATTTGTAAACGGAAATGGACAGAATCATTGGATTGATTGTACTATTCTTTCTCAATCAATCACGGCTGGACATGGAGCGATCAAATCTGAATCTAACACGGCTTGTGGTGGAGTGGAGATCTTCAAACGGTGTTCTTTCATCAACTGGAAAGCAAATGGTGCTTCGGCACTAACAAGTGCATTTATTGGAACAGCGTTTCCCTCAGGTTACATACTGATGGACTCTTGTTCCCTCTTCGGATGGGCAGCTTGGGATTCTGTTGGTGGAAACAATATTATATATGTAGCTAACTCAGATGCTACTGCAACTGGTGCTGGTGGAATAGCAACAACAGTTTAATAGAAAAATAATGTGGTCACTTTTTGTGGCCACAAATATTATCTAAGACTAAGGAGACACACATGGCAAGCCCAACAGAATTACTGTTAGACAGTCAAGAAGAGTTTACAGGATTTCAAACAGGTATAACATCCGACCATAATTATATTCACCAAGGAAAAGGGTTTGTAATAAATCATACATTTTCAGCGGTAGCATCAGCGGGTGTAAGTTATATTGGACTCACAACCCCTGCATCAACTGCTAAATATATTCACTTTAGACCTACTACATTTTCATCTTCGGCTAATTTAGGACGTTCTCGTCTATTACAAGTTGCCTCTTTTACTGGAGGAACTGAGTTATTTCCTCAAAATAATAATCAAAATAGAAGAACAACATCATATCTTCCAACAATGAAAGTTTGGACAGGTGTAACACCTGTACTCACAACTGATATTTGTAGTGCTACAGCCGGTGGAGACTTTGCTAATCAACCAGCGGGGGATACAGTAGAGATACTTTCATCTTCAGCATTAGATATCACTCAATCAGTTACAGTTTATGGAACAATAACCGGAGCAACTACTACAGTAACAAGTGAAACAATTGCTCTTGATACAGCTGATGGAACAACTGTTATGCCATCTGTAATTACAACTTGGGAAACAATACTCGGTGTTGAATTATCAGCAGCTTGTGTAGGAACTATAACAATTCAAGAAGGTTCTGCAAATGCAGATATTACAACTATAGCACCAGCGGCACTTTCTGCTGGCATTGTAACACCATCAGCAGTTAATCAAGACGTCAAAGGCCTTGTTCCTACTCACGATTGTAGCGGGGCAAGTACAAAGAAAATAGCTGTTATTGGAACGGGCATTGATGGACTAGCACAATCATATGTAGACGACTTGAATAACGATACAGAAGAAGCACACGGGACTGAAGGTTATTTAACAATAACTAAGATTTTAATCGGTGATGTGGAAGCCGCCAGAGATGCAACTATAAATATTGGATCAATAGTGCTTACTCAAATCAATGTTGGTTCCGGTGGAACATCTACGAAATCTGGTGGTAGCGGTGGTTCATCAGAAAATGAAATTGTTCTTTTACCTGAAACAGATTACGTCCTAACAGCAGAAAATATTGGTGCTGTAACAGCCTCAAATTTAGGACTTAGTGGTTTCTGGTATTCTGAAGACTCTGGTGCTTAAATAGAGGTATTGAATGGCTTTTACTTTTTTAGTTGAAGACGGAACCGGACTAACAGCATCAAATTCTTATCTTTCAATATCAGATTTAACTGATTACTGGAATGGTAGAGGAACTGATTATTCTGGTGAAGCTGATGCTGATATGCAATCAGCTTTAGTTCAAGCAACACAGTATATCGACACACATTACCGGTTCCCCGGTTATAAGTCAGCTTCGACACAAGCATTAGAATGGCCGAGAACGAACGCATATGACAAAAATGGGTATTATCTTACAGGTTTGCCCGAAAAGATCGCTGACGCCAACATAGCTAACGCTACAGCGGAAGCAGCGGGACGTATACTGGAAGGCACAGACATAACTGATTTAGTTCCTGATCTCGATAGAGGTGGTGGAATTAAACGAGAAAAAGTAGATGTAATAGAAGTAGAATATTTTAAGGGTGCTTCTCCTACAAAAACATTCCCCCACATCGATCAAATTTTGATGGGATCAGGCGTTGCCATTGGTGTGGTTGGAGGGGCATCTTCTTTAAAGGTTAATAGAGTGTAATGGCTATAAATTATACGAACATGCAAACATTATCATTAAACATGATAACTGATAATGGAAAAGCTATTACACACAAAGTATTCACTGGGGGGGCATTTGATCCGGTATTAGGAAGGAATGCTACAGCCACTTATACATCTGTTAATGGATACGCACTTGAAGTTGGAATGAACGCAATTATAAACTCAAGTGGAATAACTAAGCCAATAGAAGGCACTCGTATACAACGAAATGATAGACGATTGCTTTGTGTTGGACTTACATCTGAACCTGTTGTGGGTAAGGATAAGATAACTTTAGAAGGAGAAGATAAACTGGTTATTGATTGTAGTCCGTTGGAGCCAGCTTCGACGGTTATTTTTTATAATGTGGTGGTAAGAGGATAATGGCAACTATTAGAGATAATTTTGCAGTAGAAATAACTAATTTTGTAAATAAAACTCAAGGTAAGGTAGCTGCCGTTTATAAAAAGTCAGTAATGGATTTATTCAGTAGTGTTGTATATTCAACTCCTGTTTTAACAGGTAGAGCAAGAGCTAACTGGATGGTTTCTATTTCTGAACCTATAAGAGCCACTAGAGAGAATAAGTCAAAGACTGGAGCAATGGTTGTTAATGAAATAAGATCAGTATTGAATTTTGTAAAAGCAAATAGTCAAGCTGGTTATCCAGCCATGTTTTTGTCTAACAGTTTACCATATATATCACATCTTGAATATGGATGGTATGAACCTGATCCAGTAAGAGGAACTTGGATGGTTCCTTATGGTGGAAAGGGATATGAAATAAGATCTTCCGGTGGGTTTTCTAAACAAGCACCACAAGGAATGGTTCGTATGAATGTTGAACGGTGGCCAGATATGGTTTTAAACCACACTATAAGTGTTGAATCTGGTGGAAGTTGGAGTGTATGAGTTTTAATAATGTGCAAGCAGCACTTAATACTAAATTAGTTACACTCGGTTATGCTGTTGCATGGGAGAATAAACCATTTAATCCTGAAACTGATGTTGCTGAGGATACCCCATTTGTAAAAGTGGATTTTATGCCAGCAGAAACACAGATAATTGAACTTGGAATAAATGGAAAGAATAGTTTAAGGGGAATTTATCAAGTTAGTATATGGGCACCGATTGGATTAAAAGAAGGGGATTATCAATCGAGAACATATGCAGAAGCTATTTTAGCAGCTTTTAAAAGAGGTGATGAATTGGAATATGGTACTACATTAGTACGGATAATTAAATCTTGGAAATCCCCCGCATTAGAAACACAGAGTTATTACACTGTGCCGGTATCTATAAGATGGAAGGCATATGTTGATAATTAAATATAAGAATATATCTAGAAAGGAGAATATATTATGGCCGCATTAACACCACTTTATGCTGATGGAGCAAGATCGTATTTAGCTTATGAGGCAGAGGTAGCATTTAATACAGAACCAGTAGCACCAGCATTAACACTTCTAAGGAATACAGGTAATACATTAGACTTAGCAAAAAATACATTTCTCTCAGATGAGTTGAGAAATGATCGTGCACTAATGGAACTGAGACATGGAAACTTAACACCAGCAGGAGATATTAGTTTTGAATTTATCCACAAAGAGTATGATGCTTTTTTAGCCGCTGCTATGGGAGCCGCTTGGACAGGAGGAGGGCCATTCGGTCTTATCCAGGGCACAGGATTGTATTCATTCACAATTGAAAAGGGGTTTAATGATATCCTTGAATATTTTCAATTTACTGGGTGTGTTGTAAATACATTTAGTTTAAACTTCAGTCCTGAATCAATGATTACTGGATCTATTGGGTTTCTTTGTGGTGATACAGAATTAACACAACTTAGTATTGATGGTGCAGAAGCACCTCCTGATACGCTAATTGCTGCACAAACCGGCTCTCCTTATGATAGTTGGAGTGCTTCTTTTACAGAATCAGCAATTGGAGGGGCATTTACTTATTTAACATCACTTACATTAAATATAAATAATGGCGTGACGCCAAACTATGTACTTGCAAGTAACGAACCAATCGAGATGTCACTTGGAAGAAGCAATATAAGTGGATCGTTCACGTGTCTATTTAAAGACGATAAAATATGGGATGCTTTTAATGGCGAAACAGAAGTAGCTATAGTAATTGTTATTAATGATCCAGCCGCTACTGATTTAGATTATACTTTTACATTACATAGAGTAAAATATACAGCAGCATCTACTCCTGTTAGTGATGATGGTTCTATAATTCAAACATTTGATTTTCAAGCATTATATAGTACAGGCGATACATCAAATATGACTGTATCTAGAGATGATTCAGCTTAAAGGAGAATAAATTATGGCATTAACACCATTATATGCCGATGGCTCACAAACATATATAGCATACGCAGAAGAGGCTACTTTTGGCACAATACCAGCAGATTTAACACTTTTAAGAACTACTGGCAACACATTAGATTTAGCAAAAAATACATTTCTTTCAGATGAATTAAAGAGCGGAAGAGAGTTAATGGAATTACGACATGGTAATTTAGCCCCTGCCGGTGATATTAGTTGTGAGTTAATACACGGTGAATGGGATACATTACTTCAAGGTGCAATGGGATCTGCATGGTCTGCTGCTGTTACAACAGGGGCAGTTGATACAATAGCTTTTGTAGATAGTAATCCTGATACAATAACTGATACTGATAATGGTTTTGTAGATGCAGGATTTAAAGCTGGAATGAAAATAACTGTTGCTGTTGATGGTGGACATGCTAATGATGGTAATTATACTATAGCAACAGTGGCAGCAGGTACATTAACCTTAGTAGCAACTGATTCAGTAACAGCTTTAGCAGCAGGAACTGATACAACTATATCTGCAAGTATACTTCAACAAGGTACTTCTTTTTATAGTTATGCATTTGAAAAGGGGTTTGTTGATATAGCTGAGTATTTTCAATATACAGGACTTGTAGTAAACTCATTTACATTAAATTTAAATCCAGAATCAATGATAACTTATTCATTTGGTTTTTTAGGTAAAGGAGCAACATTAGCACAAGCACCAAAAGATGCTGGATTAAGTGCTGCTAATACAACCTCACCATATGATACTTATTCTGCAAACTTCGAAGAAGCAGGAACAGCAATAACACATCTTTCTTCATTAACATTAAATATAAATAATGGAATAACACCAAACTATGCATTAGGTGATGATGAAGTAATAGAAATGTCTTTTGGTAGAAGCAATGTAAGTGGTTCATTCACAGCATTTTTTAAGAATGATACTCTCTGGGATAAGTTTAATGCCGAAACTGAGTCAACACTTCAAATCAATTTACTTGGCCCTGATTCTGGTGATGAGTATGCATTTACTATTCATAGAATAAAATACACAGCAGCTTCAGAGCCGGTATCAGATGATGGAGCAATTATACAAACTTTTGATTTTCAATCTTTATATAAAACAGATAATTCATCTAATATAACTATTAGTAGAATTGCATAATATTCCAAAGAAAAAGGAGAAGAACAATGGAATTGGGAAAACTGGATACGAAGACTGCTTCTAATGCAGGAGCAGAAGTACAAATTACAGATGCAGCGGGACAACTCACAGATATCTTTATAACAGTAGTTGGTATTGATAGTGATGAGTTTAGAAAAGCAGAGAAAGAAATGCAGAACCGAAGACTTAAACATGCACAACGTGGTGGAAAGAAATCGATTACTGCTGAAATTTTAGAAGATGAAATGATTGAACGATTAGCACGATGCACCACAGGCTGGCGTGGACTTACTGATAATGGAAAAGAAGTTGTATTCTCTTATGATAAAGCAAAAGAGTTATACACTGACTTACCACTATTACGAGATCAAGTGGAAGAGTTCATAGGTGATCGTGAAAATTTTTTATCGAGTTAGTTGAAGATCTAAAAGAATTAGCTATTAACTTAGTTAAACTAGATCTGCCGTTAAAAGATGGCTCAACTTGGAGAAAAATATATTCCCAGATGAAGAAATCTTCTGGGAACCCACATCCAAAGTTGGAGCCACCTATAATATCACCACACGGTGTATACTTATGGGAACACTATTGGAGTCTACGACAAGGAAATCCGATAACTTATTCAGACATTAAAGCATATTGTGACATAACTGGTGCAATATTAGATATATGGGAATGTAAAGGAATAATGGCTATAGACAGGGCTGTTGAAGGAACCGTACAGAAACATATGAATAAAATGTCTAAATAAAAGGAAACCATTATGGCTGATATTGCAACATTAGTAGTACAAGTAAATGCTCAAGGCGTGGCAACTTTAAATGCACAATTAACTAAACTCCAAACAACTAGTAGAGGAATGACTGTTACCGGAAATAAAATGGGTAGTATGTTTGGCTCTGTTACAAGACAAATACTAGCTGGTGCTGGTTTAGTTATGGGTATTACAATGCTTACTCGTACTATTAAAAATGCAATAGTAGGTTCTATCAGTTATGCTGCATCACTCGAACAAATAGGATTATCATTTGAAATACTTTTAAAATCTGCAACAAAAGCTCATAATCTAATGAGTCAAATAAAAGAATTTTCTGCTGAAACACCATTACAATTTGAGCCATTAGCTGCTGGGGCACAACGACTTATTGCTTTTGGATCTGATTCTGAAGTTGTTATTAAACAAATGCGTATGCTTGGAGACTTAGCACAAGGTGATCAAGAAAAACTTGACTCATTAGTAAATGCTTTTGGACGTGTTCAAGCTAGAGGCAAAGCATCTATGCGTGAAATTAACCGTTTCATATTTGCTGGTGTGCCAATTATACAGGCTTTAGCAGATGAATTTGGTGTAACTAATGATGTTTTATTTGATATGTTACAACAAGGAAAAGTAACATTTGATGTATTAAATAAAGCTATGGTTGGAATGACATCTGGTACTGGACAATTTACTGGTATGATGGAACGACAATCTAAAACTTTAAAAGGATTGATGACAACATTAAAAGATAATGTTTCATTACTAGGGGTCGCTGTAGTAGATCCATTACTTCCAGCTTTAAAAAGAATTACTGTATCACTAATTGCATTTACAAAAGGATTAAGAGAAACAACAGAAGCTGCCAGAAATGCAAAAATAATTCAAGGGGGAGCAGGAAACTACTCAGTTGATGCTCAAACACAAGCTGCATCAGATTCTATTAGAAATTATCAAGAAACTGTAGTTGAAGTAAATACAGCATTAGATGATTTTTTTGAAGAGCGACTAAAGGCATATAATAGATTTAAATTAAAAAAGAATAAAATAGATTTAGAAACATTTAGAACAGGATTTGAAACAGGAACAATTGCTGCAACTGAAGGAGAACAAGATATATATAATATACTTGTTATGGAATCTCAAAAATATGAAACACTAATAGGACAATCTGAACGGTTGTTAGACTTAGGGGAAAAAAGAAAAAATCAAGCTGCTGCACTTAAACTAATAGCAAACCAAAATTTAAGTGATGAGGAAATGGAAGCAATTGCAAGTGAAAAAAAGATAAGTCTAAATTTAAAATATCGTGAAGCACTAATGTCAATAACACCTAATTTAGAAAAAATATTAGAATTAAGTGAACAATACAATACAGAAATGTCTACATTTGCTGGAAATTTTATTATAAGTGTAGGTAATATAGAAAGCACATTAAACAGTACAGGAATGCGGGAATATTTTCAAACCGCTGTAATGGACATGTTTAAATTATTGGATGGGGAAAATAAATTAGATGCTTCTATTAAAATAACAAATAAAGAAGCTGAGTATTTTAAAGGACTTATAGGTGAATGGAAAAATGAATTAGGGGAATTTGGTGATGAATTACTTAGAATTTTAAATATGATTCCTAAAGTATCTAAAAAAATAACCCCATTTAAGTTTCCTAAAACTATGCCTGAATCATTATCACAAGAAAGTGGAATTTCACCAAATGCTTCTACAATAAAAAATCGTCTTTCTGCACCGATGGCATCAATAATGGATGATATGAAGGCATTAGATGTTGGATTAAATCCAATTATTATCACTACCACTAAATGGCAACAAGGAATGTTAGGTGTTGCTAAAACATATGATACTTTAACTGAAAAACAAAAAGCTATAACTGATGCACAAATAGATTTTGGTACTGAAACTGCTATTGCATTTGCAGATAACTTTGCTACTATATTTGTACAAATGCAACAATTAGACTTTGACATGAAGAACTTATGGAGTTCTTTTGCATTAGCAGGAACAGCAGCAATTTTAGATATTGCTGATCAAATGGCTAATATGCTTATTGCATCTGGAATGGAAAGTTTAATACTTTCAGGTGGAACAGTAGGATGGGGGAAATTAGGAGGAGGCATATTAGCAAAACTTGGAATAGGTGCAGGAAAAGTAGGACTAGAGGCTGAAATAGATAGACGAACAACTGGAGGATCATCCTCATCATCGTCATCGTCATCGTCTTCAGACTCTTCTATGTGGTCTGATGCCACTTTTGCCTCACATGACAGTGGTGGAGTATTAAATGAACCTGTTATTGGAAGAGGACTACGATCAGGAAATTATCATGGATTTGCCATGAATGGCCCAGAAGAGTTCGGTGGAGTAGGAACCATGGGTTCTCGTGGTGGCGGTGGAGATATCATTACCGTGGTAAACCAAAACATAGCAGGGACTGTGATATCAGACATGGGATTATCCAATCACGCTGTCAGTGCTGTTAATAAGTCTAAGCGGAGACACTAATGGCTCATAATTTAGTAAGTGCTCAAAATATAGAAGCTTACACAGAAGAATCGATTAAGAATAGAGATCCACATCTCTTTGCAGACTTCAGGCTTGAGGACTATCCACCACAATTGGAGAGTGCCGATTATATACCTTACTATGGAACCGGGACAAAAAGAGATAAGAATGGTGATTGGTTTGGGGATGAGGCTGAGAATTTAGTTCTTGATAGTGAAGATTTGACTACGGCGAACTGGTCACCGAGCAATTGTGACAGAGCATTATCTGATAATTATGTATTAGGTCGTAGACTGACAACATTGACACTCAATGGTTCGGCCGCAGGGAATGTACAACAGACAGTTGCTTTCACATCGTCAGCGG
>Ga0307377_10005430_pt1 | contig 13658 bp, 19 predicted proteins | sample TR3MG_FD_202535 | JGI IMG/M metagenome (GOLD analysis project Ga0307377, IMG submission 202535) | Soil microbial communities from Risofladan, Vaasa, Finland - TR-3 | ecosystem: Environmental > Terrestrial > Soil > Coastal area > Acid sulfate soil | place: Finland: Risofladan, Vaasa | collected... | reverse complement strand
TGGTTTAACAGCGAAAAGGGCTATGGGTTCATAACCCCTGAGGACGGCGGCAAGGACGTGTTTGTTCACTTCAGTTCGATCGAAGCAGAGGGCTTCAAGTCTCTGGACGACGGTCAGGAAGTAACATTCGAGATTCAGAATTCGGAGAAGGGTCCGAAGGCTGTTCACGTCAAGCCGGTTGTCTAGTTTGCCTTGCAATATCAAAAGGCTTGTTATAGTATTAGCAAACATGAACATTCTTGTGACATACTCAAGCCTTTTGACGGGCCAGGATCCAGCCATTCGCGTGCTCGTGTCTGAGCTGGAACACTTTGCTTCGGCGAAGGTAACGCTGCTTGATGTCCATGAAAATCCGAGTCTGCCTGAGGATGCGCCGGAGGAAGGTTATGCCGCCATCCTTCTTGTAGAAACGACCAGTTGGTACGCCGATAATTGTTTGATCTTGAAGGGCCGGCCGTGGGTAGGCTTGGTTGCGCTGTCGCTTGACGGCGTGCTTCCATTCCTGCGGGATCAGCTGTCCCTTGTGGATAGCGCCATACGGGCCATCTTCTCAACGTCGTCGGCTTTCGTAACGCAGGTGAGCGCCGCGGTTCCGGCGTTGTTTACGTGGAAGCCCGTCGTGGTTCCCACGGCGCCGGCTGAAATGGAAACGGTGTTTGGGTCTGTGCTCATCAATGTGTTGGATCGAGACTTCTCCCAGCTCCTGGTCACTTTGAAGGTTTTGAAGGAACAGTGGAATCCTGAGGCGTTGAAGATCTTTGTTTGCGACAAGGAGAAGATGCGCATCCCGGATCAACTTGTTGAGAACGTTCGCTTTGTCTGTGCAGACGCGTTGTGGTCAGCTTTCAAGGGGATCAAGTATTATGTTCCCGCGCCGCGCATTACGGATATACGCAGCGGCATCATTCCTTCTGACTTGATGCAGGCTGCCGCGTCCGGGGCTCAGCTTTTGTTGATTGACCATCCGTTGCTGCGGCCCATCTCAGCCGAAGTAAACCCCATGTTTAAATCCGTAAAGTCATACTCCAACGCCGTTGCGGATATCGCAGCTGGCAGCGAGGTTGTGACGACTTCGCTAAGTGACGAAGTGAAGCCGCCACCACGGCGGCTGGCAAGTCAGATCTGGGCTGCGCTAAAAAGGTACAGGGATGAAAACGCATGATGACTTCAAGTTTTCATATAGCCGCGCGTTTACAAGATTCAGGAAACTAAATGATGCTGTGTACGATTTTCTCAATGATTACCGCGGCGCATTTGAAGGAGAAGCCTTCAAGCTCATTACGTTTGTGCTGGGTAACGCGGCTTTGTCAGATACGTATTCTGTTGACCTGGAGAGGATGAAGAAGGTTCCGTTCAGCCACATTTTGGCGAATGGCGAAATGGAGCGTGAGATAGCTGAGCAGCTGACGCATAGAAAGCGAAACGTGGTGGCTGAGTCGCTTTCGTGCTACCGCGGCAAAGAGCTGAATGAAGTTTTGTTGAAGACCATCTTTTGGCGTATCGCTTGCGGGTTTGATCTGTTGAAGGAAGGCCAGGTGTTGGCAGGGGAGTTCAGACAGGGTAAAGACGAATGCTTGCCGTTGCGCGTTACTCAATCCGTACCAGCAGCGCCGTTACAGAACGGTCAGGCCGCGGTGACCCTTACCTTCATGATCATGTCAGGTGTTTACGCGGGGCTCTCGTTTTCACAGCGCATGCCTTACCGCTACGTCGTTTACTATCTGGCCGGCGAGATGGGGTTTCCGAAGTTCAAGCCCATCCATTATCTGGAGATGGTGCAGTGTGTGCTGGCCGGGGTGATAACCTTTCAGGACCCCAGCCGTCCCAAGGTAGGCGACGCCTTTTGTCCGGTTTCTGGGAAGGCTGTAAACAGGGAGCTGCGCAAGAATCGCAAGGAATGTTTGTTCGATTTCCGTTGGCCTTGCCAGAACTGCACCAAAGGCTACCTGGGCGCTTCACCGTGCGCGAAGGCAACACGTCAATTTTCGATGGTGAAGCGGGAATGCAAAGGTTGTCCGGCCGGTCGGGTAGAGTCGTGGTTCGATCCGAAGTCCAACTCGGAATACTGTGTCAAATGTCAGGAGCGCATGCTTTTCAAGCGTGCAAAACTAAGTTAGGAGAACGACATGTCGCTACAGGCGAGAGTTAGAGGTGGGGGTGATTGGTATCATCCCGATCGGGATTTGGCCTACAACTTTCACCTGTGGCTGCGTAATGCGCTTATCAATGTCCATGAGCGGCATGGGCATGACGTTGGCAATAACGTGCGGCTTACGGAGACGGCTTCAAGGCTTGCGCGCGTGGTGGCGGACTGTACCGCTGGCCGTGTTACCGACGCGCAGCTTGCGGACGTCTTATGCCAGATGGATCAAGCGGCGCTGGGATTGATTGGCAAGGAGTTTTTATGTCACGTGTTTTCGATGTACCGGGCTGTGAGACAGGACGAGTTACCCATACCGAAATAAGGGTGTTGCGTGGAATACCCTTATAAGCTTGCGTTGTTCCTGGAGATAGCTGCAATGAAAGATCTGGTGCGTGATATAGCGAAGCGTTGTCCGAAAGGCGAGCTTCCAGTCAATTACATCGTAATCGACAGTGAAACGACCGGGGTTGACACGGATACAGACAGAGTTCTTCAGTGGGGTTACTGCGTAGTTAAGAATCGCATACCCGTGGATAACGCTGCCTATTACCTCAAACGTGGCCGCGACGTTGTCATTCATGAGAAGGCTGCGGCGGTTCACGGCATTACGCATGAGATGCTTGAAAAGCAGGGCGAAGATCCGAAAGAGGTGATCTCCGTACTGGTTGATGCCTTAAAGCATTTCAGGGAGCAGGGGTATATGTTTGCGGGCCACAACCTGCTGGCATTCGATGCCAAACTGTTGGAACGGGAATCTGCCGAGCTGGGTGTGCCGTTCAAGTTTGGCGACAACGAGGTCATTGACACCGGGGTCATTGTGAAGGCCAGTCAGATTGGGATGCTGTTCCGTGACGCGGACACGTTGCGTTCGTTTTACACCACCGTGGCGGCGCGCAGGGCTGGTGGCATATTCTGGTCTTTGGATAGGCATTGCGTGCCGGCTTACAATTTGACTCGTTTTGTGTCCCAGGAAACGCTCAGTAATGCCCACGATGCAGGCGTTGACTGTTTGCTTACTCATCATCTTTTTGAAGTGATCAGGGATACGGTTTACGGCGGTCCGCGTGCACTTGCTGGGAGTTTCTAGACATGACTCTTGTGATGGGTATGGACGTTGGATTCAGAAAAACTGGAATAACGATCTTTGATATCGGGGGTGAGCGTGACGAACTCATTCATGCTGAGACGGTTCAAAGCGACAACCTTGAGATGGTTCGTAAGTTGGATAGCGACATGTCCTCGGTGTTTTCCCTGTTGGTTGCTTTTGACAAAATACTTGCTGAGAAATGCATACATGCCGTTTTTGCTGAGTCGCCAGAGGGTGGTTCACGCGGGGCGCGGGCGTCGCACTGCATGGGCATGGCCAAGGCCTTACTGGCCGGGTTTCTACATTATAATCCGGAGATCGAGTTCGAGATATTTTCGCCAGGACAGGTGGAGGTTGCGCTGGGCATAAAACTGACGCCTGGCGAAGCCAAAAAGCTGGGCATGAAAAAGGGTGAACGTGCCAAGTGGAAGAAGGAACGGCTCAGAACTTGTGTCCTGACCGAGTGGCCGGATTTTAAGGGGTGGCCAAAAGCGAAAGCGATTGCAGAGGACTCATACGATTCAGCTGCCGCTTTTCTGTGTGCGCGAACGGCCGGGGAGATTTATCGGAAGCTCAAGGAGAAGGAATGCAAGATAAAACGATAATCGTGATTGATGATGTTACGGGTGAGTGGGTTGCTCAGCTACGAATTATCCCGGAGCAAGATGGTGAAGTATCACAGAACTCAGCCTACATCTTTCGTTTGAATGCAGCATTGCGGCTCATGGATATACGCAGGTGGATCGGGACTTCGCTTTTGGAATTCGGGTCAAAACCAAGAACGCGTTCCGCCAACCAGCTTTTGTCGATCATCGACAAGGCGTTGTGCAGCTGTACTTCTACGTGGACGACGATAGGCCCGGCCCTGGCCGTTGATGGCGAGCTCCAGGACGATTTGGGTGAAGATTACTTGTGGGTGCATTGGATGTATCACGCGGCGGAGGTGACAGATGTCGAAGGATCCGAACGATCCGAACGAGCTAGATCTGAGAGAACAGGGGTTGCGGGATGAGGGTGAGAGGCTGATTGCAAAGCTGCAGCAGGGTGGCACGCCTGAAACTACGGTGCTTGGGCCTGATGGTCAGCCTGCGCGTATCGTTCAGAGGGAGTTGAGTCAAACGGAGTATGCAGCGCAGCAGGCATCCGAGACGGTCCGCCGGGATAAGTTGAGGCAGATGCATGAGTATTTGCATAGCCAGTTGAAGGATATAACAGCACAAGATCCCACCGTGCTGGAGGCATGTTCGACGATGTTGCTTGCCCACAAGCTGCTTATGTGGGCGAAGATAGAGATGGCGTCAGGTTTTGGCGTAACGGACATGCTGATTGACTACGCTGATCGGAAAATGAAGTTGGTGGCAGATAACCCTGAAGGGTTCGATGTGAACGTGCTCCTTTCTCAGTTGAGGGATAGCGTGATTCCGTTCGTTGAGAAACGGATCAAGGTGTACGAGCAGATAGTTAAAAAGCGTGGAGATCGGTTGAGGAAGATGAGCCGATCGTTGGATGGACACAAGATCGCTTCGCCTTTCAGCTCCGTCCATTCTAAATTGGAAGAGGGATTCAGGCCCGGGCGTGTAATTTTGTTCAGGGGGGCCTATTCAGCGGTCAGGTTTGCGCTTCAGGAGTGCTGTAGATCCCATAAGAAGAACAACCATTGCGATGCTTATTATTTGTCCGCGCGGAGCGGTGAGCGTAGCGGTGATTGGGCCAAGCCCATTATGCCACCTGCTTGGTGGCGTGGGGCGGGCGTGGAGATTTCAACACTGAATGAAGTTTTGAAGCCCGTCTCCTCTTCAGATGCTATTTTGCTCGTTGTTGAGGATTTGGAAACGCTGTTTCCGCTCACGTCTGATGGTGCGCCGCTACTCGTGCGTTTGTCCTTTGCCATAAGGCGTATTTACACATGGGCGCAGGAGACAGGCATTGCAGTCATTCTTGGTGATGTAATCCATAAGGAGTTGAAGCCGGAACAGCTATACAGCATTGTGCCTTACTTCGAGATCAGCGCTGTTCGCAAGGACGGTGAAGCGATGATCAAGGTAGATGACGAGTTCTACCCTGCCAACGAGGAGGTTTTCAAAGAATAATGTTATGCATCGGTTACACGACAAAGGTTGGTTTTCCAGAATACGTAACGGGTTCCAAGGCGCCCAAGAACTACAAGGATGCGTTCAAGATCGCAACTTATGAAGCAGAGTCGCAGGCGAATGCGATGGCTGAGGCGGCTGATAGCCCTCTGACAGGTGTTATTGACCAAGTTGTTGTTTTAAAAGTGGATGGGATGTGTTTCCACCACGAGTGGGGCTCGGAGCCGAGCTTGCTTACCTTGTTGGAGATTTTGCCAGCAACGGAGGAGACCATTTACGTTTTTCGTGCTTCGCGTTTCTTGAAACTGGCTATCCATCAGCATCTCGACGTACGAAAGAAGCCGCTTACGAAAGAGATGCTTTGGGCGGTTAGATCTGACATTACGTCTTACCCGTTCTTGTGCTGTGGCGGGAGAAAGCCTACGCAGGTGGTGGATCCGTTGCGGGTGTTGCTGGGTTCACAGGCGGATTCTGTATCGCTTGAAACGGTAGTAATGCGGTACGGCTTGGCACCCATAGCTCATCCAGACAAACCCTACGCGGCGGACTTGGCCGGTCTGACGTTGGACTTGGCTCGGTTGTTGGAGGAATGAATGAATGAAAGTGCCCAAGATACCGTTGTGGTTTGAGTGCGAAGAATGTGAAGGCGTGGGACATCCCGTGGCTTCAGAAGGCCATCTCGGAAGTCCGTGCAAGCTGTGTGACGGGTCAGGTGGTAAATTAGAGAAGTGGCCCATCGAGGAGGTAGTGAGACATCTGGTCATAGTGATGCCAGTGTCAAAGGAATTAAGCATAAGCCACGATCTATCCAAAGACGTTTACGACATCAAGTGGAATGAAGAGGCATAAATGGATTACAAGGACCTCATCAAGCATACGAAGGTTGGCGACGTGGATGAGGTACGTAAAGCGGATACGTTTGCAAATTTGCGGGCTGCTGGATATGCCCCATTTTCGCTTGGACCCGTTTACGTGTACGCCAATGTAGCCGAGTCGCTCGTCGAAGAATTCTCCAAGGAGAGTCATGCAGACGTGGCGGGTCGGCCCAAGGATGGCCGGCACACAACCATGGTCTTTCAGCACGTGATCATGACCAATTGCCCCGGCTGGGAAAACGTGCTGGAAATCCTGGATTTTAACACTTACCAATGGTTCAAGAAATGGATGCTCTCGTTAAACTTTACAGCTCGAACGAAACAAACGTTCTACGTACCCCGGCATTACATTGCGCCGCTGGCGGATCCCATTGCATTTGGGAAGCATGGAAAACACGTTGCCGAAAGCCTAGATGTCTTTTCGTTGAGCGGGATGAAAGGGAATTTAAAACCGGAAACATCGAACACCAGGGTGAACGTTCCCACGTTTGTACGTCTACACGTTTATCCACCTGAAGAGGATGTACAGGTGTTGGGCAGAAACATGTTGAAGATTATAAAGGAGACATGAGGAGAGGCAGGCATGAACGCTTTAAGGAAATTCCTGGTAGCTGTGCTTGGGTTGGTGGTTGCAGTGGCAACGACGATTCTTGTGCTGATGAAGGGATGGGGGTTGGAACCGAAAAGTTGGGGTTGGATTATAGGTGTGTCGTTGTTTGGGCATCTTTTCTCGCAACTCATTTTTGAGGCCGCTAAGAAAGACTGAAGATCATTAAGGAGATACGATGTCAGATCTGGACAGGCTCCTCACCGCGGTGAGTCCACAAAAGGTAGCCGTTATTGGCGACATCATTCTAGACGAGCATGTCTATTGTGATGTGTTGGGGATTTCCCCCGAAGACGATCTTGCGCCTAAGCTGCGTGTAAGCAGCCGGGTTTACAAGTTGGGTGGGGCAGCCAACACGGCCCACAACTTGAAGACGCTTGGTGTTGAACAGGTATATCTGTTCGGTCGGCGTGGAAACGGACGTGACACGTTTTTCCACTTCGACATGTTGTGTACTGAAGCCGACATCATTGCACAGTTATGCCATTCGGACGTGGATATCCCGGTAAAGTCCAGGTATCTCACGCGCATGGGTCGGCATGTAGCACGCGTGGATTGTGAGCAGATTTCACCTATGCGTAAGGAAGAGACAGCCGAAATATTGAAGTTGATTGATGAGTGCGGTCCATTCAGGTTCATCGTTGTAAGTGACTATGCCAAAGGCACGATTACGGAAGAACTTATGCAGTCGCTTGGTACGCGCGGCTGCTTGATTGTAGATCCAAAGATTAAGGATTTCAGAAAATACGGCAACGTACACGTTATTACCCCAAACGAAAAAGAATGGGAGGCGTGTATGCTGTATGCCGGAAAGGCAAAAAACGTAGTGGTCACTTTGAGCGGTGTGGGTTGCCGCTGGGTAGGGTGTGACGGGTATGCAGTTTGCAACGTACGCACCAGAGAAGTGGGTGACCCAACCGGCTGCGGCGATTCTTTTATAGCCGGTTTGACCTACGCCTTGATGGCTGGATTGGCGATGCCGGACGCTTGTTGTTTTGCGAATGCGGTAGGGGCTTGCGCGTACGACCACACCGGAGTGCACGCAGTTACGCGCGAAGAAGTTCAAGCAGAGTTGAAAACATTTGAATACGGCCGAGAAGGATGCAAGCCACTACAGGAATAAGGAGCAGCATAAATGGCAACACTTGAGATGTTACCCCCAGGTGAACTGGAAGTGGAGGGCGTAGAGTGGAAAGAAGAATGCACAACACTGGCCATAAAGCCAATCTTCTATGGAAACGGCCGGGAGCCCTCAACTGCGGGTTTGCTAAAGGTAAAGGACGGAAAGGGTCAACTCGTCCACATGTACACGATCCGGATGAACGGGAAGGATCTGAGCCTGTCATTGCTGGATCGGACAGCGGCGGTGAAACCGATGTACGAGAGGGTCAAAGGGGGGTCGTGATGCCCACTTTCGTAAAGACCTTCTTTGTACAGATGGACGATCTTGGCGATGCTGACGCCCGTATCAACAAGTGGGTACGGGGCGCAAAGGTTCAACTCGTTGATGTCAAAACGGAGCCCGTTACAGGTGGCGTGCTCTACACGATTCTTTACCAGGGTGAACCAGCGGACAGCGCCGAGAACGTGCTTGGGCCGCCGTTGCCTTTGATGGTTGGCGCCAAGGCGCCCACGGTGTGGGTTACGCGAATCTATACCGACGGCAAGCGCCCGGCGCAGGCCATGGCTGGCATCTTTGGCGTACCCGAGGGCGAGAAGTTTTCGTTTGAGGATGAGTCGCCGGCACCGGTTCCGTTGTTTTCACCTGATGTGAACTTGTTAAAATACTACGACATGTTTGAGAATTTGGAGAAGAGTGATGAGCGATAAGGCGCTGGCGGTTGAAGGCAAATATCATTTCTGTATCGTCAGCAGCGATGGTGGTCCGCCGACGTGGACATCTTCGGATGACTTGGACAGCTTGCTTAAAAGCGCTTATGCCCATCTTAATTCGGTCAGGGAAGGTTGGGCTTATTTCATTATAGACGGCAAACGTTGTCTTATTTCAAATCCTCAGCAAGTGTTCAGCATACGGTTGCCCAGCGGTGAGATCAAAACGATTTCAGCGCCCGGTGGACCCGTGTTTCAGAACGACGGATTGTTTGTGTCGTTGAGACCTTGCGCACCGACCATCGACTAAAAATAGTCGTTCTACTGCGTTATTATTCTTGGGAGTTGATTGCCATGGATTAAAGCATGGTGAGGTTCTTTGTTGCCTTGTCAGCAACGCCAGGGAAGGAGGGGAAAGTGTTTGATTCATCGTGAAGTGGCCTTTCATATACATCCTGCTGTTTTCGTAGGCTGTTAAAGTTTTCCGTTAAACGTTAAATGTTAATAGAAAGGATGCAAGATTGAATGAGAGGCTGGTGGCGCTGCGCGAGCACGCGTCCAATCTCCGACCTGGTGAAACCCGGGTCGGCTTTTTTAATACACGCGGTCAGTCTGAAGATAAGCTGGTTCCTATCAATCAGATGGTCGTGTTGATATTGTCGCATGGTGACGTGCGGCAATATTCGTTTGGACGGGCGAGATCCGTCCAGTTGTCGGTTCTTCCGATGGTGCATCTTAACAGGCGCGTCATCGTAGGGACCAAGCGGTTATATAGCAGGATTGTTGGATCCAAAGCTGGCGCGCGCGTACGGTTCAGCACGCAGGATTCAAAGGAAAGTAAACCGGTTGGTCTTATGCGAGACCTGTTGGAGGACGACGCAAGACGGTCGTTCAACTATTTCATGTTCCAGGGGAAGCGAAAGTCTATTGTAAATACGGGAAGCAGGGTGTCGGACGAGGAGCTGGTTAGATGGTCCATCCAGATGTTGGATGAGGAAGTTGAGGGCGAGGCAATCGATCCTGTCGTTACGATGCCTCGTATTTACTCCGTGGTGGAGAATGAGGACGATTTCCTCACGCTCCGCGCGGTCGGTGCGCGCACCTCGCTTAACAAGCGGTTGATGCGGTGTGCGCAGACGGGTGAGTGGCCCATCCCGGGTACGGGGATTATGTCCCCCTATGCCGGAGTCCTCTCCCGTGAAGGCGACAAACTCACCCTGGAGTACAAGGAGGGTGGTGAAGTTTATTCCGAAACGCTTAGTAGCGCCGCGGAAGTCGCCTCGCTGATATCCACAAGGATACGCAGCGTGTTTGGGTTCCCCCAACTGTTCCCTTTGGAGCCCGTCATTCTCGATGGTGAGAGAATCAGTGTTGACGAGCTTCAAACCTTGTATAGGCCCATGCCTCAAGCCGGCTACACTTTTGATGAAATCAAGAGTGACAAGTGGTACGAGGAGCTGTGCATCCTGGCGGCGATGACGTCGTTTAAGCAACGTCGCGGGCATCCCATGCTAGACATGCGGTTTGCTCATGGTGAAGGCGTTCCGATGGTAGACATTACCACGATGCTCCAGATCCAACGGATCACCGCAACATCGGGCTCATTAGCCTATGAAGATGAGGCATGTCGGGCGGATTTATTCCATTTCCCGTTGCGATATGCATTGAAGTTGGGTACGCGGGTCAGGACCGGCTTTGACACAGGGATTGAAGCAGCCCTGTTGAAAGCCACCAAGCCAGCGCCACCCGCTGCAGAGGAACCACCTGCTGAGGTTGAGGTTGAGGAGGAAGTTCTCAGCACGGAAGTTTCTGCAGGATGACCAAGAAGACGTAATTCCGGCCGCGTCCTGTGGGCGCGGCCGGGCATCTTCTTTTTCTTTAGCTATCAGTTAAGTTTGACGAATGGATATCAACTGATATGATAGGCCATTCTCGAACTGGAGAAACGCATGAGCAACCAACCCAAATACACGAGTGGCAAGCAAACGCACGGTATGCGCGGCGTCGTGATTCCCGGAGTTAAACGCGACTCTGACGGGAATCCCGTTGCATCAGGCGAGGGCACGGGCGCCCAATTCAATTTACACCAGGCCGTTCCCATGAACATTGTTGAATCCGAGGCTACCGAGGAGGGCGGGTATCGTGAGGTGCGCGTGCGCCGATTGGACCAGGCGGCGCTTGATATCTTGAAGCGCGCGAACTCCAAGAAGGACGGACGGCCCATTACCTATGACGAAGCCATCGATACCGTCTGTCCTGAGAACGCGGTTGAGTTGACTTCGCGGCAGGAGGTAAAATTCGACTCCGTTGACCATTCCTCAGTCATGCGGCCTGTGGCCTCCGCCCCCATTCGTCGGTCAAAGACTTTGGTCAAGTTTACTGGTCCCTTCGGCTCGTTGCGATTGGGATACGATCGTGTCTTTGTCGATAACAGCGTGGTCCCGGTTCTGGTTCTCATCCAGGAGCCTGGCGACGTTTCGTATTCCGCGCCTTCGGATCTGGAACATCATATGAAAGTTGAGGTTGCAGAAAAGACATACTGGTGTTTGGGAAGCATACAGTATACCATTCCCGACGGACCGTCTCACACGGTTTTCGTTATAGACCCGGATTACGATCCCAATGCGCCGGAGGAAATCCAGGATGAAGAAGACTGGCGAAGTGAAAATGGGTCAAACCAGATGTGATTATTGCTCCGCGCTTGCTGTTCATATAAACTCAGAGACAGGCGAGGCAGCGTGTGCTTCCTGCATCCGCAATTTATCAGGGCTGGATAAGGAGGCGCGAGTGGCAAGCAAGCCCTTAAAGAGCGTGCCTCCGGAATTGTCTAACTCGTTCCAATAAGGAGGCATGCGCTGTGGCTGCTGACGCGCAAGTTACGTTTCCCTCGTTTCCAGGTGCGGGCTCGCACTCGGACAAGCTGAACCGATTCACCGGTTACTTTCCGGATCCCTATCTTGATTACGCCTCCACCCAGATGCCACGCTCCTTGTACGATGTGTTTCAATGGGCCGAATACGTATGGCTAACTTACGGCGTGTACCGAATCGCGTCACAGCGTGTGGTGCGTTATTTCCTTACCAACATCGAACTTATGGATGCCTCCGACGACGAGAAACAGAAATACGAAGAATTCTTGAAGAACTTTAAAATCATGAGCGAGCTGGCCCTTGCCGGCGACAACTTGATGACTTACGGCAACTCGTTTGTGTCCTTGCGCATTCCTTTCAGACGGTATTTGGAATGCCCCAAGTGCCATCTTTCCCGGCCGATCGAAGGTATGAATTACTCGTGGTCGGGGTGGAAGTTCCAGGGCGCGTGTAACAGCCCGAAGTGTAATTACTCAGGTGAGTTCAGCCGGATTGACCGACGGTCCGTAGAACAGGACAAGCTTGGCGTTAAGCACTGGTCGCCGTACGAGATCAGGATTCTTTATCATCCCATCACGGCTGAACACACGTATTACTGGGACATCCCGGCATGGTTCAGGGCCGAGATAAAGAAGGGCACGAAGTTTTATCTGGAGCAGACGCCGTGGGAAGTGATTGAGGCGATCAAAAACAACCAGATGCTCAAGTTCAACCGGGATTACATTTATCACATGCGCGAGGAAGTGGTTTCTGGCGTGACCACTTTTGGTTGGGGCATTCCGCGTATCCTTGGGAATTTTAAACAGGCCTGGTATATCCAAACGCTAAAGCGTTACAACGAGGCCATCGCCTTGGATTACATCGTTCCGTGGCGTGTGATTACACCGCATCCGGGGACCTCGCGCGAGGCTGATCCCATCCTACACATGAACATGAACAACTTTCAATCAAGGGTGTTGTCCATGTTCAAGCAGCACAGAATGGATCCGGCGTCCATCCACGCTTTACCCTTCCCTATCAACATGCAGCTTCTTGGCGCCGAGGGTAAAAACCTCGCCCCTGTAGAATTGATCGATCACGGTACAGATGAGTTCCTGAACGCACAGGGTGTGCCTGCTGAGCTTTATCGTGGAACGTTGCAGGTTCAGGCCATGCCCGTGGCTTTGCGCTTGTTCGAGCGCACATGGGTTCATCTGGTTCAGTCACAAAACGATCTACTCAATTGGCTTTTCACTAAGATTTCGGACAGAATGAACTGGGAGAACATGTCAGGCCGGTTGCAGCCTGTCACTCTTGCTGACGATATCGAGAAGAAGCAAATTCAGTTGCAGTTGGCGGCTGGAAGCATGATCTCACGCCAGACTGCGTGGGCGCCCTTTAACATCAACTTCCGCGAGGAGATCAAGCGGATGTTCGAAGAAGAAGAATACGCTCAAGAGCAGATGGCGCAGAAGCAGGAACGTGCAGCGCAGAAACAGGAGCTTCAAACGACGATGGCACAGGGTGCAGCAGGCCAACTTGTGCCCACGATGCCAGGTGCAGCACCTGGGATGATGCCTGGTGGCGGCGCCCCTGGGATGATGCCTGGTGGCGGCGCCCCTGGGATGATGCCTGGTGGCGGCGCGCCCATGCCAGGTGGCGCAGGCATGCCGATGGTGGCTGGTTCTGCGCCAACGGCGGCTGGACAAGTCACCCCTGATGATCTCATGTTGCAGGCTGAACAGATTGCTTACCAGATGTTGTCCATGCCCTATGAGATGCGCCGCTCCGAGTTGCTCAAGATTAAGAAGTCGAATGAAACGTTGCATGCACTTGTAATTTCAAAGATGCAAACGATCAGACAACAGGCGCAGACGCAGGGCGGTTTTGCCGCTTTACAACAAGCCGTCGGAGCTGGCGCTGGCGCCGGCATGTAAGGAAGCTGTTTAATGGATAATGCCACTTTGATGTGGGTCGGTGGAATTCTGTTTTCGGTTATAGGCGCCTTGATCGGGGCCATTTGGACAATTGTGTGGGGCGCCATAAAGGATCTGCGCGCCAAGTTATCCGAGGAATCCGATGGTTATGTGAATAATTTGGCTTCGTTAAACAATTCAGTTATGCGAGACCTTGCTACAATCAGGGCTGAATGCGCAGAACGTTCAAGGGAGGTTTAC
>Ga0307377_10005428_pt1 | contig 13660 bp, 10 predicted proteins | sample TR3MG_FD_202535 | JGI IMG/M metagenome (GOLD analysis project Ga0307377, IMG submission 202535) | Soil microbial communities from Risofladan, Vaasa, Finland - TR-3 | ecosystem: Environmental > Terrestrial > Soil > Coastal area > Acid sulfate soil | place: Finland: Risofladan, Vaasa | collected... | reverse complement strand
CAGGTGAGGAGTGCGGCCATGGATGGCCGCTTTTTGATTCCCGCGATCAGGACGATCGCAAAAATAATCGCCGTCGCGGATGGTCGGCTCGAACGGCGGACTGCGCCACGCCGTCTCCGGCCCGGTGGGCACCACGTCGGTATGGCCCAGAAAGACCAGCGTCGGTCCGCTGCCTGGCTCATTGTTGCGGCCATGCGTGGCCCACAGGTTGTCCACCTCGCCGTAGCGCAGGTGCTCGATGCGGAAACCGACGCGCGCCAGACGATCGCCGATCAGCGGCAGGCAGCCGGCGTCCTCGGGCGTCAGCGAACGACGCCGGATCAGGTCAGAGGTGAGGTCGAGTACATCGGACATGGCGAAGCCTGGTCGCAGGGAATCACGGACAACGCAGTGTGCTCGATTTCCGCACCGGGATGCACCCCGGGATGCGGCTGCCGAACACCAAAACGTTCATCGCGAGCTTACCTACCGAACCGTTTCTTGAAGCCGTTGTCGCTGAAACCCACGCTCACCGAGCCATCGTCCTGCACCACCACCGGGCGGCGGATCAGCGCGGGATATTCCTTCAGCAGCAGCGTCCACTCCGGATCGCTACCCGGGTTCTTGCGCTGCGGCAGCAGGTTGCGCCAGGTGGTGGAGGATTTGTTGACCAGTTTCTCCCAGCCGCCGAGCTGCTGCGCCCAGGCCTTCAGCGTGGCCGCCGGCACCGGACTGGCGCGGTAGTCGACGAAGGTGTGCGGCACCTCGAAACGGGCCAGCCAGTTGCGCGCCTTTCTGCAGGTGTCGCAGGTCGGCAGGCCGTAGACGACAGCTTCGGTCATGCGAATTTCCCTGTAGGAGCCCACCCTGTGGGCGAAAACACGCTGTGATGCGGCCCATGATCGCGCGCAAGGTGCGCTCCTACACGGTGCGCAGCAGTTCGTTGATGCCGGTCTTGCTGCGGGTTTTCTCATCGACCTGTTTGACGATGATGGCCGCGTACAGGCTGTGGCTGCCGTCCTTGGCCGGCAGGCTGCCGGCCACCACTACGCTGCCGGCGGGGATGCGGCCGTAGCTGACTTCGCCGGTGGCGCGGTTGTAGATGCGGGTGGACTGGCCCAGGAACACGCCCATGCCGATCACGCTGCCGCGTTCGACGATGACGCCCTCGACCACTTCGGAGCGCGCGCCGATGAAGCAGTTGTCCTCGATGATGGTGGGGTTGGCCTGCAGCGGTTCCAGCACGCCGCCGATGCCGACGCCGCCGGACAGGTGTACGCCCGCGCCGATCTGCGCGCAGGAGCCGACCGTGGCCCAGGTATCGACCATCGTGCCCGCGCCGACCCAGGCGCCGATGTTGACGTAGCTGGGCATCAGCACCGCGTCTTTGGCGATGTGCGCGCCACGGCGCACCAGCGCGCCCGGCACCACGCGCGCACCCAGCGCCTGCAGTTCGTGATCGTTGCCGTGGGCGAAGCGCAGCGGCACCTTGTCGAACGCCTGCGCCGGGCCGCCGTCGACCACCTGGTTGGAATTGATGCGGAAGTACAGCAGCACCGCTTTCTTGATCCACTGGTTCACCGTCCAGCCGCCGTGCTTGTCCGGTTCGGCGACGCGGCACTCGCCGGATTCGAGTAGGCCCAGCAGTTTGTGGATGGCCGGCCGCAGATGGGTCTCGATCTCGGTCGAGCCGAGTTCGTGGCGACGCTCGAAGGCGTCGTTGATCAGGGTTTCAATGGATTGCATGAGCTGGCTTCACCTGCATCTGATTACCGATGGTCGCGACCGCCGCGACAGCATGCCGATCATGCTGCCGTGCAACGAGCCGCCAAGAATACATGCAATGCGGTTGAATGCTTTTGCGCGAACCGGCCGGTCGGGGACCGGCCGGCTGCATGCTTTCACGGCAGGTGGTGCGACTCCACCAGCGCGCCGCGATGGTGCTTGTCCGCTGCCGGCACGCTGACCGCCTTCAGGCCCGCGGCGAGCAACTGCTGATTGAGCCGGGGCACGTCCATGACCCGAATCATGCGCCATTGCTGCAATGCCTTGTCGGCATTCGCCTGGTATTCGGCATAGGCCTGCCGCTGACCGTCGGTGGGGGCGCTGTCGGCGCCCTCGACGTCGGTGGCGATGCCGGTCAACGTGTCGTTGATCGCACGCAGGTTCGACGTCACCTCGCCACTGCCGCTGACCAGCGGATCGGTCTGGCGGCGCAGCGCATCGACCGCGGCCAGCAGTGCCTGATGCACCGCGCCGGTGTCGGCCTTGCGGCCCAGCATCTGCTCGCGTGCGTCCAGTTGTTCGCGCACGGCGTGTATCTCCGCGTAACCCTGCCAGACGCGCTGCAAGGTCGCGCCGATGTCGCGCGAGAACGCGAGCCCGGCGGCCAGCGCTGCGGGATCGGCGTGCACCCGCGGATCCATCGTCAGCCGAAGCGTGGCGCGGTACGACTTGCCGTCCACGTGCAGCACCAGCTGATAGTCGCCCGGCAGCGCCAGCGGCCCCTCGGGCGTCACCGGCGTGTCCGAATCCCAGGTGGCGGCGATGCTGTAGCCGTACTTCAGCGCCTGCGGCCGCGGGTAGCGCAGGTTCCACACGAAGCGGTGCGCGCCGGCAGCAGTCGACAACGGCACACCGGGTCGCAGCCAGCCCTTGGCGAAGTAGCGGTCGGCGTCCAGCTTGGCCGGCCGGTCGGCGCTGGAGAAATGGCGCACCAGTTGCCCCTTGCCGTCCAGGATATCCAGCGTCACCGGACCTTTCGCGGCGGCGGCGAGGTAGTAGTCGATCACCGCGCCGGCCGGCGGGTTCTGCCCCAGCGGGGTTTCCGGCGGCAACGGGGTGTCCTTGTTCTCGTTGGCGCGCACGCGCACGGCCGGTGCCGGCGTGAAGAGGTAGGCCGGGGCGCGGGCGATCGCGGCGCTGGCCTGGCGCAACGGAGAGACGTCGTCGAGGATCCAGATCGCGCGCCCCTGGGTGGCGGCGATCAGGTCGTTGCCGTGCACCAGCAGATCGCGCACCCACGCGGTGGGCAGGTTGCGCTGCAGCGACCGCCAGTGCGCACCGTCGTCGAAGGAGACGAACACGCCCTGATCGGTGCCGGCGTAGAGCAGCCCTGCCCGCACCGGATCGGCACGCACCACCGCGACGAAACTGCCCTTCGGCAGGCCAGCGGAGATGTCGGTCCAGCTGGCGCCGTAGTCGTGCGTGCGCCACACGTGGGGACTGAAATCGTCCTGGCGGTGCGTGTCCACTGCCGCATAGGCCGTGCCCGGCTGCAGCGCGGAGACATCCAGCGTGCTGATCTTGGCCCATGCGGGCAGACCCTTCGGGGTGACGTTGTGCCAGCTCTTGCCGCCATCGCGGGTGAGCTGGACCAGACCGTCGTCGGTGCCGACCCAGATCTCGTCGTTGTCCAGCGGCGAGGGCGCGATCGCGTAGATCACGCCGTAGCCGCAGGCGCGCGCCTGCGCTTCGGTCGGGTTGCCGCCGCAGTTTTTCGCGCCGCTGGCCTTGCCGTTCAACACGGGGCTGATGACGTCCCAGTGCTGGCCCTGATCGGTGGTGCGGAACAGCACCTGCGCGCCCATGTACAGCGCATACGGCGGCTTGGCCGCGAACGCGATCGGGGTGATCCAGGTGTAGTGGTACTTGTACTCGGTGGGGCGCTCGCCGTAGCTGTTGACCGGCCACGGCGCGACGTTCTGCACCACGCCGGTCCGCCGGTCCCAGCGCGACACGCGGCCGCCCAGGCCGGAGCCGAACACGATGTTCGGGTCGGCCGGATCGGGCAGATCGTAATCGCGCTCGTCGCCGCCGACCGGACGCCAGTCGCGGAAGGAGATCGAGCCGTAATCGCTGCGGCTGGCGATGCCCACCGTGCCCGAATCCTGCTGGCCGGCATAGACCCAGTACGGGAACTGGTTGTCGACGCCGAGGTGATAGAACTGGCCGGTCGGCTGGTTGTACCAACTGCTCCAGCTCTGCCCGCCGTTGAGCGTGACCACCGCGCCCTGGTCGCTGGCGGTGATCATCCGCCGGGTGTCGTTCGGGTTGATCCACAGATAATGGTAGTCGTCGCCGCCGGGCGCACCCTTGAACACCTCCCAGGTCCTGCCGCCGTCGTCGGAGCGGCGGATCGACTGGCCCGCCGAGTAGAGACGGTCGCGATCGCTGGGGTCCACGGTGAGGCGGCTGAAGTAGTCGTTTTCCAGCCAGCTCTCCTGGCTGACCAGTTGCCAGTTGGCGCCGCCGTCATCGGATCGGTACAGCCCGCCCTGATCGCCGGACGCGGCATGCGGAACATTGCCGCTGTTCGGTGCGGCATCGACCACCGCATAGACCCGGCCTCCGCTGGCGGTGGCAATGCCGATGCGCCCCAGCGAGCCGGTCGGCCAGCCGTGGCCGCTGATCCGCCGCCAGCTGATGCCGCCGTCGCTGGAACGATACAGCCCGCTGCCCGGCCCCGCGTTCGGCTGGAAATACGACAGCCACGGATAATTGCGCACCTGCCACGCCGCCGCGTAGACGATCGCGGGATTGGCCGGATCGGCCGCCAGATCCACCACGCCGGTGTCGGCATCGATGAACAGCGTCTGCTTCCACGTCTTGCCTCCATCGGTGGAACGGAACACACCGCGCTCGTGGTTCGGCCCGAAGTAGTGGCCGAGCGCACCGACCAGCACGGTATCCGGATGCTGCGGGTCGACCAGGATCTTGCCGATGTGGCGGCTGTCGTCCAGCCCCACGTGTTGCCAGTGTCTGCCGGCATCAGCCGAACGATACACGCCGTTGCCGGCCGCCACGTCGTAACGCGCGGCGACCTGGCCGGTGCCGACATAGATCACGTTCGGGTTCGATGGCGCCACCGCCAGCGCGCCCACGGACGAAGCCGGCTGCCGGTCGAACAGCGAGTGCCAGGTACGCCCCGCATCGTCGGTCTTCCACACCCCGCCACCGGCCGCGCCGATGTAGAACGTGTCCGGCTGCGTCGGCACGCCCACGCCCATCGTCGCCCAACCACCGCGGAACGGTCCGAGCAGGCGCCACTCCAGCGCGCCGGACACGCCGGCCGGCACCGGCGATTCGGCAGCGAGGATCGGAGTCCAGGCCAGCCACAACAGGCCGACGATGGCAGCGAAAGAACGGAGGGCATGACGGATCGGCATGGGGTACCTGCGAGGAGTGAAAGGCAATCAGTGCGTGAAGATACTACCGCCACGGGCCAGCGCGCTTGTATGCGACGGGGTTTCGCCGTGCCGCCGACCCGCCGCGCGCGCTCACGTAGTCGACAACGCCCACTGCGCCGCCTTGCGCGCGTGGATGCCCGTGGTATCGAACAAGGGCACGTCCGCATCGCCGCGATCGACCAGCAGCGCTATCTCGGTACAGCCCAGAATGATCGCCTGGGCGCCCTGCGCCGCGAGCCGCGCCATCACGCCGCGATACGCGGCGCGCGAATCCGGCACGATCCGGCCCAGGCACAGTTCGTCGTAGATCACCCGGTGCACGAGTGCACGATCCTCGGCGTCCGGGATCAGCACCTGCAGCCCGTGACGCGATTGCAGCCGCTCGCGGTAGAACGCCTGCTCCATGGTGAAGCGCGTGCCCAGCAGGCCGACGGTGGCGAATCCAGCCTGGTGGATTTCGTCGGCCGTGGCATCGGCGATGTGCAGCAGCGGGATGCCGACCGCGTCCTCGATGGCGGACGCCACCTTGTGCATGGTGTTCGTGCAGAGCACCAGGAAATCCGCGCCGGCCGACTGCAGCGAACGCGCCGCCGCGGCAAGCAACTCGCCGGCGGCGACCCAGTCGCCGGCATCCTGCAGGCGCTCGATCTCGTGGAAGTCGACGCTGTAGAGAATCAACTTTGCGCTGTGCAGCCCGCCCAGCTGCGCCTTGATCGATTCATTGATCTGGCGATAGTACGGCACGGTCGACTCCCAGCTCATGCCGCCGATGAGACCGATCACTTTCATGGATGCTCCTGCTCAAGGCTGCGGGATTTCGCAAAACCCCTGGGGTGGCACATCCAGCGCGCTGTTGAATTTGCTGGACAGGTTCTGGAAGGCGATCAGCCCGGTCAACTCCACGATGCCGTCGTCGTCGAAAAAAGCCTTCAACCGTCCCACCAATTCATCGGTCACCTGGCGATCGGAACAGGTAACGGCTTCGGTATATTCGAGTACCGCTTTTTCTTTTTCGTCGAAGAGATCGCTTTCCCGCCATTGCGCCAGCTGCTCGACTTTTCCCATGGAACCGGAACGTTTGGCCAGGGTGGCGGAATTGATGTCCACGCAGAAACGGCACCAGTTGATCTGCGACACTCTGACGGTCACCAGCGAGCGCAGCACCGGACTCAACGGCGAGCTTTTCCGGTCCAGCACGCCGTACAGGGCGGCCACGGCAGCGAACAGTTTGGGCACTCTTGCCCACAGCAGTCCCGGCTGCAGCACGGCGCCATATTTTCGTTGCTGGCTCCAGAAGAAAGGCCGCAGGATCCAGGGGTATTCGTGCAACGGCTTGGCGGAAACTCTCATGCTGCTCCTTTGGCGATTGCGACGACGGTTGAGGCCGGGGGAAACATCGCCGATGACTGTGCTGCCAATGCGGCCTCAATGAAACTGATCACTGGCCGGCACCCATGAGCTGGACGAGGCGGCCGGCAACCGTGATGGCTTGACGGATGGATGCATCGCTGACGAATCCTCGCAACCCGGGGGCAATGGGCCTCCCGTGATGCGGGCGGTGGCGCATTCGGCACTGTTGTCCAGTTCGATCGGCGTCACCACTGCCGGTGCGGCCACGCTGGCCGGCGCGGGCGGCGCCAGCGGCCTGGCAGGTGGCAGGTCCATCTGATCGTAGACCTTTTGCGCAACCGGCGTGGGCGGCGGATCGGGATTGCCGCAACCGAACAAGGCGATCGGCAGCAACGGTCGCAGTGCGCACCCGACACGCACGCCACGCGGCAGGTGGAAGGTGTGCTTGATGGTGGTTTTTTCCACCGCGTGGCGCAATGCGGTGTCGATCGAACTCTCGCCGTCCGGCGTCCAGTCCGGTTCGAAGCGGGTCGGCCGGTAGCCGATGCTCGGCGCGCCGTGATCCATGATCTGGGTATCACCGTGCGGCTTCAGCTGCACATAGCTACCCGGTGCGCCATGCAACCCGCCCTGCGCGGCACCGGGCTGGTTGCCGCCGGCTTTGCCGGGGCCCGCGCTCTTGCCGTTGCCCTGCGCTGACGCCGGCATCTGGACAGTGCCATGGCTGACGGCGGGTTGCACCGCAGCGGTCACGCCGTTGGGTTCACCCGGCGTGGCGCTGTCGCTGCCCAGCGGTGTGGCGTTCGGTGCGGTGCTGACATCGCGTGCACTGTTCGGCTGAGTGGAATCGGCCTGCTGCGGACTGCTGATGGCCGCGGATTGTTCTGCCTTGGCCGGTGCCGGCGATGCCGCTGCCTGCCGGGCCGCCGACGGGGACGCCGCCACAGTCGCCGCGGTGGCCACGGTCGCCGCCGTGGTACTCGATGGCGGCAGTTCCACCGCCACCGGCGGCTGGATCGCCGGCGTCGGCAGCTTGGCCGCCACATCGATCTTGACCGCCGGCACGTGAAGTTCGACTTGCGCTGACGCCACCGTCGTCACCGGCGCTTCGGTAGCCGGGATGACCGTTGCCTGCAACTGCGGCAGATCGGGCGGCACGCTGGATGCCGGCACCTTCAGCGGCGCCACGTGCAGGTTCACCGTCGGGGCGGGCGGTGCCGGCAACGGGATCGGTGGCTGCTCGGGTTCCGGCGCTGCGACCGCGATCTGCTCGCGGATCGGTGTCACGTGATCAGGCGTGACAGCCGGGGCCACGACCAGATTCGACAGGATGACCGGAATCTCCACCTTGGGCAGTGTCCGCGCCGGCACCTCCGTCAACGTCATCGAGGTGGGCGGCAACAGCGGCCGATTGCCTTCCAGTTGCGGTTTGCGCACCGGTTCGGGCTGGAATTTCGGCGGTATCGGCGGCAGCAACGTGGGTATGGTCAGCTTCACGGTCGGCGGTTGCCCGGCCAGTGGGATCGATGGCAACTTCGGCGACGGCACGCTCAACGGCGGCCTGGCTGCCGCGACCGATGCGGGCCTGGGCACCCGCGGTGGTGCCGGCAATGCGCGCGCGACGGATGCCGGTGCCTGCTGCACCACGGGTTGCCCTGCCGCCACTGCAGACGCCTGCCGACGGGTTGCCGCGAGTTGGCTGGCACGGCCCTGATGCCGCGGCCCCAGCTCTTTCGGCGGCGTGCCGCGCACTGGCGGTGGCGGTGGCGGCTCGGGCTTTTCGATCAGGCGTATCTGCATGAATTGTTCCTTCGGCTCGGGCCGCTGCGTGACCACATAGGCCGGACCAAGCACGAAGCCCAACAGAAACACCACATGCAGCAGCAGCGAGCCGACAGCCGCGGCCAGGCGCAGGCCGCGTTCGCGCGGTCGCTGGCGATTGCGTCGGCGATACACGATCGACCGACCGGCAGCAGCCAGCGGCGAATCGAGCATGATCCGCGCAGGATGGCCGGCAGGATAGCGGGCAGTTGGACGACCCGGTGGCAACGGTGGCATGACGCCAGTGTAGCGGGCGCCGATCTGGTCCTGCGTGACAAATCAGGGCTGACTGGCGGCACCCGCCCTGTGCGTGCGCAGTTCGGCATCGACCGAGCGATTGGGCGTGTCGACCGGGCACCCCGGCGCGAGCGGCTTGCCGGCGCGATACATCGCGATGCAGGCCTCCACGCCCGGCGGTGCCGACGCATGGGGGTCGATCGCCAGCGGTCTGGCCGGCGCCATGCTCAGCCGTTCATCGCCATCCTTCGCCGAGGGCGGTGCGGGAGGATTGATGCAGTTCGGGATGGGTATGCCCAGCACCGTGGTGCATTTCAGATGGATGCCGCGCGGCAGGTCGACCGCGGTCGATTTCACCACGGCCTCGACCACATGCCGCACCGCTGCGCCACCGAGGGTTTCGCCCGGCGGCGGGAAATACTGCTCGAACCGCGTGGCCCGGTATTTGACCGGATCGGTGTGGCGCATGATCCGCGTATCGCCTGACAGTGCCGGGGACCCGAACCTCGGCGTCGGTGCACTGGCCGCTTGCGCCGGCAATAGCGGCTGGCCATCGCGGTCGTACAGTCGCAGCGCCCGGGTCGGCCTGGGTGCGGGCAACTGCACGGTCATCGCATCGGCGGCGGCCGGCTCGTGGGGCCGGATCACAGGTGCTGGCGGTGGTGGCGCCGGCGGTGGCCGCATGGCCGGTACCGGCTTGACCGTTGCTGCCGGTGCACTGGCGACGAAACGCAGCTGCAGCGACTGGTCAAGCCGCAGATGCACCACGGTCGATTCCGCCGCCGGGCGCATTTCATGCCAGATCAGCAGCATGAACAGCCCATGCAGCAGAACCACTACCGTCAGCGCCAGCCACCACTGCCGGTGATCCGGCGGCGGCTTGCGCCCGTGCAACTGCCACAGCATGGCCCGCGTCGCGGCATCCAGCGGCATCAACCCGCGCGCCGGCGGATCCTGCCGCGGCGATGTCCAGCGATGATGTTCGACCTTGGATGGCTGAGCGATGACGATGTCTCGATAGGGTGCGGACCGCTGCACGCAGGATGGGGCATCACACATGAACCCGGCGACCACACCGGCAGCTTCGTGCCGGAACAGTCGCGTGCCCTCAGACCACGCACCGCCATCGCGGTTCCCTGCAATGCAGCTTGACCGCGCCGGCCGTTGGCTCGACTCTAGACAGGTGGCGCACCGCGCCACTCCGCCATGACCGCCCTCGCCCTGTCACTGCGAGCACGGACGATCATGACGGCCCCGCCATCGTCAGCCGCCAACGCGCGGCCTCCTGCGGCGCCGTTCATGCCACGAGGCCACGCCCTGCACAGGAGGGTCGCATCGTGACGCATTCCACGGAAAGCATCCGCAACATCGCGTTCACCGGTCATGCCGGTGCCGGCAAGACCACGCTGTTCGAAGCCCTGTTGCTGGCCGGCGGCGTGATCCAGACGCCGGGCACGGTCGAGCGCGGCAACACCGTTTCGGATACCGACAGCCAGGAGAAGGCACGTGTCCACTCGATCGACAGTTGCATTGCCCACGTCGAGCACGCCGGCTGCCAGCTCAACCTGATCGACACTGCCGGCTACGATGACTTTCGCGGTGCCACGCTGGCCGCGCTGGCCGCGGTGGAAACCGTGGCGGTGGTGGTCAATGCGATCAACGGCATCGAGCACAGCACCCGCCGCATGATGGCGCATGCACGGGCGCGCAGGCTGGGACGCGTGCTGGTGATCAACAAGATCGACTTCGACGGCGCGGACCTGGGTGCCCTGGTCGAGGCGCTGCGCACCGAGTTCGGCAGCGAATGCCTGCCGGTGAACCTGCCCTCCGGCCACGGCAAGCGCGTGCTGGACTGCTTCTTCCACAGCGACGGCACCACCGATTTTTCCTCGCTGGCCGAGGCGCACCAGCGCATTCTCGACCAGGTGGTCGAGATCAACGAAACCATGATGGGCCAGTACCTCGATGCCGGCGAAGACGCGTTGAGCCCGCAGCAACTGCACGACGCGTTCGAGCAGTGCCTGCGCGAAGGCCACCTGGTGCCGATCTGCTTCGTCAGTGCGCGCACCGGCGCCGGCGTCAACGAACTACTGGAACTGGCCGCGCGATTGTTGCCGAACCCGGCCGAAGGCAACCCGCCGCCGTTCGTGCGCGGCGACGGTACGCCGCTTGACGTTCGCGCCGATCCGGCGCGGCATGTGATCGCCGACGTGTTCAAGATCGTCAACGACCCGTTCGTCGGCAAGCTCAGCGTGTTCCGCGTATGGCAGGGTACGATCCGCCGCGACAGCCAGCTGCTGATCGACGATGGCCGCAAGCCATTCAAGGTCGGCCATCTGTTTCGCCTGCAAGGCAAGACACACGTCGAAATCGACGAAGCCATCCCCGGCGACCTCGCCGCGGTGGCCAAGATCGAGGACATCCACTTCGATGCGGTGCTGCACGACTCGCACGATGAGGATCTGATCGCGCTGGCGCCGCTGGCGTTCCCGTTGCCGATGTTCGGCCTGGCGCTGGAGCCGAAGCACAAGGGGCAGGAGCAGAAGCTTTCCAATGCGCTGGTGCGGCTGGCCGAGGAGGATCCGTGCTTTCGCGTGGAGCATCGCAAGGAGCTCAACGAGACGGTGGTGCGCGGCATTTCCGAGCTGCACCTGAAAGTGATGCTTGAACGCATGCGCGAACGCTACGGCGTCGAGGTGACGACCCACCCGCCGCGCATCGCCTATCGCGAAACCATCGCCGGCCAGGCCGAAGGACACCACCGGCACAAGAAGCAGACCGGCGGTGCCGGCCAGTTCGGCGAGGTGTTCCTGCGCGTGGAGCCGCTCGCACGCGGCGGCGGCTTCGAGTTCGTCGACGCGGTGAAGGGCGGCGTGATCCCCGGCCAGTTCCTGCCGGCGATCGAAAAGGGGGTGCGCCAGGCGATGCAACACGGCGCCATCGCCGGTTATCCACTGCAGGATCTGCGAGTGACCGTGTACGACGGCAAATCCCATGCGGTCGACTCGAAGGAAGTCGCCTTTGTCAGCGCCGGCAAGAAGGCCTTCATCGACGCCATCGGCAAGGCCCATCCGGTGATACTGGAGCCGATCGTGAACGTGGAAGTGGCGATCCCCGAGCACAGCGTGGGCGACGTCACCGGCGGCCTCGCCGGCAAGCGTGCGCGCATCATGGGCACCGATACCCAGCGTGGCGGCGAGCTGGTGATCAAGGCCCAGGCGCCGCTGGCCGAGCTGATCGACTACCCCACCGAACTGAAATCGATGACCGGTGGTCGCGGCCGCTACAGCCTCGACCTCAGCCATTACGAAACGGTGCCCTCGACGGTGCAGAAGCAGCTCAGCGAGGCGTGGAAACCACGGATGGAGGAAGATTGAGCATGCCGGCGATCGACGGGGCAGGGCTGCCTGAACCGCATCCATCCACACGAGGAAACATGCCATGCAATCGCTCCGTCTGATCGCCACAGCCAGCGCCCTGCTGCTGATGGCCTGCAGCACCCAGGCCGCGACCGGCAAACACCACCACGTGGCGTCCGCCACCATGGTGAGCATGGAGCGCACCACCTGCTTCGGCATGTGCCCGGCCTATCGCGTGACGCTGACCACCGACGGCCACATCGCCTTCGACGGCATCGCGCATGTCCAGACCATGGGTCCGGTCGCAGCCCAGGCCTCGCCGGCCCAGGTCAAGGCCGTTCGTGCGGCGATCAACGAAGCCGATCTGCGCGGCCTGAGTGACCACTACACCACGCATGAGGACGGCTGCAGTCCGCTGATGATGGACATGAACGGCGTGAAGATCACCATCAACGACGCCCGCGGCAGCAAGACGGTGGACTTCTATTACGGCTGCCGGGGTGCGATCGCCAACCAGGTGCGTCCACGCATCGACAAACTGGCCAGCACCATCGACCAGCAACTGGACACCGCACGATGGATCGGCAAGCCCATCGGGCCCGGCGTCCCCGGCGAGGTCATTCACTGAGCCCTGTCGCCATCGCCGGCAACCGCGGCAACGACCGGCTGCCGGACCGCTGATCGAGCGAACCGGATCGCCCGGGCCACTCAGCGCCTGGGCTTGAGCAACGTACCGGTACACTTCGGCGAGCCGCACAGGCACGCCCACAACTTCTTCAGACGCGCGGTGTGCGGAACCTCCAGCACGATGCCGTAATCGTAGGTGAGTTCCTCGCCGGGCTCGATGCGGCGCATCGCCTCGATCACCACCCGGTCCTTGCGCAGGTCGCCGCTGGCGCTTTCTTCGACCAGTGCGCGGCAGTTCGGTGCGCAGCTGTGGTTGATCCAGCGCGCGCTGTTGCCGTGCTGGTTGGCATCGATGAGGTACTGCTCGTTGAGCGTGAACAGAAAGGTATGGCCAGTCTCACCGCCGTCGCCATAAAGCTCGTCGGCCTCGTCGTGGGTCAGCAGCTTGCCCTTGTACTCGATGATTTCTTCCCCTCTGGCGATGATGCCGGCGGCGAAAACACCATTGCCGTGGATCGATGAACGACGGGTGACGATGCGACGGGTGCGCGCTGGCGACGGCATGGACGAATCCGCTGATTTCAAGGAACGACCCGCGATGATGCCCGCAGCGCCGCACGATGGGAACCATGGGGTTGAACGGGGAACGGAGCAGACCGCATTGGCTCATGCCGTTCCCTGTTCCCCGTTCCCAACCTCCCTGCTACTATTCAAACAATCGTTTGAGAAAAATCCATGAAACGACTTCTGCGACATTCCGTGCTGCTGTTTCTGGCAGGCGCCCTGATTGCCTGCGGCGAGCCGCGCAAGAGCGTGTTTCCGCCGACCGTGAGCATCCAGCAACTGTCGGTGCTGCCCGATGGCCAGTGGCGACTGACCGTGCGCATCCAGAACAACAGCTACAGCGGAATGGATTTCAAGTCGCTCGACGGCCGACTGCAAGTCGCCGCGCTGATACCGATCCGCCTGCACGCGGATTTCCACCGGGATATTCCGGCGCTTTCCGGCGACGTGATCCGGCTCGACGTGCTGCCCACCACGGCCATGGCACAGGCGCTGCAAGCCGTCGCCGACAAGGGCAGCGCCGGTTCACTGGCT
>Ga0307377_10005426_pt1 | contig 13666 bp, 10 predicted proteins | sample TR3MG_FD_202535 | JGI IMG/M metagenome (GOLD analysis project Ga0307377, IMG submission 202535) | Soil microbial communities from Risofladan, Vaasa, Finland - TR-3 | ecosystem: Environmental > Terrestrial > Soil > Coastal area > Acid sulfate soil | place: Finland: Risofladan, Vaasa | collected... | reverse complement strand
GTACAGTTGGCGATCCGCACATCATCAAGATCACCTCCCGGGACCCCGCTCCCCCACCGGCAGAGTACGTGGCAGTTTCAGGCGGTATATTCCTTGATATGGCAATTCACGATTTCGACATGGCAAGATTCCAGGCGGACAGTGAGGTGGTCGAGGTATTTGCGACCGGCGCCTGCCTTGTCGATCCGGCCATCGGAAAAGCAGGCGACATCGATACGGCCATCGTCACCTTGAAGTTTGCAAACGGCGCGCTCGGCGTCATCGACAACTCACGCAAAGCCGCATATGGCTATGATCAACGCGTTGAAGTCTTCGGATCAAAAGGTGCCGCAATCGCCGAGAATGACCTGCCGACCACTGTCCGTGTTGAGACCGAAGCGGGTGTTGTAAGCGAAAAACCGCTCTACTTTTTCCTCGAGCGCTACCGGGAGGCGTACATTGCCGAGATCAAGTCTTTCATCGATGCGATTCGAACCGACGCGCCTGTTCCGGTCGGAGGGAAGGATGGACTCGAGGGATTGATCGTGGCATTAGCCGCGAAAAAGTCACTTGCCGAAGGGCGACCGGTCAGGATTTCGGAGATTCCGCGGACTTAAGCGTGATGAAAAAGTCAGTTTGTATCGAGACCCTCTTCACCGAGGTACCCTTCGAAGAGCGCTTCAAGAAGGCGAAGGATGCCGGGTTTGAGTACGTGGAGTTCTGGTCCTGGGCGGACAAGGATGTCAGACGGATCAGAAAGCTGTGCACCGAGCACAAACTGAAAGTCGCAAGTTTCTCCGGAGACCGCGACTACTCCCCGATCGACGAGCAGCATACCCGCCACTACATCGATTTCATCGCCGAATCGATCAGGGTCGCCCACACACTCGAGTGCCGGTACCTCGTGATTCATTCGAATGCCCTGGGGGAAGACGGATTGGTAATAGATCCCTACCTTGGGAAATCAGACTACCAGAAGTTCACCACCCTCTGTTCTACGCTGAAAGCTGTCAGCGCCCTGGCCGAGAAGGCGAATATTGTCCTGGTCCTCGAAGCGCTCAATACATACTCCGATCACGTCGGCAACTACCTCACCTCCACCGAGCAGTCGGCAAAAGTGGTGAGACTCGTCAATTCGCCGGCGCTCAGGATCCTCTATGACGTCTACCACATGCAGATCAACGAGGGAAACATCTTCAGCACCCTCGAAAGATACATCGACCTGATAGACTACATCCACATTGCCGATGTTCCCGGACGGCACGAACCGGGAACCGGCGAAATCAATTTCCCCGGCCTCTTGAAGAAGGTTGACGAGCTCGGCTATAAGGGCTACCTCGGATTCGAGCTCTTCCCGGCAGGCACCCCGGAACAGGCGGTGCAGGCGATAATGTCGCTCTGATTCCGCCTGCCCGCTGGATGCCTGTGCCGTGATTGTAGCGGGAACTACGGTTTTCCGCTGAAGGCCGGATACTGGTCGGTCAGGAATGAAAGATACGCGCCCACGCGAAAACCCCACCGGTAGGTTCCCAGCACGAACTCAAACATCTTCTCCGGATACCGCCCGGTAAAAAGCTGCGCCCACCACGCGATAAATGCAACCACCGCCGCAGCAATGCCGCGACCGATCAGACAGATACCATGCGGGATGCCGACGTAGATCACGCCGAACAGCACTCGCAGAATGAGAAGCCCGCGGCTGAGCGACGCCGGATACTCGACACTCACATTCACTGCCGGGTCGACTGCCTTGCGGCCGATCGCAGGATATTCGTCCCGCATATTCAACAATGCCGATGTGACTCTCGCGACCCATCGCTGAATGTCAACCTGGAACTCAAACCAGCTCTGTGGATACTTCCCGGTAAAGAGCACAGCCCAGAATGCGAGGAACTGAAGAATCCCCGCCCAGATGCTGGCAAAGAACAGCATGAAATAGTGTGGAATCCCGATATAGATCGAACCAAATAGTAATCGAAGAATCAATAAGCCACGGGAATAGGAATCCTGACGCGTAACTTCGTACTGCATACTATCCTCCTCTCGGTAGACTTCGGTAACCCGATCGTATTATAGCATGACTTATGTAGTGTCACGAAGATTGGTGAAATCAGGCAGTACGTTCAGATCAAAATGGGACTGAGGTGTGCCTGCCGGGGGTCCAGACTGCTTCCGGGCCGCTCGTGAGCACATGGGCCCTTCAAAATTCAATGACTGCCACCGCAAATTCTCAACCCCAAACGGGATATCTCACTTCGGTCACCAATCTTCGAGACACTGGCAGAATGTTGCTCCATTTCCCGGTCTGGGTGTACATTCTTCACGTGCCATCTGCAGCCCGAATGATTGGAGTCATCACCACCGATCTCGCGGATCCCTATCAGGCAGCAATCTGGAGAGGTATCCAGTCGGTTGCCGAACAGCAGGGTCTGGGTCTCATTACCTTCGTTGGCTCTCATCCGCGCTCTCTCGTGCCTTCGGAGATGACTTCGAATATCGCCTATCAGATTGCCCAGGCGAAGAACGTCGACGGGATCATAGCGATTGTATCGGCGCTTTCAGGCTATACCCGCTCAAACGAGATCGCCGCGCTCCTGAAGTCGAAACATGGGCTCCCGTGGGTCTCGGTGGGAGCGCGCGTGGGACATGCGCCGGCTGTGGTTGTAGACGGGAGTGCCGCGCTGGAAAAACTTACGCGACATCTGGTGCAGGATCATGGGAGACGTCGATTCGCACTGATCGCCGGTCCGGACGAACATCCTGAAGTGCAACAGCGACATGATGCGGTCAGGTTGTCTCTGCGCAGAGAGGGTGTGGAACTTGACCCACGGCTTATGGTGGCCGGAAACTTCCGACCGCAGTCGGGTGCGACAGCAATGCGTACTCTCCTTGAACGGAATATTGAGTTTGATGCTGTAGTCTGCATGAATGACCGTATGGCGGTCGCAGCAATCGACACATTACGCGAGGTCGGACTGCGCGTGCCCGAAGATGTGTCGGTGACAGGCTACGACGGTATTCCCGAATCACGGAGTCTCATCCGTCCGCTGACCACGGTTGTGCAGCCACTGTTTGCTCTCGGCCAGGAGGCGGTGAAGACACTGCTCACGGTTCTTGATTCGGGATACGCGCCGGACGGACGGCTGCATTGCGGCCTGGTTATAGGAGAGAGCTGCGGTTGCAATCCGGTACCGGCGCGTAACGCGCACAATCTGTCGAGCACTGCCTGTCAGACCCGGGAGGAGAAGGCAGTGGTTGCCCGCATGTCCGCGCTTGCGCAAGCGGGAAACCTTGCAGAGTTTGGGCGAGTGGTCAACTCGGCCGTGACGAACGCCGCCCTGGCGGGTGAGGATCCGCTTCGCTGGAACGATATCCTCTCCTCCATACGCTCGGAATGCCATGCACCAAACGCCGAGGCGATTTTTGAGTTCGGCCGCTCACTTGTAGTGGAGACATACACCCGCGTGCAATCCTCAGACAGGCACGCGCGGCAGACGAACGAACAGACGCTGCAGCTCATCAGCGCCTCGCTTGCCGGCTCGTTTGAGCTGGACCGGATGTTGGAGAGTCTCCGTGCCGGGCTGGAGCAGCTCCGGATTGGCCAGGGCTACATGGCGCTCTTCTCGAGTACGAGCGGTTCAACCCGAACGGCAACCCTGGTCATGAGTCCGGACACTCGACTATCCTCCAAGCGAGGCGGCTGGAAGTTCCCGACATCCCAGATTCTTCCGGTGGAACTTGGAACCGAATGGAAGACGCGCAACTGGGTGCTCATTCCGCTGGTGTTCCAGGATGAGGCGCTCGGCTACCTGCTCCTTCCCGGAGGGATCGCCGAAGCTTCGATCTATGGCAATCTGAAGGATCAGGTCTCAAGCACGCTGAAGGGCGCGCTGCTGCTCGATCAGGTTCGCTCTCATCAGCGAAAGCTCGAGCGGGATGTAGCAACGCGGACACGGGAGATCATGAAAGTCAATGCTGACCTTACGGCCGAAATCGCTCGCCGCGCTGCGCTTGAGCAGGATGTCGTCGAGGTTTCTAATCACACTATGGAAAGGATTGGACAGGATCTGCATGACGATCTGTCCCAGCACCTTGCCGGTATCGCCATGCTCGCAACCGTTTCGGAGGAGACGCTCTCGAAGGACGGGCGAGCCGAAGCGGATGCAGTATCGCAAATCGCGTCGCTGCTCAGAAACTCGGTGGTTCGCATCAAGCAAATTGCGCGCGGACTCATGCCCGCGGGTCTTGAGGCGCACGGTCTTTCTGCCGCAATCGATTCACTGGTTGACTCGGTGAGAAAGAGTCATCCGGTTACTATCGAGTTTCGAACAATGCCGGAGTTTTCACTGGAGGATACCAATAGGGCTCTGCAGATCTATCGGATCGTACAGGAAGCTCTGCTCAATGCGGTGCGACACTCGGGCTCCGAGCGTGTGTCCGTGCTTCTGCGATCGGAGCGTGCGCGGGGCCGCGTGCTGCAGAACAGCAGTCGTTTACTTTCGGCCGAAGTGATCGATTGGGGCCGGGGAATACCGGATGGTGTTCCGACTGACGGTCTGGGACTGCGCATCATGCGTTACCGTGCCGGGATGGCGGGGGCAGAACTGTTGATGGAGCCCAATCGACCCGGTACCCGGGTGAGCTGCCGATTCACGGAAACCCGGAGGAGGACGGTGTGATGAGGCAGATCTCGTTCCTCGTAGTCGACGATCACCCGGTCTTTCGCCAGGGCATTGTGGCACTTGTTCAGAGCGATCCGCGGTACCGCGTATCGGCGGAGGCGGGTTCAATGGATGAGGCGCTCGATGCTATGCGCCACGTGGAGGCCGATATCGCTCTGGTGGACATCTCATTGTACGACAAGAGCGGTCTGGACTTCATCCGGATGCTGCGCGTTGAGCGGCCTCAGGTTCCGGTTCTCATCATTTCGATGCACGACGAACTCGTCTACACCTCGCGGGCACTCAAGGCGGGGGCGCGCGGATACGTCATGAAGCACGAGGACGCCTCGGTAATCCGTGAAGCTATTGCAACGGTACTCGCAGGGCACGTCTACGTGTCCGAGAAGATGCGCCTTCATCTGCTTGACAATATGTACGGGCAGCCAAGCGATGAAACCGATTCTCCCATCGACCGACTGAGCGACCGTGAGTTCGAGGTCTTCAAGTTGTTCGGACTCGGCTACGGAGCAAAGGAGATTTCGCAGGTTATGAATGTCTCCACCAAGACCGTAAGCGCATATCGGGACCGGCTCAGACAAAAGCTCAACGTATCCACTGCGGCTGAGCTGCGCAAACTTGCAGCTACGTGGATGATCGATCGAAGTAGGTGAATTGCCCTACATCCGAATTCGCAAAAGCGCCGCTACCTGACTGCCCCGGTCAGACTTATAATGCCAGCGGCGTAGACGGTCTGACTGACCGCCAACCCACATGTTCACAGCGAAGGAGGATCTTCAATGAAAAAACGTACGAGTTTTTTCGTGCTGTTTGTCGGAATCGCGGTGCTGACTGCGGTCCCGCTGTTTGCGAACGGTCAGAGTGAATCGAAGTCCGCAACTGCGGCATCCGGTCCGGTCAATATCAGAATATGGGATATTCAGACGCAGGAAGATCAACAGATGATCGAGACTGCAACCCAACAATTCAACCAGGCTCATCCGAATATACAGGCCAAGGTAGAATGGTTCCAGAACGATACCTATAAGGACAAGATCCGGATCGCGCTGGGAGCGGGTAACGGCCCGGACATTCTCTACAACTGGGGTGGCGGACCACTTCGCAGCTACGTTGCCGCGAACACAGTTGTCGACCTGACGCCGTACCTGAACGCGGATCCCACCTGGAAGAACCGATTCCCCGCTTCGGTCTGGGGTCCGGCGACAGTGGATGGCAAGATCTACGGAATTCCGACCCAGGGTTCGGATGCTGAACTGCTGTTCTACAACAAGGACATGCTGAAGAAGTACAATCTGCCGGTTCCAACCACCTGGAACGAGCTTGTGCAGGATGCAGGAACCCTGGTGCAGAACAATGTGATTCCCATTGCGCTTGCCGGAAAGAGCGGCTGGCCGGAGATGATCTGGGTGCAGTACCTGACCGATCGTATTGGCGGACCGCAGGTGTTCAACGACATCGCGGCAGGAAAGAAGGATGCGTGGTCAAACCCGGCGGTGATCAAGGCGCTGGAACTCTGCCAGCAACTGGTCAAGGCGAACGCATTCGAGCCAGGCTACGCAGGCGTGGAGGTGGACACGAACCAGGACGTGGCGCTCGTTGCCTCCGGAAAGGCCGCATTCCTCGCGCAGGGTGACTGGGCCTACTCAACATTCAAGAACAGCTTTGGCGAGTTCTTCAATGCCGGAAAGCTTGGCTACACGGCCATTCCTGCGGTTGACCCACAGTATGCAAATGAAGTGGTCGGCGCGCCGGCGAACTACTACTCGGTAGCCGCGACTTCGAAGAATGTGAAAGCGGATATTCAGTACCTCTCCGAGGTAAACCTGAATGATTTCGAAGTGAGCACGATGCTCAACAAGCTCGGCCGCGTTCCGCCGGTTAACGGCATCGAGAGCCAGCTCAAGAGCCTCAAGGACGGCGCGTTCGAGTCGTGGCTCTACAACACGATTGCGAAGGCAGGGGATGTGCAGCTCTACTGGGATCAGTACCTCTCTCCGACCCAGGCAAAGATCATGCTGACCAATATGTCCAACGTATTTCTGATGCAGGAGACGCCCCAGGACTTCGCGAAAGCAATGAATGCCGCCATGAGTTCGAATCAGTAAAGGAAGTTGCGGGCACGACAACTGTCGGCGCGAGCCGGTCGGTTGCCGTGTCCGCTCATAAGTCCCAGGGAGGCTTTCTATGCTTCGGAGTGCCCTATGTACCGGAAAATGACCTGGAAACTCTTTCTGCTGCTCGTACCGGTGCTTGTGTTCTATGCTGCGTTCATCATTATTCCGATCATCGATTCTGTGCGGACAAGCTTCGTGAGCTGGGACGGGCTGAAGAAAGCGGTGCCGGTGGGGCTGCACAACTGGATCGTGCAGCTCGGCAGCACAGAACTGTATCAGTCTTTCGGGCTTACGGTGATCGTCATGGTGCTGAGCTGGGTGGTCCAGACACCGCTCAGCCTGAGCATCGGACTGTTCCTGTCACGATCGGGACGGGGGCGCAGTACCCTCAGTGTGTTCTACTTCGCGCCGCTGCTCTTTTCGGCCGCTGCATTGGGCATTGCCTGGGGATTCATTCTGAACCCGAACTTCGGACTTGCGCAGGCGATACTGACAAACGTATTTGGGTTCAAGGGAACGCTTAACCTGCTCGGTGACCCCAGGGTTGTGCTCTATACGCTGATCGGAATCATCGCGTGGGAGTTCATCCCCTTTCACACGCTGCTCTACCAATCGGCAGCACGCGGTATCCCTGTCTCGCTCTACGAAGCGGCGGACCTTGACGGTGCATCTCCGGCTCAGAAGCTGCGGTACGTGACCATTCCACAGCTGAAAAACACCGTCATCACCTCGACTGTCATCATACTTACCGGATCGCTAACCTACTTCGATATTGTCTACATTCTGACCGATGGCGGACCGGGTAACGCCTCACGGGTACTCGCCATGGACATGTATCAGAAGGCATTCGAACAGTACCAGCTCGGAATGGGGGCAACGATCGCAGTGATTCTTACTATTGTCGGACTCGCGCTGTCGCTCCTGCTTGTAAGGGCGACCGGTTTCGGACGGATGCGCAGTCAGATGGAGGGAGCATGAGAGGAGTGCAACAGGCTACGCCGGTAGTATTGATCTCGAAAATCGTCGTGGCGGTCCTCGCACTGGCCTGGCTGATATTCTCATTCTACCCGGTGTTCTACGTTCTGTTCTCGAGCTTTCACCCGCAGCAGGGATTCCTGCTCGGCGAGGTCTGGCTGCCACCTTCGGATCCCACGTTTCAGAATTATTCGGATATTCTGCACGCGGGTTTTTTCCGGTACTTCCTGAACAGTGCGATCGTAACCGTGGTAAGTGTGCTCTGCATCGCGAGCTTCTCGCTTGCGGCAAGTTATGTGCTGGTGAAAGTGACTACGCGCATTTCACGAACAATCTTCAGCATCGTGCTCATTGCTCTTGCAATCCCGCTTCAGGCACTCATCATCCCGATCTACACGATGATCTATCATCTTCACCTGTACAACACCTATCTCGGACTGATACTGCCCTCAATCGCCTTTGGGCTCCCACTGACGATTCTGATTCTTGTCAACTTTCTGCGTGACATTCCGAATGAGCTCTTTCAGGCAATGGAGATGGATGGAGTCGGCGAGTACGGGATGCTTGCGCACCTTGTGGTGCCGCTCAGCGTTCCGGCAATTGTCGCTGTCTGTATTTATCAATTTATCCAGGTCTGGAACAACTTTCTGTTCCCGCTGATTCTGACCGAATCCGCCGACATGCGGCTCCTGCCACTCGCGGTGGTCGCATTTGAGGGGCAACACTCAATCGATGTGCCCGGAGTCATGGCCACGGTAGTGTTATCGGCGCTGCCGCTCATCCTCACCTACGTTGCAGCGCGGAAATCGCTGCTCGGAGCTCTTGCCTCCGGCTTTGCCGGCGGAAGCCGGTAGCAATTTATCCGATAACGAACTATAAAGAAGGAATAAAATGCCAAACCACAAAGACCGCGCGCGTGAACTGCTCGCCAGTATGAATATCGAAGAGAAGGTAGCCCAGCTCATGGCAGTCTGGGTGAAGATCAGTCCCGATGGTTCATTCGCCCTACGGGACCTCCAGGGTTTCTCGATCCAGGATTCGGCGCAGGACGCGCGAACGATCATGCCGCACGGCATTGGCCAGATTACCCGGCCGCTGGGAACCCACGCCATCTCCGCCCGGGACGGCATTCGCGGACTGAATGCAATTCAGAAGTATCTGATCGAACAGACCCGACTCGGCATACCGGCGCTTCCCCATGAGGAGTGTCTGGCCGGTGTGATGGCCGAAGGGGCAACCCTGTTTCCGGCAGGCATCAACTTTGGCGCGCTCTGGGACGCCGACCTCGTCGAGAAGATCGGACAGGCGATCGGAAATGAGCTCGCCTCGATCGGTGCAAAGCAGGGACTTGCGCCGGTACTTGATGTGAGTCGGGATGCCCGCTGGGGACGGACCGAGGAGACTCTCGGCGAGGACCCCTACCTCGCGGGCACCCTTGCCACCTCCTACGTTCGCGGCCTGCAGGGTCCGGACCGACGTGTGCTTGCTACCCTGAAGCACTTCGTCGGCCACTCCTTCAGCGAAGGCGGCAGAAACCATGCCCCGGTGCGCGTCGGAGAACGGGAACTCAATGATACGTTCCTGCTTCCATTTGAAATGGCGGTAAAGCTCGCGAACGCAGGATCGGTGATGCCCGCCTACCACGACATTGACGGCGAACCAAGTTCCGCATCCCGGCGCTATATCACCGACATCCTCCGGAACAAGTGGGGCTTCGACGGCATTGTCGTCTCAGACTATGAGGCGATCTCCCTCCTGTATGATCACCATCATGTCGCAAAAGATGCCGCAGAAGCTGCGGCACTTGCACTTCACGCGGGCATCGATGTCGAGCTACCCGGATTCACCTGCTACCGCACCGGAATTGAAACAGCCCTGAAACGAGGAATCCTTTCAATCCAGGACGTGGATGAGGCGGTGATGCGGGTGCTCATCGAGAAGTCGCGACTCGGACTCTTCGAGAAACCCTATGCCGATGAGGGAGCCATCTCCTTCGGTGCCGCAGAACACCGGGCAATCGCGGTGACCGCAGCCGAAAAATCGATAGTGCTCCTGAAGAACGACGGCGTACTGCCAATCGATCCGGCCGCAGCGAAGAGCGGACTTACTGCGCTCATCGGGCCGCTTGCCGATGAGCGGAACGCCATGTACTGCGGTTACTCCTTCCCGGTTCATGTTGCCTATGCACCGAATACGGCCCCCTCGGCAGCGCGCTGGGGACTGACGCTTCGTGAAGCGATGACCGCTGAGCTCGGAGGCGATCACATCACCTTCCAGGAAGGGTGCAAACTGGTAACCGAACGGCCTGCGAACTCTCCGGTATTTCCCGGTGACGCGGCAGTCTCTGCCGGGCAGAAGTTTGACATCCTCAGCCGGTCGACTGACGACATAGCGAATGCAGTAGCCGTCGCCGCAAAAGCCGACCGCATCATCGTCGCGGTCGGGGACATTGCGGGCCTGTTCCTCACCGGCACAGTAGGTGAAGGATCGGATGCGTCGAGTCTCACCCTCCCCGGTGTGCAACATCAGCTCCTCGACGCACTCCTTGACACCGGAAAGCCCGTCATCATCGTTCTCATAAACGGACGCCCATACAACCTGGGCAGCGCGGGAGAGCGGGCGGCCGCAGTGGTCGAAGCGTGGCTCCCCGGACAGGAAGGCGGGAAAGCTATCACCGACATCCTTCTGGGCAACCGGGCACCCTCCGGACGCCTTCCGGTCTCCGTGCCGAAATCAGCCGGCGCAATGCCCTACTTCTATAACCACAAACTCAAATCTGCAGGTACCCCGGTGCAGCGGGAGTTCGGCGCCATCTACCCCTTCGGCTTCGGCCTCACCTACACCACCTTCGAGTACGCTTCCGGCTCGGTCGAACAGACCACAGTTCCGGTAGACGGTGAAATTGTGGTCAAAGTAGCGGTGAAAAACAGCGGCCCCCGCGACGGGGAGGAGATCGTGCAGCTCTATGTCAGGGACATCCTCTCTTCACTTGTACGACCCGTGAAAGAGCTCAAAGGCTTCAAACGCGTTGCCATTCCATCCGCCCGCACCGCCGAAATCACCTTCCACCTTCCCACCGATATGCTCGCCTTCTCCATTTCGGGAACCGAACGTATCGTGGAACCGGGCGAGTTCGAAATCATGCTCGGCTCCTCCTCGGAGGATATTCACTATCGTGCAATCGTAAATGTTACCGGCAAGGCACGCACTCTGCCGGAAAAGTGGCGCATGCAATCGGCAGCGGAAGTCGCTATCGTATAGCAGCTCTCACTCTGCCGGCGCGCCGTCGGAGTTCACAGCCCTGCGCAGCACCGGGTCGATTGTCCGCGCGTAGCGAACAGCGAGGCGGACGAGCACGCCTGCAAAAATGAGGTAACTCACGATCGGGCTTACCCACGCGCAGAGTACTGCAACGAGGTAGGCTCCGTTCGTGATGAGGTATGGCGCGAGAAGTGAACGCATGCTCAGATGCGAGAGCGACACGGTGGCGAGGTGTGGATGACGAAGAAGGTACCCGGTCACAATGTATCCGGTCATGTTCGCCAGAATCAGGTCGGCACCGTAGATGACGATGGGAATAATCTGCATCGGATAGTGGCCAAGAAGCGATGTGGGAAATGGGAGAACAGTGACGAACATGAGCCAGAGCATGTTGAGCCACACAAAGTTCCCATCGACCTGTCGAATCAGATGAGACATCCGGTGGTGTACGAGCCAGTAGAGCGCCACCACAAAGAAGCTCATGACGTAGGCGGCCGCAGTCGGGAGTAACCTGAGGAGCGCAACGCCGAGTTCGTGCGGAGGAACTTCGGGGACACGGATGTCCAGAATCAGCAAGGTAATGACGATGGCGAACACGCCATCGGAGAACGCCTCAAGCCGATGTTTGTTCATGACCAGACTGATCATGCATGATTTCAGGCAGCGGATCAATTGCGGATTTGACCGACGCAGTTTGGTTCTGAAGGAGGCATTTGAGAATGTCAGTCAAGCGGTGGATTCAGTCTCGATAACCTTCCGCACGTTCTCTGGTGAAATATCACCCTCCATAGGACCCATCGCCATAGCGTTCAGTGCTCCTGCGGCAGCGGCAATACGGGCGCAGCTGCCAAGGTCGCGTCCTTCGAGAATGCCACAGAGAAACGCCGCATCGAAACAGTCTCCTGCCCCGGTCGGGTCGACAGTCTCGATCGTGTATGCTTCCACATCAAAGGATGCATCTCGGGTAAAGATCGTGCAACCGCTGCTGCCTCGCTTGAGTGCAATAATCTCAATTTGGCTTGTCCTCCACAGCTTCTGCACGGCGGAGGGGATGTCATCGAGTTGGGTAATGGACTTCAATTCTTCCACACCGGGAAAGAGAATCGAGCAGCGGTTCACGAGGGGGACGATAACGCGCTGCAGTTCGTCACCGTGCATGAGTTCCGGCCGAACATTGGGGTCGAAGCTGAGCTTCGACCCCTTGGCGGTAAACAGGTCCACTGCCTTCAGGATTTCGCCGGCGAATCCTTCGTTCGCGGTGAGTGAGCAACCCATTATATGGAGGAAACGGGGTGAATCAATGATTCCCGGGGCCGGGCACACCGGTCGGACCGCGGACGTGCCTTCCAGATGAAAGATGAACTTGCGGGAACCATCCTCAAAGTAGGTAACGAAAGCGACCGCAGTCGCGCCGCTCACCTCGCGAAGAACGTTATCAACATCGACGCCGTCACGCGAGAGCCTGTCGAGCACGCACTTCCCGAAGTCATCGCTGGCCACACCGCCGATTATTGCGGCTGAATGGCCCATCCGTGCAACCGTATCGATGAAGATGGCGGGTGCCCCACTCGGGTATGGGCCAAGGAACTCACCCGTATCATACAGTTGCATTCCGCTCTTCGGGCGCATGATCTCGACCAGGATTTCGCCCATAGTCAATACTTCACTCATCGTTTCCTGCACCTCAAGTCAGATTGTGCGCTCGTATCGGGCATGCATCCTCCCGGTGGGATAAGCTTACCTGTGTGCGCCTTTCCCGGCAACATGCAGAACGTGTTGCCAGTAATGAACCGGATTATAGGATCATTATCTCTTTTGATTAAGATCACCGACTCTATTTCCGTGATAATGATGTCTTTCCCGAAACCTTCTGCCAATATCGACACAGCGTCCCGGACCTGGCGAAGTTCGTTGCAGAGACGGGAATCAGAAGCTCGGCTGCACATGCTGCGATCAGGAGACATGTGCCGCCAGCTTCCCGGTAAAGCGGTCGTGAACAATGGCGGCTACGCTACAATGCGATGGCGCGGATTCCAGTCAGTTCGCAGAAGTCAATGAGCTCATCATAGAGCTCAGTCCCGTATCCAAGGCACGCATACTCGCTGGTCCAATGCTGCAGCAGAAGATTCATGTCTGCGTGAGCGGTGACGAAACCATGCGGCCAGAAGGGGATACCGCACTCCGCCAGCCGTTCCTCAAGCTTTTCAGCGGGCGGTTCGAAGATCGAGCACCTCGCGACGATCATCTGAAACTCGCCGTTTACCCGGCCAAGTCGGGCGAGAACGCCTTCGCCTGCCTTGCACACGAGGCGAACTGAAAGTCCCCCTGCTTCACCTTCGGTCGGTATGCCGTGCTCGGCAAAACCGGCAGGACCAACTTTGCCGGCAAGAGATGGCGGGATAGCCCCATCTCCGATGATCTTGATCTCCTGCTTGTCCTTGTCGATATGCTGAAGGTCACCGTAATACACGCGTTCTTTGCTGAGATGGCCAAGCAGATGTACCGTCATGGCAGTGTTGAAATCTCCAAGCGTCGAGGTTCCGATCCCGTCCTCAAGCATCATGCTCTGAGCAAAACAGGTGGCCGCGTAGTCGTTAGCCAGCCCCGGAAATGATTGAACGGTATAGAAGTCAAAATCCTCCTGTGCCACAATCTTCT
>Ga0307377_10005419_pt1 | contig 13685 bp, 12 predicted proteins | sample TR3MG_FD_202535 | JGI IMG/M metagenome (GOLD analysis project Ga0307377, IMG submission 202535) | Soil microbial communities from Risofladan, Vaasa, Finland - TR-3 | ecosystem: Environmental > Terrestrial > Soil > Coastal area > Acid sulfate soil | place: Finland: Risofladan, Vaasa | collected... | reverse complement strand
TGTTTTGCAATTTACATAAATAATTATCTATTTTCCATTGGCGTATTATCATATTATCTCCGCCGCCTGGATCCTCTTGAGACCAAAAATATATGCCGTCAAATTCTGAGTCCTTAATAGGATAAGCTAAAAGTGTATCAAGAGGATAAGAAAAAGATGTATTCCCATCATCTGTTTTTTGAAGCAAATTATCCTGCGAATAATCAAAAGTATAAAAATATCCTTGATCTACAGTAAAATTTGCTTGATTAGTTTTATGTAGTTTTATATTTTCTGTTGCTGCCATATTAATACTCCCTTATTAATAAATATTCTATTGTTTTCGCCATTGCTGCCATTTAAATGATTCTAAATATTTATTATATTTTCTATTCATGCGTATATTTATATTCGAATCTTTATAAATATAATTTAAAAATTCTATAGCTTTATCACCACTATATTGTATGTCATAGGTTGTTCCATCTTGATGTTTTTTATAAATATTATTTGGTATCCTAGCATAATGGCTTATTGATTCTATTACATTTTTAGTACCACAAATTTTAGCTCTAGGATAGCCGTGTTTATTTATATTTATACATATACTACCATCACCATCAAAAATTCCTCTAATAAAGTGAGACATATATCTAATAGGAATCATATTTGGAAATTTAACCGTATGCGTTTTATTATAACCTATGCCAAGATCGATAAAAAAATCACATATCTTTTTTCCCCTAAAATCTATAGTAAATCTATCTTTTATATTATTTCCATTTTTATCTTTCCTTATATTTCCCTGACTATCAGCGTTCTTCTTAAGTTTTTCTATAATATCTAGATCGCACATAGATATTCTAACATAATAACCCAAACTACCATCAGGTGGAGAAACACATCCATCTGCTAAAACAACGCCAGTAAAATAAGCTAACTCCGGAGTCCAAATATCAAGAAATGATTCATTATATTTTGGTGTATGATAGTTATATTCGGTTTTAAGACCTATACTATTAGCTTTTTGAATTATAGCCGCATAGCTTCGGTTTAACTGTTGCGCTATTTTAATTGGTGGAATTATATTATAATTTTCTATTAAATAATCTATTTCAATCCTTGACCAAATCATGCTATTAATCTTTCTTAATCATAAGTATTATATATTCTTAATTCTGGAGACCATTTTAATGTATAGATATATGGATCTCCTTCAACAATTACTTTATCAGTTATATCAAAATCAAGCATGCTATTATTAAGTATTATTTTAGCTGAAAATAAATCAATACCAGCTGCTGGTAAATTTTCTTTAATAATTATTTCTATATTTGAAGCAATTGGTATATTATCTCCAGTAGGCGAAAAACTATAAACAAATGGGGCCTCTTTATCCACAACAAGAGGCGTCCAATCTATCTGAAAGCATAGATCAGCTATAGCTTCTTCTATAATTTGATCTAAATTATTTGCTGAAACCTTATGTATTTTTTTAGAGGAAATAGGATCACCATTAATATCTTTATGTGTAGTTCCTATTTCAAGCGTCCACATATGCTCGCCCTCTTCTCCCTTTATAACAAAATAGCGCAAAGTAATATTAAATTTAACAGTTTTGTTAGGATTGAGAGAGTGTCTTACATAAAAAATCGCCATTATTTATTATCCTTCATATACTAATTAAGAACTAAAGTCAATTTGATTAGCTATTGATTTAATTCCCCAACGTGTAATACTATCAACTATTTCATAATAAGCCACAGGAGCTTGGTCTGGATCTTGCTCTCTAAGTATTTGCACTTTAGTACCACTTGTAGTATAACTATTAGCAATGCCAGTATAATTATGAGTTGCCATAGTAGGCACAACTACACTAGTCTCGGTAGTGCCACTGATAGCAGTAAAATAATCAGTATTAATGCCGTCTGTTATCATCAAACAATCTCCAGCTTGAACACTAGTTCCAGTGCCTATAAGTAGTGGTGAAGTATCAGTTGTATAATTAGATCCCAACATAACTTCCTTAATATTAGTACCAGCTATAGTTTGACTATCAATAGATAAATTAAAACCCAATACTTGATAACAAGTATCGCCTTCTGCTTGATCAACTCTTACAGAAGATCTAGATGCGCCAGTGTAATATGGGGATACAGATCCAGATATAATCCAAAATTTACCATCTGAATATTCTACAGAGCAATTCATATAAGCTAATATATAAGCATCATCAGCTTCTACCCAACTAACATCATCAGGTAGAGCTCTTATTTGCTCTTCCATATCGGCAGCTATAGATTCTCCAGTTAAGTTTTCTCCTTCTGTCAAAGTTATTGTATAATAACCTCCACCACCAGATGCTCCAGCACTATTATCAAGCTTTACTTTTAGCTGCTTACTAGACGAACCAATGGTAAATTTACCACCCATGCCAACAAACCCAGAACTTTTTAGCCAACCAGCCTTAATTTCTTGCACATAAATATCTTGAATTGCTGTGCGCTCTGTGTTATCACTATAAGCTGCGGTAGTAAAAGATAATACCCATTTCTCATCGCCTTCGCCGCCAATAGGAACCAATGTTTTTAAATTAACAGTAATAGTCTTAGCATTATCTGGATAATTTTCTAAATCATAAACGCTAACATTTACAGCCATAATAAACTCCTCCTTTTAATAAGTTACAAACAAAAATATCTAATACCAGGTATAACCGAAGTATAATAATAACAATTATCATCCACACAAAGATTTCCATATTTTGGCCCATTATGATATCTTATCATTATACCTGACGTAGATGTATGATCAGTCAATTCACCTGGATCTACTGAAATCAATTGCATATAAGTTGGGCTAGACGGATTAACATCTCTAACATATGTTGTAATACCGTCTTCTGCAGCTTGTGTTGAATAAGGGCATTTTTTATGATAACAATGAAAATCACTTAATGTAATTCCTGGCATAGTTATATTATCTATATCTATATTACATGGGTTCTGATCTGGCTTGTATTGAGGCAAACTACCACTATAAGTGGTGCCATAATAAGCCTCCCACCCTATTTCTTTTAAATGAGCACATCGCCCTTTTTTATATGCAATAAATTCATTACTAGGCATTATTTCATACTCCTAAAGTCATACATCAGTCCGTCTTTTCTAATCAAATAAGCAGGATAGACAAAATGATAGGCATGCTTTTCTTCTTCATGGTCCTTAGTATCAATTACAATATAATCACTATTATTTAATTTGGGTACAACATTTAAATTTACATTTTCCAATCTAACTTCTTTTAAAAAAATCTTATTAAGTTTATATTCTATTCCAGCCCAAGAAAATCTAGCTATATAATAATGATCTAAAAAAATTAAATATTGATTAACAAAATCCAGGTCAATGAAATCCTTATCATTAAGTTTTGCTATCTCTTTTAATACGGGACCACTTAAATAACATCCTTCAATTAATGCTATTTGATCAATTTCATATTTCACTTTTTTCCAATGAATCTCAAGTCTAAATTTCTCTGAAATCATAAATTTTCCCATAATCAAACTCCTTTAGATAATTTTAGCCAATATATAATGGCTGATGTGGTATACTAGCATTTCCTTGGCCTATTTTACCATCTTCTTTTAATGTGCCGCCGCCAATTCTACTAACTATACCATATATTGTAGTATCAGCCTGACCTATACCTGGAAAACCAGCACTTACACTACCTTGTGTGCCTTCAATTTGTGCTGCTCCAGCATTAAATTCAATACCAGTATCAGCCACATCACCGCTTGAACTGCCTTCCGATGGGCCTTGTAAAACATAGGTAGGCGCATCCGTATATTCAGTATTAATGCCTCCACTACCACCTCCAGGCCATCTTTGTCCAGACCAACTTTCTTGGCCTATTCCAATGGCGTCTCCTTTTGAATAACTATAATTTGTCAAATAAAAACTTCCAGTAAGACCTTGAATAGAAGCGCCACAAGTAGCTGGTACTATACTAACATCAATTGTAGCTGTACTATTGGCACAAGATGAGGCAGGAGCCAAATTAACATAGCCTACAGAACCAGCATAAGTAGTAAGACTAATTGTTTCTACTTTAGTTACCACAGTTTTATAAGGATCCCAATCACCTAACTGCCATAATCTATTAATTTGAGCCTGTACTCCCCACTGGGCAGAAATTGTGCCATCGATACCAGTAGTGGTTAAAGATCCAATTATAATTGCCATAATCTAACCTCCTTTATAACTAATTGCCCACCCCTTGCAATTGCATTTGCCATTCTACCCAGCCACCACTTCCAAGTATCGGCCGCTGAACGGCATTCATTATTACACCAGTAAAATTAACACCACCAAAAAATAAAGATGAATAATCACGTAGAGTACTATCATCGTCCTTAACTACAGTAAACGATACTGATGCCTTTCCTGTAGAATCATACTGTATTGATATAGTTGAACAATCTATAAATTCTATATTAGCCATATTTATCTCCTATTTTATCTACAAATAGTACCTATTCCTGGCATATAATCTTCATCTATATATTCCGGCTTTTTAACTTCACTACCAGAAAAAGCTATTTCTCCATTTAATGTATATGGAAGAGCATTATAACTAGCTGAAATATATTCTCCTATTAAACTAGCTCCAGTCATATCCTCACTTTTCAAAATTTCTGTGGTAGCTTCATGAATAGTAATTTCACTTTTTTCAGCTTTAAATGTATGTGTTATAAAAGTGCCAGGCCCAACTGGAAAAGGGCCAGACGACCTTAATCTATATGAATAATGTGTATATGACATATTAATCTCCTTATTTTTGACCAGCAAATATAAATGAATATGAAACAGTAGGTATATTTGGCGGTGTTTGTTCCCATGAAAAATTTGTTAGGTACGCATCGCCATTTGATAATAAATTATTTATAATGCCAGGCGATGTATCTTTACCAGTTACCGCTATAGGAGGGCCATTATAATAAAAATCATAGCCGTCTCTATGCGTAGAATTTAAATATACAGTATGTGGGCCACTACTTGCTGAAGCAGAAAACCCAGTACTTGTTAATATAGATGTTATATTAATAGTATTAGAAACCGATCCTTCAACAAAAGCTCGCTCACCACTTCTTGGTACAAAATATATTTTATCAGCTAAACAATCATATTTTTGTATCCATTCATAACTTACTCCGGCGCGACCAGGACATTCAAAAGCTTCATTAGTATAAGCATATCCAGTAATAGACAACTCCCCTAAACTAGGCCCTATCAAAATCTGATTTTCCGTAGTTATTATAATTTGAGTATTAGATCTTAAATTAGCTGAAATTATACCATATCCGCCTAAATAAGGAAACATAGCAGCTATATTACACTCGCATTCAGCCATTAACTTCCCTCCTCTTGAGGATCACCAGAATAATATGTAGCAAAAGCCGGTCCTCCCTGAGCTATACTACCATGATCATGCGGTGACACTGTCTCCACTATTAAGTAACTTCTACGCAAACCTAAATCTTCGGTAAATTCTATAATTTGCTGACCACTTTTCTTATGATGATATTTAATACAATTCCATTTGCTCCCTTCCTCAATATCTCCGAGTTCAGGAAAAATTAATCTGAAACCCCTCAATACTTTATTATCTTCAGTTTTTTCAGTATCCATTCCTTTACAAAATAATGGATGACAAATTTCTAATTCATCGCCGGCAGCACAATAAAACGTCTGAGTACCAACATTTCCTTTTTCATCCATCCAAATATTACCACTATACATATATTAACACCTCTCTATTAATCTTTATGTCCTAAATTATTTATTGAAAATGCATTTTCGCCGCCAGCAGAAGTTTCTTCAACAAACGGTATATTAGGTGGCGAAGGGGCTGCAACAATATTTCCTTCAGCATTTAATATCTGAGTACTAATTAATCGTTCTTGATTATCACGAATTTTAGATGGGAACCGTTCTTTAAATTTTTCATTTTCTTGTATTACAGCAGTAATAGCACCAAATCTAGCTAATTGATTAGCTTTCACACGTCTAGTAAATTTCTGACCTTCCAATCTATATAATACATCTCTACCAGACAAACTTATAATAATAAAAGAAGCATCCTCTCTACATGGATTTATAGTTATCTTATGAACATATCCGGTAAATATTTTTCTTTCTTTACCTTCTCTGCCAGCTATTATCTCAACTTTACTACCAATTCCATCAAAAGAGGTTCCAGCTGAAATTTTTATAGTGGCAGTAAATTGTGCACAAGGAGGAGCTCCTCCATCTTGACGGCGTGCTCTAGTAACGTTAAACGACATAATATATGGTGTTACAATACTTACTTCACCAATTTTAATTTCTGCTCTTATCTTAATACAATCTATATCTGCCATATTATCTTTCACCTACTGGGTGATTATAAACCGTCACCTTTACCTTATCACCACTACATATAATATCTTTAGTAGCATTAATACAAGGAATCTTTCCAACCCTATTAATATTAACAAGAAAATCTACATTATTTTTATGAGCACTAATAACCATACCATCTAATGATAACTGACTAGTCATAGCCTCATTAACAGATTGGCCCCAACCTCCCATGCCCTGCCATATAGGCCCACATTGAACGCTAATCACATATTGGCTATTATCTTGATAAGAATACGTTATTGAATCTATTACTCCTCCTTCTGGAGCGGCAGCACCTAGTCTAGGAAAACATTCAGGACCACATACATAAGTTATTTCTTTTATATCTTCTTGCCTCAATTCTAAAATTCTTTGAGAAGCTGTTTTTACTTGTTCCTCGTTTAAAAAAGGCAATGTTACATTTATATCTCCACCCCTTAATGAATCAAGAATCACTTGGCCTTCTGTTTTATTAAAGATTTGATAAGTAGACGCATCTTCATCTGGCTTATCTTCTTCAGACGCAACTAATTCTCCGTTATGAGCCATAGGAGCCGGATGATCATCTAACACAATTGGAAATGTATCTATTTTAATTGTTCTTAACAAGTCTTCTGTAATGATGTTTCTGGTATCTTTAACATATAAACATGGATTATCCCACTCAACCTCAATAAGAAGCTTATTAACAGCATATCCAGATTCTCCAAAACCAACTGGAAATACTGAAGGATATTGAAGAATTTCTCCTCCAATTGCTGTACTAAAATTATCTCTTAATTTACCAATATTAATAGCTGAAAAAGATTCTTCTGGATCAGCTACCTCATTTATTTGAATCCCATCTTGCCTAACAATGCTTTCTGGATGAATACGAAATTTCTTTTCTGAATAATCATTTATATCTTTTCCAAAAAATTGCCTTTTATCTTCCCTTATAACATTATTAGCAAAAGTTATTACAAGCTCTCCATTACTTTCTTTCTTATTAATAACATAATCTTCGCCTTGTCTTAAAGCAAAAAGGCTTGGCTGTAAAGTATCAATATAAACATATGGGTCAGTAGGATCGCCCTGATCATTATGATAAAATATTATTTTATCCAACTTAATTCCATAGATAAGTATCCTTCTAACTCCTAAAAATTTAGGATAATTAGCTTCATATAATATTACTCCATTATTTAATATTTCATTATCTTCTGCTTCAACTTCAGTACTTTCAATTGGTTGTCTTAATCTTTGTCCCTCTATCATTGTACCAAAACTAGTTAACTCATAATATCTTGTACTGTTGTTTCTAAATTGTATATCAGAATAACTAGAATCAAATTTCTCATAAGGTTTTATATTATATACCCAAGTAATAATTCTTTCAAAATCCGTTACATCCCATTGTTCTTTCTCATACTTATCGCCTTCTTCTATCCTATTATATTCTATCCATCCTTCTTGATATTCATTTCGCATTGGTATTTTTTCACCAAGAGCAAAATACCAAGGACCATATTCACTTACATCTTCGATATTTCCTAATTCAAATAAATTTTTTGGCTCTCTTAATTCTCTTCTTGGTGGAATTTCACAACCAGTAACAACTACATTATTACATGGTAATCTATAAGATTCGGTAGGAATAGAATAATATATATCAGTTATTCCCTCACCTTCTCCTAAAGTATAAAAATCAATTTCGCCTTCTTCATTAACATAGCACTCTTTTAAATCTTCATTATCACCAAAGGCGCTAGCAGCTAATGAAAGCTGTATCATTCTATAAGGATCTCTATTATTTATATCATATCCAGGCAAAGAACTACCAAAATTTGTATTATTTGTTTTTGGCAAATCAAAATCTTCAAGCACTTGAAAAGCCACAGATTCCCCATCGTCTGGAGGAGGCCATTCGTCATTAGTATTGAATAAACTTGTAGCCCATTCTACTGTTATATCATTTACATTTCTACCTTTATATGTAGGTATTTCTCCATTAGCCAATAGTAGGCTCCTCCTTATATAGACGATATGTTAATCAATCCACGTACTGAATGAATATTATCTATAGCTATATTCAATTCTCTTTTAGTATTCATTAAATCACTATCTAGTCTATTAAATGCAGCCGGCAAATATGCAAAATCCTTTCTTATAGCATCTTCAATTTCATGTAGTCTTTTTTCTATTCTAGTTTCTATCTTTGTTGTTTCTACTTTACTACCCAACTCTGTTTGAGAATTACTAATTAATCTTTCTAATTCATCTCTAGAGGCATTAATTCTGTTAGCTAATTCATCTTGCTTAACAAATTCACTAATATCAATACTATTTATTCTTTCTCCTAATTCTGTACTTCTAGCTATTTGGTCTACTTCTAAAGCAGAAAGTCTATTCTCTAATAAATCTCTAACTTCTCTTATCTCACTATTAGCTTTATCTGCTCCTACTCCTGTGCCTACTCCTCCTATTGTAATGGGGTTAGATAAAGCTCTTTCTATTTCACTGCTTAATCTAGCAATACTATCAGCATCTATTTCAAGAGATGGTATTTCTCGTGGCGGTAGCATTCTTCTATCGTCATCAGTTATATTAGAAAAGTCAACTTCAAGTTTATTAGCTTTAATAGATGCTTCAATAGCATCTTCTATTTTTCCTACAGCTTCTTCAACATCTATCTTTAGTTGTGTAACCTGACCACCATATTGATACCTAGCTGGAGTTACTTCTTCGCCTTTGTGTAAAAAAGCTAATTGATCTCTTGGAACATAATTTATACCTTCTTTGTATTGAGGTATATTTCCAAAAGTATTAGTTAGTGTTTGTATCAAACCACCAGCTTCATATGGTATTCCGTGTAATTTTTTAAGATGTTTAACTATCTTAACAGATTGTTCTTCTGGCGTATGAAAAGCAGAAGCCATAATTTCTGCAGCCATTTCAGCAGGCTTTTTAAGAGCATATCTACTAGGAACAGCTTGTTCAGCTGCTTTAAATTTAGGATAAACCTTTGTCACACTCTTAGCTAATTCTTGTGCGACAGGACTCAACTTTTTTCCTACTGTATAACCATGCCCTCCTAATTCATGAGATGTTATATATTTAAAAGCTTCTTCATATGGTGCAGCTGAGGGAGCAGTCCAATTTTTTAGAGAGTCCATTAAAAATGATGATCTAAATTCTAAAGGATCTTGAAACATTTTTTTACTAAGAGTTACTTCACCTTTATTAAACAATCCCCAGCCCTTTATATCTCCAGCTTTAAATATTGTAAAATTTAAATTTTCTGCTCCTAATGCTTCTGTTATTGTTTTAACCTGATCAATGGCTTCACTAAGGCCTTTCTTAGCTTCGCCTATATTTTTAGAACTAACAAAACTTTCCCTAAAACTCTTAACATCAAATTTAACTTTATTCTTTGTAATTTGCTGAAATTTTAAACGTAATTCATCTATCATTTCATCAGCTTTAACAAGTTTCTTCTCATAGCCTATTCTTATAGCTTCTATTGTTTCTTTTGCTATAGGAGCCTCTGTCTTTAAAGCTTTTGAACTCTCTATCATTGGCTCAAACATTTCTGCAGCTCTTGATCCCCGTATCACCATTTTTTCCAAAGCTTTTGCTTCAAATCTCTTTGTCATTACTTTACCATATTGAAATAAATATCTAGACATTTCAGTAAGTGGCGCGCCAGTAGATTCTATAGACATTAATATACCTCTAGTTAAGCCTCTCATCTCGCCCAAACCTGGAAGAGCTGTTATACCAGCCCCTATATAATCACTGAAACTTCCTTTTCCTCCAACTATATTTTTCCATTCATCGTATGCTGTCAATATTTTAGCAGCATCTATAAGTGATTGGCCAAAAGCTGCACCAGCAGCTGTACCAGCTCCCATCAAACCATATAAATTAGGATGTTTTCTACCCCATTCTGGCATTTCGCCGCCTTCTTGAAATTTAATTGGCACAAAAGCACTACCAACATTAACAGGAACAGCAGCTCCTTTAGTATTAACTCCTATAGCTCCACCAGATGCAAATCCAGGAAGTAGTCCAGTTTTATTCATATAATTTAAATTGCCATAGCCTATGGCTTTTGCTGCCTGAGGATTAAATATATACTCGCCATTACTTACCAATATAGGAATATTATCTTTTAATGAACCTCCAGCTTTATATCCAGCAAAAGGAAGCCCCATACTTTTTCTTACTTCTTCTTTAAGATTTACAAAAGGAAGCCCCATACTTTTTCTTACTTCTTTTTGAAGCTTTGTAAGTCCTTCCGCCACTTCTTTAGCTTCAGTTTCAGATAATTCTTTAGCATGTGTAATAGAAGGATCAAAAAAATCAATCGGAAAGCCAGGCACATAATTTTTCATTGCTGGGTTTCTTAATAATGCTACTTGTGGAAACATTCTTTGTAGCTCATCTATTGGCGGTAAATCTTTTTTGCCAGCTTTACTAAGAAAATAAGCCGACATATAGTCAAGCCCTCTTCCAGTTATAACATTCGGGTTTCCAATAGGATTAAGCTCTAACTTTCTTGTAAAAGCATTTTTAATGCCTTCAAATAAATATTCTCTTCCTTCTCCATAATAAACTTTCTTTAAGAAATCCCAATATGTTATTGATTTATCTTTTGAAATATTAAACTCTTTATCATAATAATCAAGGCCTTGGCCCCAAACTTTACCAGTATCTAAATTCATTTTTAATTGATCTAATCCATATAAATGGCCTTTTGTCATATTCAAAAGCGTCCAATTATAATTCTTCCTATCAAGATCAGGATGTAATTTATCTACAGTTCTCTTATATTGATTTATTCTAGGTGGTTCATAACTTTCTTTTGGAACTAAGCCCAACTCCTCTTTAATCATATACATACTTGGAGAAGTAATAAGCCTATGTGTTTTCGGATGTAAAGCCGAGAATATACCAGCAGATTCAACTATATTTATACCATTAACTTTATGAGTTTCGGCTCCAGGATATTCTTCTGATATTTTTAATTTTCTTTTAACTCCAGTTCCTGGCTCTAAATATGTTTCTGTATATGTTCTCCCACCAGTTTGTAAGCCAGGTATTTTACCAGTAGCATTCATATAATCAAGAAAATTATATCCGATCTTTTTAGCAGCGCCTGTATTTAAAACATACTCGCCAGAACTCGACATAATAGGAACTTTGTCTTCTTTTGGACCGCCTGGACCAAAAATTCTACCACCACCTGCTTTCTGCTCTCTATATTTTTGATCAAAAGCCCTTAATTCAGCTAATTTTTTATCACGAGCATCCTCTATTACAGTTTCTAATGATCTTTTACTAAAAGTTTGAAGATATCCCATAAAGGTTTTAAAAGTTTTATCAATATCTTCTTGTTTAAACTCCTTCTCTTTTAAAACAGAAGCTAATGTTAATACTCCAGCCTGTATAGCACCAACTATATTATTATCAGCCATTTTCATTGCATCAGAAATAGGACCAGCTATATCTTCTGCTTTAATACCTAATTCTCCAATTCTTTTTTCAAACTCGCTATATATTTCAGATATTTCTCCAATTCCTTTATAATACTTTTTACCACCTACTTCTTCTATTTGAGGAGCTTTTTCTATTATTTCTTTAATTCTTTCTTGCATAAGTCCAAAAGTTTCTGCTAATGGTTCTTCTCCTCTAGCTCTTGCAGCAAATTGAGCAGTAATTAACTCTCTTCTAAAGCTTCTAGCTTTATCAATTTGCTCCATTAACTTTCTATTTTCTTCTCCTTGTCTATATATATAGTCCTCTATTTCCTTTTCCTGCTCCATTCTATATCTAAATGCTGGAGTTTCTGGTTCACCGGCTGCAACCCTAGTCCATTCCATAATTTGCTGCCTATTTGGAGTCCATCTCTGTGCTGGCGAAACTCCTAACATAGCAGCGCCTCTTATAGACTCCACAGTAGGTCTTTGAATTGCTTCTGGATGTGGCCCGCCCAATAATTTATCTATAGCTGCTCTGTTAAGTTTAGCATCTTCAGCAGAAATTCTAAGGGAGTTTGACAATTGTTCTAATTGACCCATTAAGCTAGATATAGACAATCCTTCAGCAAATATAGCGCCAAGTTCTTTAAGTTCTGCTTCTATTTCTTTATAACGCTCTTTTAAATTCTCAAGTGCAGTGCCTTCCAAAGCAAGAATTCCAGCTCTTTCTTTTTCTAGTTCGTTTATTCGCATCAATAAATCAGCTATAGGTTGTCTTTTTCCAAATACTTCTGTCTCTGAAAGTTGTGATCTAAGTTGGCCTACCCTCTTATTTTGCTCACCTAATGTCTTAGTATATTTATCTAATTCTCCTGGCTTTTCCGGTCTAAATATTTGCATTGTATAATAATGAAATATGTCTTTATACTTAGACCATGCTTGTTCTAATAATCCAGGCTTTGGTGGTTCATAAAATTCTTTTCCTCTTTTACGAATTTCCTGCTGATATTTTTCTGCTAGTTCTATTTCTTTTTTAATATATTCCATTGTTTCTGGCAAATGCATAATCTTAAAGCCTTCTTCTAACTTTTTATTAATAACATCAATATTTTGTGTAAATTCTTCAGCAGCTTTTTCAGGATCTTTAAATCTGTCTTCTTTTTCTTTCATTCCTTCGTAATATTCTGCTATTATTTTTTCTCTATATTTTTTTAAATTCTCAAAGCGTTTGCCATATTCTTCTATTGCTTTTCTGCTAGGTTCAGTGCTTCTTACAAAAGAAAAAGTTTCTACCTGCATTCCTGATTCTATCTTTTTAATTTCATTCAACATATTAGTCATATGTAATGATAAAATTTTATATGCTTTATATGCATTTTGCCATGGTTCGCCACCAACTTTCATTAATCGTTCTGTAGGCGTAAGCTCATACATAGCTTTGCCAACTGGCAACTCTTCAAAACGAGGCAAGCCTTTCATTGCACCTATTATTTCTTTATTATATTTAAGATCTGTTATAAAATCAGAAACCCCTTTTATTGTAATATTTGAAATTTCTTCCAAACCAATTCTTATTTTTTCAGCGGTTTCTAATAAATACATTTTATCAGATGCTTCTGATATTATACGGCCAGCATTTTCAGCATCTTCCCCTAATTTTAAAGCCAAATCATTAAGCATATTTCCAACTTCTTCATAAGCTTTTTGTTGATTAGCAACTATAGATCTTTGCTCTACCCCGGTCAATTCTGGTTTAGCAAGAGCTTTCTCTCTTTCAGCTCGTTCCTCTTTAAGTATA
>Ga0307377_10005418_pt1 | contig 13692 bp, 10 predicted proteins | sample TR3MG_FD_202535 | JGI IMG/M metagenome (GOLD analysis project Ga0307377, IMG submission 202535) | Soil microbial communities from Risofladan, Vaasa, Finland - TR-3 | ecosystem: Environmental > Terrestrial > Soil > Coastal area > Acid sulfate soil | place: Finland: Risofladan, Vaasa | collected... | reverse complement strand
GGAATAGCATTGAGACGACGAACAGGGAAAGGACATTCGCTCCTCGAGCTGATGGTAGTGATCGCCATCATCCTCATACTGCTGGCAATGTCCATGCCTACTTAAGTTAGAGCCGTGAAGATGGCGAGGGGAGTGGCCGAGGGCACCAGATAGACTGCCGCGGGGTGGGTGCCAGCCATCACGTGTCCTCCGTCGTCCCGCCTCTGTCCGGCCGCTTCTCCATCCGCATTCGCTGCTCCTCAGTTCGTTCTTCTCTCTGCTTCCTCAGAAGTGATGCATCGAAGGAGACGGGAGTTCTGGCGGTGAAGGAGGGCCTCTCGAGCGCGTCCGTGGGATCGGCGGCGTGCTGGGGGCAAGGGGCCTTGGCGAAAGCCGGGGCATTGCTGTGTTCGACGGGGGACAGCCTGGAGGAGGGCTCGACTATGGCAACAATCACTCCCGCTCAGCTCTATCAGTGGTGCAAGGTTCCGTATGACCAGCTTGAGGGTCATCCCGATCTGAAGATACCGTTTCGCCTGTGTCGCGACTCGGACGAGATGGGTCGGATCATGGCCCGCGAGCTGGTGGATGAGATCGCGGCTCACGAGGAGGAGGGGCAGCCGACCAGGGCGATCATCCCCTGCGGGCCGCCGTGTTGGTACAAGCCGTTCACGGATTTGGTGAACGCGGAGCGGGTCAGCCTTCGTGGGCTGGTGGTCTTTCACATGGACGAATGCCTGGACTGGCAGGGACGGGAGCTGCCGCGAAAGCACCCATACTGCTTCCGGGGGTTCATGGAGGAGCACTTCTATGGGCCGGTGGATGCGGATCTGGCGGTGCCGGAGGAGAACCGGCAGTGGCTTACCGCTGACAACGTGGAGCACGTGAAGCAGCGGATCTGGGAGGCGCCCGTTGACATCGCCTATGGGGGGTGGGGCCAGGACGGGCACCTCGCGTACAATCAGGCGCGCCGGCACCCGTTCAGCCACGTCACGATCGATGACGTTCGGACATCGACCGTCCGCATTCAGGACAACAACATCGACACGGTCTTGGCGCTTGCGCAGCGGACCTTCGGGTCGGCCTATCAGTTCGTGCCGCCGATGTCGGTGACGCTGGGGGTGAGCGAAGTGCTGGCGGCGCCGAAGGTGCGGCTGTTCAGCGACACCGGAGCGTGGAAGCAGACGGCCCTGCGGGTGGCCCTGTTCAGTCCGCTTACGGCAGAGTACCCGATAACACTTCTCCAGGAGCATCCGGACGCGCTGCTGACGGCGACGGTGGACACGGCCCGCCACCCCGTCGGCGAGCACCCGGAGTGGGACCTGGGAGTGGACTGACGATTCGCCATTGCGAGAGCTGAGGGCCGAGGGAGGGAGCGTCATGCGCGCGCTGCGGATAGACCCGGACAAGCTGCGTTACAGCGCGATGATCGGGACCGGTGGGATTGGGTCTGGATCGTTCTTCGCGCTGAGTGGCGATCACACCCTCGGGCGGGAGGAGAGCCGAGGCGGACTCTTCCTCGACCGGCGCGACTACTGTAAGCTCCACATCATAGCCCACTATGTCGCGACCCTCCTCGGCGACGGCTTCGAAACCATCCCAATCGGCAAAGTCGGCACCGACGACATCGGCGCAAAGCTTCTTAGCGAAATGGGCGAGGCAGGGATGGACCTCCGCTACGTCCGATCATCTCCAAACGACCAGACCTTACTCTCTTTCTGCTTCGTATATCCCGACGGGTCGGGCGGGAACCTGACAACCGAGGATTCGGCATCCTCCCATGTGGATGCTGTGCTGGTGAAGGAAACCGAGGCCGAATTCGCGCGCTTCGCCGGACGGGGCATAGCGCTGGCTGCGCCGGAGGTGCCGCTGGAGGCGCGCGAGGCAGTGCTGGAGCTGGGCACGCGGCATAGCTTACTTAGGGCGGCGGCTTTCACCAGCGAGGAGATGCGGAGCGCCCTCGGCTCCGCAATGCTGGAGAAGGTGGACCTGCTGGGCATCAACGTCGACGAGGCGGCGGCCGTGGCGGGAACGCCTATCCAGGGGGGGAAGGCAGGCGATATCGTCGAGGCCGCGGTGGAGCGACTTCGGAAGGCGAACGCGGACATGATCGTCACGATCACGGCCGGGGAACGCGGGAGCTGGTGCTGGGATGGGTTGTCGCTGGGTCACAGGCCGAAGTGCTCGGCGAAGGTCGCGAGCACGGCAGGTGCCGGAGACGCGCATTTGGCGGGGATGATCGTGGGGCTGGCCGCGGCGCTGGCCCCCCGGGAGGCGCACGAGCTGGCGGGGCTCGTGGCCGGTCTCTCCGTCACGTCGCCCGACACGATCAGCAAGGATATCGGCAGGGAGTCTCTGCGGGCGTTTGCCGGGGAGTGTGGGGCGCCGCTAAGCGAGCGCGTTCGCAGCTTGATGGAGGGATGATATGGGTGTGACGATGCGCATCATCCAGCGGTTTGATCCGCGGTACGAGCGGGAGTTCATGGAGCTCGAGAGAGAGTTCGCCAGGCTCGAGGCGGAGCGGCCGGACTACCCGAAGGGGCGTCGCATGCAGCCGATCTCGGCCTGCGAGCCCTGCAACACGCTGATCTGGGAGGCGGAGTTTCCGGACCTGGAAGCGGCTCGCGGAGCGCTGGATTTCTTCGAGGGGGAGGCGGCGCATGAGGCGCTCTTCGCGAAGCAGGTTCCGTACTTCAAGGACGTTCGGGTGGAGTTCCATCAGAACCTGGAGATGTGATGATGCAGATCATCGACGTCCACACCCACGTCTTCCCACAGTACGCCGACCTTGCGGTCGAGGTGATGGATCGGTGCGGGATCGAGCGTGTGGTGACGCTCGAATGGCACGATGGGTTCGGGGATTCGCTGAGGGAGCACATGAAGGTGTTCGCCCGCCATGAGGATCGGTTCGTAGTGTTCGGCAATGTGGATTTCGGGCGAATCAACGAACCCGGATTTGCAGGGGCGGCGGCCGAGCAGATGGCGTTAGACGTCGATGCCGGCATGCGAGGGGTGAAGGTGTACAAGGCCCTCGGGCTGGAGTATCGCGACGACGAGGGCGATCTGTGGCGCATCAATGATGAGCGGCTCGATCCCATCTGGGCGAAGGCGGGCAACCTGGGGATCCCGGTCCTCATCCACTCGGCCGATCCGCCTGCGTTCTGGGAGCCCGTCAATGAGGGCAACTTCTGGAATGGCGTGTTGTACGGGGAGTATGCGTGGTGGAGCTACTACCGCAAGGGCTTCCCCAGCAGAGACGAACTGCTGGCGGAGCGGAACGAGGTCATCCGACGGCACCCGAACACGACGTTCATCTGCCCGCACGTCGGGAGCAAGGCCCCGAGCTTGGACGAGGCGGCGGACGACCTGGAGGAGATGCCCAACCTCTGCTACGACATATCGGCCCGCATACCGATCATGGGGCTGTCGAAGCGGCGCTGGGCGCACTCGCGCGAGTTCCTGGTTCAGTACCAGGATCGGGTTCTGTTTGGGACCGATGTGATCTACGATGACACGAACGTGCCGACGGGGATGCAGACGCAATGTCTCTACCAACCCGGCGAGATTCCTCTGGGCGACGCCGATTTCAGAGAGCGGTATGTCGAAACGACGGCGACCTTCATCCAATCGCATCTCGACTTCCTGATGACGGAAGAGGTGCAGACGGACCCGCCCTTCAAGCGAACGACGCGAGGCTACTCCATACTCGGCCTGGGCCTGCCGAAGGACGTCTGCGAGAAGATCCTTTCCGGGAATGCGAAGCGTCTGATCGCCGTCGCCTGACATAGCCCTTATCCGAGAAGTTCGGACGGGAGGGGAGGGAGTTGTCCGGAGGGGATCGTTGGGCATGGGACCCTAAGAGACTCTAACAAAACCCCGCATTCCGCCGTTTGCGGCGGGTCTCTCTGCTGCGCAGCCATCGCCCGAAGGGGTTTTGTTAGAGATTCTAAGGCGACTTAGGCGCCGGGCTCGTGGACCCCCGTACCATTGCAGGTGTCGTCCGATTCGGAGGCGTATTCTGGGGGTATCCCGCAGGCTGTCCGGGCATCCCTTCGCTGCACCGAGGAAGCAGGGCCAGCACATGAGCAAGAGGCGTCGGGCAAACAAGCGAAAACGAGCGACGTCGGAGGCCAGGAGCGCACGCGATTGGCCGCGCCTGCTGGCAGAGGCGACGCTGATCCTTCTGGTTCTGGTCGTGCCGCTGGTGATCAACCCGTTCTCGAAGAACCTGCTCGATGTCAAGGACCTCAGCCTGGAGATCGGTGTGGCGCTGGGGCTTTCGGCATGGCTGGTGGCGAGCCTGGCCCGGGGCAGGATGGAATGGGCAAGCTGTCGGCTAAACGTGGCGGTCGCCGCATTCGCCATCTGGGCCGGCATGAGCATCTTCTACTCAGACTATCGGTACGCCACTGTATCCGAGGGGGGGCGCCTCGCAGCTCACATCGGGCTATACTGGCTGGTGATCCTGGCGATCCGCGACATGCGCCAGGTGCGGCGGCTCCTGGGGGTCACGGCAGTCGGTGGTCTCCTCGTATGCGTTTACGCCTTCGTCCAGAGAGCCGGGGCTGACCCTGTGCCGTGGCACCAGGGAGGTGCCAGGGTGTTCTCCTTCCTGGGCAACCCAACCTACCTCGCCGGCTACCTCGTGCTGCTGATACCACTGATGATCGCCGTCGGGCTGCCGCCGTCCGAGGGGCGCGAAGCACAAGGTGGCCGCTGGCGGGGGCGGATGTCGTCCGTCTTCTTTCTCCTCGTTGCAGGGCTGATGCTCCTCAGCCTCTACCTCACTGTGAGCCTCTCGCCGATCATCGGCCTGGGCCTGGGCGCGGCGCTCGCGCTGGCGCTAGTGATCGCGCGGCACTGGGGTAACTTCCGAGGCGTGCATGTGGTTGCGTTCCTGGTGGCCGGCATCTTCGCGGCGGGGCTCTTTCTGGGGGTGTACCTCCACCTCCCCAAATCGCAGCAGCGCCGGATCACGAAGGTCCTGCATCTGAAGGATCCCTATGGCAAGGAGCGGTCGATGATCCGGCAAGCGGGAGTCGACCTCTTCCGCCAGCATCCCGTCTTCGGGACCGGATATGGGACCTATCGGATCTACGCTCTGGAGCGGCTCGCGCCCGGCTGGTACGAAGACCTCGGCAAGAGCACGCGGAAGATGCTGGTTCCCAACTACGCGCACAACGAGTACATACAGGTGCTGGCCGGGACGGGAGTGATCGGGGGAGCGATCTTCTTCGCCATGCTCGGACTGGCCTATTGGGTCGGGCTCCGGGCTGCCTTGCGACACGCGAGCCCGGACTGGGCGCGTCTCGGGGCGGCGGTCGTCGCCGGCATGAGCGCGTTCCTTCTTCAGAACTTCTTCGGGGTCACGTTCCGGCAGCCGGGGACTGTGACGTTCTTCTGGCTTTCGCTGGGATTCCTCACGGTGGCGGGCGCGGGCGTCGGAGCGGCGGACGGAGAGCAGGCGGCGGACCCCCGAGTGCGGCAGTGGCATTGCAGGAAGCTATCGGTGGGGGCTGTGGCCTCTGTTGCCGTCGTCTTGGCGTGTGTGGTTCTCTTTCTTGGGTCGGTGCTGCTGGGACAGGTGCGCGCGGGTGTACTCGTGAAACGGGCCGACTCCGCCGCCAAGCGCGGTCGGTTCGATACGGCCGGGATGCTTGCAGGGCAAGCCATCAAAGCAGACCCATACTCGGTTTTCGCCTACTACGTTGGCGCCTACGCCTGGGGCAGCCTCGGCGACCACGAGAAGTCGTTGGAGGCGAATAAGAAGGCCCTGTCTTTGCTGCCGGGCAATGCGAGCGTCTACTATAACATCGGCGTAAACTACAAGGAACTCGGACGCTTTGAGGAGGCTCGGGAGTCGTTCGAGCGGGCGATCGAGCTGATGCCGACCGCCGACCGCCACTACGCGGCAATGGCGGAGCTGCTTCTCGAGGAAGGAAAGATGGAGGAAGCTCTGTCTTATGCGCGAGAGGCTATCAGGCTGCGCCCTAAGGATTCGCGCCTCTATTTGCTGGCCGCCGATATCAGTAGCAGGCAGCAGAAGCTCGACGAGACCCTGGAGTTCATGCGGCAAGCCGCCGCCGTCGCGCCGAAAGATGGGGATGTCTGGCGGCAATATGCACAGCTCCTCGTGCGCCGAAAGCAGTACGATGAAGCCATTCGAGCGTCCAAGTGGTGGATCGAAATAGAGCCCGACTCGGCGCTCGCCTATAACCTGCTGGGAACGAGCTACTACGACACCAAGAAGTTCGCTGGGGCGCGGAAAGCATTTCTGAAGGCCTTGCAGATCGACCCCACCCATGGGGAAGCGAGACTGAACCTGGCGTACACCTACGCCCAACTCCGAAACCCCGACGCGATGTTTCGTGAGCTGAGCTACCTCGCCGAAACAGAGCCCAATACGCGCGCGGGCCGGCTGGCGAGGCAGACGCTGGAGCGCGGGCGCAGAGGCATCGCCCGCTAGAAGCGACCGCGTTTCCCTGACGGGGCCGGCGAGACGCGTCTCGTATCCTCCATTCCGGAGGGTAGGTTAACCCTTTGCCGGGAGAGCAACTACGAAAGGGCTCATCGCTGATTGAAGAGCGTTCGCGAGTCTTGTACAATAGTCTTATGCCTTCACGGGATCCTGTTTCCGACATCGGCAGCGATGCCTTCGCCCGCGCAAAGAGGTACGATTACCGCCTCACCGCGGCATCGCCCATCGATGCGGAGAGCAACTTCTATGTCAAAGAAACCCCCCTCGAAATCGATGTGCACGCTGGGACCGAGGTCGGCATTGTCCTCGATGGAGCCCAGGAGAGGCACTTCGAGGACCTTGTATGCCCACTCGTGCCGGGCGACGTCTGGCTATGTGCCACGTGGGAGCCACACGGCTGGCGCACAACCGCGCCGCGCTCGAGGGACCTGGTCCTCATCTTCCTCTCGGAGTTCATCGGCGAAGAGGAGCTTGGAAGCCTGTCGTGGCTGAGCTTATTCGCGGCAGAGGCCAGGGACCGACCGCGCGTGACCACGCCGGAGATGCGGGAACGAGTGCTCGGCCTGGGACACGAGATGCTCGCAGAGTTCAGGGAGGCGAAGCGGGGCTGGGAGAGCGCCGTCCGTCTCGATCTCCTTCGCTTGCTCCTCATGCTGAGCCGTGGCTGGAAGCCGCCCGCCCGTTCCGAGGACAGGCTCGGCGTCCGCGCGAGCAATCTCCCGCGGCTCGCCCCCGCGATCGACCTCGTTCATTCGCGTCCGCTGCGGCGCGTCTCGCTGGACGAGGCCGCCAGTGCCTGTAGATTGAGCCGCGCCCAGTTCTGTCTCCTCTTCCGCAGCACCATGGGGCTGACTTTCGGGAGATTCTGCCGGCGCTCTCGCCTCGGGCGTGTCGCCCAGCTGCTCATTTCCACTGACCTGTCCACAGAGACGATTGCCAGCAAGGCTGGATTCGCTGACGGCAGCCACCTACACCGCGCCTTCGTGAAGCAGTACGGGTGTACTCCTGGAGTTTACCGGGCGCAAGCTCGCCAGCAGTAGCTCTTCGGGTCGAAGCGTCCCTCCGGCCCTTTTGCAGTTTCGTCTCTCGCCGGCCGGATCTCCCCCGCCGCGTTCGACGAGCGGACTCGCGCCCGCGCGCGAGGCGGCATCAAAGGTGGACACCGGCAGGGAGGAGAAGCACTCCGCGCGGTCTCTTGGGAATGCTGGCTGGCGGCGCCCTCTGCAAACGAAGGCCGGAACGGAGAGAGCGGGCAATCATGAGTAGACCTTTGAGCGTTGTTGCCCCCGACTGGTGGGATTACACCACGCTGGACCGGGAGCTGATAGAGGACGCGGCGAAGCTGAAGGCCGAGGACATGTTGGGGCTGGCGCGGCCGGGCTTCGAAGTGGTGTTCTACGATACCCTGGCGAGCCTCTACTTGGCGGAGGCGCTGGAGTATATCGAGGCGTGGACTCGGGCGACCGAAGAGAAGCCGGCGGGCATCTGCGGCCCAATCGGGCCGACGGAGCAACTGCCACTCGTAGCGCAACTGGTAAACGCCCTCGAGATCGACCTTCGGCACGCCTGTTTCTGGGGCATGGACGAGTGGTACGTGGATGGGAAAGAGGTGCCCACAGACCACCCACTCTCCTTCGAGCGGGCCGACCGGGAGCTGTGCTTCGACCTTATCAGGCCGGAGCTGGCGATGCCGGAGGAGAACCTGCACTTCCCGAAGGCGAGCAATCTCGAGGAGTACAGCGCGGCCTTCGACAGCGCCCGCTGTGTCGTGATGCAAGGAGGCCAGGGCGAGGCGAAACACTGGGCGTTCAACGATCCGCCCCGCCGGCAAGATCCCTATACCGACGCGCCGCCGCCCCCGGAGGAGTACTTGAAGCTGGGAGCGCGGGTGGTGGATCTGCATCCCATGACGATCATGCAGAACGCTCGCATCTCCGGCCGGGGCAAGTTATCCGCCGTGCCCACCCAGGCGCTGACCGTCGGCCCCGTCGAGACGTGGAAGGCGGAGCGCGTTTCCATCTGGCAGGTGGGCAAGAACGGCAACTCGTTCGGGCTGCGCCTTGCGACGCTGATGATCTCGAAGAAGATCGCCGATAGCGCGGTGCCCACGTCGCTGCTTTCGCTCCATCCCAACGTCCGCTTCAACTTCTACCGCCACAGCATCGGGACGTGCGACGTAGGGATCCGCTGAGCCCGCTTCCTCCTGCGGGTGGTAAGGGCTGGGGCTAAAGCGTTCGGGGATCCGTCGACACCGAGCTTGCCAGCCGGCTGCGAAGGGAGAACGCAGATGAGGTACAGGGTCGTCGGGAAACGAGTACCCCGCCTCGATGGGCCGGCGCACGTGACCGGGCAGACTCAGTTCACCGGGGACCTGGCGCTCCCCGGCATGGCCTGGGGCGTGCTCCTGCGCTCGCCCCATCCGCACGCGCGGATTCTCTCAGTGGAGGCGGAACGGGCGTCTCGCATGCCGGGCGTGCTGGCGGTCGCCGTGGGCGAAGATGTACGGGGCCTGGCGCGGGAAAAGGTTCGTTACCATGCCGAGGCCGTGGCGGCGGTTGCGGCTGAGACGCGAGGGCAGGCCCTCGCCGCGGCGGAGGCGATCGAAGTCACCTACGATCCGCTCCCAGTAGTCACCGACGTGCGTTCCGCCATCGAGCCTAATGCAGCCCGCGTCCATGAGGAGTCGGAGAGCCGCGAGTTCCCCAATGTCTGCGACGAGACCACGGTGAAGCGCGGGGATATCGCCGAAGGTTTCGCCGCCGCCGATCACATCTTCGAGGATACTTTCGAGACTCCATGGGTGCATCAGGGCTACCTGGAGCCGCACTCCTCCATCGCTGAGTGGAATGCGAGTGGGAAGCTGACCGTCTGGACGAGCACGCAGGGCCAGTTCGGCGTGCGGAGCGCTTTGTGCCGCGCCCTCAAGCTGCCGATGAGTCGGGTGCGGGTGATCGGCATGCCCGTGGGCGGGGGATTCGGCGGCAAGGGAGGCGTGATACTCGAGCCCATCGCGGCCGAGCTGTCGCGACGGTGCGGCCGGCCCGTGAGGATGGTGATGACGCAGCGGGAGGAGTTCCTGGCGAACCGGCCGTGCGGCGGATCGGTTCTGGAGCTGAAGACGGGGGTGAAGAGGAACGGGGAGCTCGTCGCTCTGCAGGCGCGGCTGCTCTTCGACACCGGCGCCTACGGCGGCGCCCAGTCCGGCCTCGGTGCGGTGCTCGTGCAGGGGCCGTATCGCATTCCGAATCTGTCGGTGAAGGCGTACTCGATCTACACCAACAAGCCGTCGGCCGGGGCGCGGCGCGCGCTCACCGCGCCGCACGTCCATTTCGCCATCGAGAGCCAGCTCGACATCATCGCGGACGCGCTGGGCATCGACCCGCTGGAGATGCGGCTGAGGAATGTGATGGGCAAGGGGGACCCGGTGGTCGGCAACGCCACCATGCCTTACTCTCTTCCGGAGAAAGTGATCCGGGCGGCCGCGCAGCGGTCGGGCTGGCGGCGAAGGCGGCCGCCGCGGAGCCGCTCGGCGAAGGCTCGCGGCATCGGCATCGCGGCCGGGCATTGGACCTGTTGGGCGGCATCGTCAAGCGCCTGCGTCTACGTCAACGAAGACGGGACCCTGTCCGTGGTGACCGGGGCGATCAACCTGAGCGGCACCGACACCTCGTTCGCGCAGATCGCGGCGGAGTGTTTCGGCGTCACGGTGGAGCGCGTGACGGTGACTCAGGGCGATACCGACACCGCGCCGCACAACGATGGATCGTATCACAGCCGCGTGCTTTTCGGTGTGGGCGAAGCTGTGCGCCGCGCCTGCGAGGATGCGAAGCGCCAACTGGCGGAGGCGCTGGCGGGCGAGCTTGGCGCCGCCGCCGACCGGATAGAGGTCGCACAGGGCCGGGTGAGAGGGGCCGGCGCGCGGTCGCTCTCTCTCGGCGAGGCCGCGAGCCGGGCCGTTGACTACCGCGGCGCCGTCGTCGGCCGGGCGGCGCTGACGGAGCTGCCCTTCGGCATTTCCTCGTGCGCGCAGGTGGCCGAGGTGGAGGTGGATCGCGAGACCGGCCGGTGGGAGCTGAAGCGGCTGACGTGCGCGCAGGATGTGGGCTACGCCATCAACCCCATGAGCGTGGAGGGGCAGATCGAGGGGGGCGCCTCCCACGGCCTCGGGTACGCGCAGTCCGAGGAATATGTCTACGATCGGGGGCGGCTGCTCAACCCGAGCTTGCTGGATTTCCGCATGCCCACCTCGCTCGACCATCCCGAGTATGAGGTGGTCCTCGTCGAGGAGCAGCTGGACGGTGGGCCTTTCGGTGCGAAGGGCGTTGGGGAGCCGCCGACCATCCCCACCGCGGCCGCCATCGCCAACGCCATCTTCGACGCCGTGGGGGTGCGGGTTCGTAAGATCCCCATCACTCCGGAACGCCTGCACCGAGAGATGCGGCGCCGCGCCGAAGCGGATAGCTGAGGGAGCGCGGGAATTCCGCGCACTCTGTCTGTGTCAGATGGCGATGAGACATCGCTCACAGCCCTGCCGGCCTGCCTGTGACTCCCGGTCATTCTAGCATATGAGGCCATTGGGCCGCGCCTTCGGGCGCCGTCCTTCCGGTGCTTTCAGGCCGGCGTCACAGGCGGTTGACAAGGACACGATGCCCGACAGGCGTCTCGAACTAATGTGACAACTGCATCTATGGCGAGGATAACCGCCTATTCGCTCAGTCTCTCGACGGTAAGGTAGTAGGCTCCGCACAGGCAGTTCCCGTGCACATCGTACCACCAGCTTTTCACTTCCGCCGGACCCCGCACGAGTTCTATGCGGAACGTAACGTGCGTGGCATCTTCCGGCACGAGTTGGGTCTTCTCACCATGGCCGACTCTTAGTGAGGCGGAGGCCACCGCTAGCGCCTTGCCCTCGGGAAACGTTCCGTCGACGCCCTCCATGACGGGCGCCCCCGCCGAAACGCCCAGGCCGGATTCCTCCGGCCACCGGCGAAGCGTGAAGCTGTAGAGACCCTCCCGTGCCACGTCCACACTCCAGGTGCCGCTGTCCATGACGCAGCCCCGGATGGCGTTCTGGTTGTCGGCAAGGACCCCGGCCCAATCGCAGCTACACAAGCGCATTGGGTTCTCGTGATCCGAGCCGATGGTCAATGGCTGATAGACAAGCAGATTACTGCCCACTTCAGCCCACCACTCCTGGTAATGGTCGCGCATGGCGGCCACCACATCCGGATGGGAGGCGGCCACGTCCTGAGTCTGGCCGACGTCAGTCCGCATGTCGTAGAGCTCAACCGCGTTCACGAGCCGCCATTGTCGCCAGAGCACGGCTGCTCTATTCTCCTCTGTATGACCCCAGACGCCCTCATTGGGGTGACCGTATTGGATGACAGTCATCCGGTCCAGCGGGGGCTCCTCGCCTTTCTCCAGCGCGTCGGCCAGAGACAGACCGTCGAACGTCACCCCGTCAGCAACACGCAAGCCGCACAGGTCCACCAGCGTCGGCAACAAGTCCGTGCTCCGGGTCAGCCCTCGGATGTCGCGGCCGCCCCCTACGCCGGCGCCCGGCCAGCGCACAAAGAAGGGCACACGGTGTCCTCCGTCGTAGAGCGATGCCTTCTTTCCCCGCATCCCCGCGTTGAAGACATTCTCCCCCGTGGCAGTGCCGTTATCGGTCATGAAGACCAGGACCGTGTTGTCGCGCAGGCCCGTTTCTCGGAGAAAGGACTCCAGGCGCGCCATGTTCTCGTCGATATTGGTGATCATCCCGAAGAAACTGGCCTCGTCTCGCGTGACGTCACCGAGGTACGGCTGCCTGTGTTGATCGGGGACCCACAGAGGCATATGTGGGGCGTTGGTCGCAATATACGCGAGAAAGGGATCTCCACGTCGTTGGCAGCCCTTCATCCAGGCAATGGCCTGCTCAAACCAGACATCCGTGCAGTACCCCCGGTACTGCTCGATGTCGTCCCCATGGCGATAGTGGTCATCGAAGTAGTCGTTCCCGAAGTAGTCGGGAGCGGACGTGATTCCCCAGGCAGGATGGTACACGGTTTCGTGAAAGCCGCGATCCTGCGGCCGGTATGGGTAGTTGTCGCCCAGGTGCCATTTTCCGAAGTGTCCCGTGTGATAGCCGTTTGCCGCGAAGATATCCGCCATCGTGGGCAGGTCAGCTCGCAGCAGGGAGCGGCCCATGCACACGAACGTTGCCCCGTTGCACAACGCGTCGCGCCCGGTCATCAGTTCCCCCCGAGTCGGGGTGCAGACCGGAGCGACATGGAAATCGGTGAAGCGCACGCTCTCGGCGTACAGACGATCGATGCACGGCGTCCGCAACACGGGGTTCCCCAGACAGGAAAGATCTCCGTAGCCCTGGTCGTCGGTCAGGACGAAGACAACATTGGGTTGTGACTCGCGGTCGCTCACGTTTCCTCTCCTGAAACGATTATGTCTTGCCCGTAGTGTAAATGTTGGGCAGACCCTCTGGCGTATGTTAGGCCGCGAGGCGGCCGTTGCCAGCGAGACTATGCGGCTTTTCGCGAAGCGACCAGCCCTCCTCCAGCACGGCCCTCAGCATCCATAGACCCTCGTGCCCGATGATCTTGCGGAAGCTCTTCTCCGTCTCCAGCGCGGCCGCCCCCGCCCAGCGCAGGGCCATCTCTCCCGAGCGCCAGCGAGTCACCCGCCCGGTGCGACCTTCCACCCCCGAGAGCGCAGACACTCCCCGAAACCTGCCGAAAACATCCTCGGATCAGTTTCGGTAAAGTACGGGTGGTTCCATCGCCGCATAACGAGCACATTCTTGTTCATGTTGGTCTTCTCTTCCAGCTTGGATTCTACTTCCGGGCATCCTTCTCTCGCTGTTTCTTTCGCACTGCGAGAATCTCATCCCACGGCTTCACATTGCATCTCTTGGCCCAGGTGTCGTACAGTGATGCAAGTTCCTCCACAATCTCCGGATACTCACCGGACAGATCATTTGACTCCGTGCGGTCCTGGTCCGTATCGTAAAGTTCCCAACCGCCTGAATATGCGCATACGAGTTTCCATCTTCCTTTGCGCACCGCGCGGTTGCCTTCATGCTCCCAGTAGAGCACTTCGCGGTCGGATTCCCCTCCTTCAAATATGGGAACCATGCTGAATCCTTCGAGAGGCTTGATCGCATAACCGTTGCACTTCTCAGGATACTCGGCCCCGGCGACGTCCAGGCACGTGGCCATGATGTCGGGCAATTGGGCGGG
>Ga0307377_10005417_pt1 | contig 13693 bp, 11 predicted proteins | sample TR3MG_FD_202535 | JGI IMG/M metagenome (GOLD analysis project Ga0307377, IMG submission 202535) | Soil microbial communities from Risofladan, Vaasa, Finland - TR-3 | ecosystem: Environmental > Terrestrial > Soil > Coastal area > Acid sulfate soil | place: Finland: Risofladan, Vaasa | collected... | reverse complement strand
AAGCATTACACCTCTTAAATGTACCTGGTGGTAAATTTGACTTCGGTAATGCAGAAATGGCACAACAAAGAGTTTGGTATTGGTATTATGATGTTGGTCAAGGAGATAGAGATAAGTGTTTGGCAGATAATCCTGACATCGTACTCTTACCATCTGATGTACCATTCAATAAAATAAGTTGGTATAAACTTAATAATCCAGCACAGATTTGGGTTAGAAGGTGGTTTACCGCATATTGTAAAGAAACTTTGGCAAGAGTTCGTGGTAAATTTAGTGGTAATCTTAAAGCACCTGACGGTGATTTAACTATGGATTACGCATCGTTATCTACTGAAGCTAAAGATGAAAAGACAAAATTGATTGACGAGTTGATAGGACCTGAAGGTAGGTTAACAAGATTACGTCCTGAAAAAATTATGGAGAGAGAAGCATTACTAGCGGAAAACTTAAACAAACAACTTAAGTTTAGAGCCATGCCTCGTCAAATATATGTAATATAATTTTATGGCAATCATTAGAGAAAAACCGGTAAGAAAGACTGTAATAAAAGGAGATAGAACTTTAAATTTAGATACCTATGATACCATAGTTGTTAGTGATGAGTTTTATTCCACAAATGGAGAATCGTTAATAATTGTTAGAGATGTTGATAGTTGTACCATAAAATTAGACTCAACCACAACACCAGATAAGATTGTAATTAAAACTTTAAGTAATTGTCTAATCTTACCTGATGTTGGTCGAATTGACGACGATTGGGATGAGATATCCGTAGTTCGTGGTGCTTGTGTTGAGTTAAAGAACGTCAAAGGTGTCTGGTACATTCTCTCCTCCGATGGGCTCAAGATCGAATAAGTTTTGATTTGGTAGATATTTCCACATATAGGAGTCTGAATCCTTGTACATGTGGTAAGGAGTTTCACCAACCCTATTCCAAAAAGACATTTCCTCATTAGAGATCTCCATCACATCCTCTAATTTATCTTGGTCACCCTCATCAAATGGTTGTCCGTTAATTAACTCACACTGAACTTTAGTAAAGAAAGGTCTATCTTCAGGATTTTTAACCAATAAACCATTTCTAACTTCTTGTTGGAACACAACCAATAAAGGCTCAACTCTTTTGTTGAAAGTCGCTATCGCTCTTTGGATGTTATACTCACCTGTCATAGTCGGGTTACCTTCAAGGTCAGATGGATCAATACGATAACAGTTCAACTGAATAATTGATTCTGCAGATTCAGGTATTGTCGTACCATAATTTGACATGTATGTGTCGATGTGTTCTTGTGTCCACCCTTTCTTTGGTTTGTTAACTTTCTGAACGTCACCATGAGATGCTTTGGTTCCGTTATTTACATAAAAGATTACCTCACCAAGATTTGCATTTAACTTATCTCTAATTGCCAACTCCATATGTGCTTGTCGAGACATCAACGCCCCCGCCTTAGTTTTGGTTTTACTTCGTGCAATATAATCATCAATACTTTGTTTGATCTTAGCTTTGTTCGCAATATCCATTAACGGAATCTTTTGATCAAAGATCTTTTGTACGTATTCATAATACCACTCAACAAACTCTTGTCCTTTACCATCAAGTAATAACTTAATTCCCTTATCCAAAAACTTCTCAATATAGATCGGCATTTTCTTAGACTTAATTGAGTTTCCTGTAAGTTTGATCTTACCTTTAGCGGTGATAAGTGCGTAGTTCTTACGAGCTAAGTTAATACACGCTGGCCATTGTCCGTCTGTATCAAGTGCCATCTCACCTCTCATTGCAAGATCATTAAACTCCATTACATCCGCTTCTTCACCAACATATTCTTTACCATCAACAACTTTCCAATTCAAACCCTTACCGACGTATCTTCTTGTCTCAACACCTTCAGGTACCGAGAAGTTAATACCATCCGTATCCATTACGAGTGGTGTATATCCACGATCCATAAAGAAGTGAATCATCATACGAAGATACTGACGACCTGTACAAGTAATCATCTCACCCTTATCCATGTCACCCCAATGGAATACCTGTGGTGCAGACAAGGCGCCGAACATCGAGTTGATAAAAATCTTAATAGGTAATTGTTTACGATCGTAAGATGTTGATTTCTTTTTATCAATACTCGCATATTCCTCAGCAAGTTGTTTGTATTTGATACGAGTATTACGGAAGTAAGATAATAAACCTTTCATCGCACCTGTGACATCACACTCGGGGAATACATCGTGTACCAACTGAATAGATGGATATAGAGACGAGTAGTCAAGTTTTAATACGTTTCTTGAGTATCCTGTTCGGATCAGACGAGAAAGTCCTCCTACGAAGTTTCCTTTATCATTCTTAGCAGGAATTGCAAGTCCGTGTTTGTAAGACCAAGCCAACATTAACATTTTCCATAATGTTGCGGTTCCCATCGTTGAAACCCTTTCATATGTTGTTGGTAGTAATGATGCCAACAAGAATGATCCCTGATTGAATTCTTCGTCAACCAATAGGGTTTCTTCCAAGTCATCGTCAAGATAACGCTCGATGATGTCGTCCCCCGTTGTTTTAATATAAACGTTTGAGTGTCTACCACATACGTCATCGATCTTTGGGTCAACACCAACCTTTTTGTATTTACCATTTTCTATGTTCAACCAATAGTCTTCTTTCTCACGATACATAGACCCAATCTTATCATGATCTACATAAACACGATCAGGAGCCTCAGCCTCAATATATTTGGTAATATACTTCAAACCTGCCTCTTTAATGTTTGAGTTAATTGCTTGTGCTCTACGAACTGAGTGAAGGATGTCAATAATGTTATAACCCCACATCTGAGTTTGATTAAACTTCTCAACCTCGTTTGCTAGTTTTAACATCGACTCTTTTTGTGAGATACTTTTCTCGGGGTTTAAAGATTTGGCAATCTTTTTAACATCCAAGTTAAGTGCTTTACATCTTTCGTAAATCCAATACCAGTCGAAGTTAAATGAATTGTATCCTGAAAGAATTGATGGTTTGTGTTCGTCAATCAAATTAAAGAACTCCACAAGACCTCTCCTTTCATCATCAGGTGTTGCACACTCGATTACTTTTCTAAATCCTTTGTTTGTTTTAACTCCAATCATAAAGATACGACCATCCTTGGGCTCAAGTGAGGTCGTCTCCAAGTCGAATACCATCCTCGTGATGTCGTTGTATTCTTCGAACCCTTTAAATAACCGTTTCTCTTTTGAGATGAGGTATTGCTCAACAGGGGGTAGAACCATGATGAGGTCCTTGGATTTTTCACCCCAAGGATCGAGTCCACCTTCTCTAAAGAATTGTATGAGGTTTCTATAGCCTTTCATGGATTTTACCATAAAGGTAAGTCCTCGTTCTAAACGATCATTACCATCAGTTCGAAGCTTCTCGATGATGATACCATGTTTTGACATGGCTTCTTTCTGTAACGCTTTCGATGATGAATAAAAGTTTTGACCACGTAAGTCACCAACCCAAGCAAATGAGATTAATGTGTCTCTTTGGATCTGTTTACCTTTACCTGGAACTTCTTTGATTTTGTAGATTTTGTCGGATACGTAATCGTACTCTACCGATACGATAAATTCTTCAGGGTCATTTCCCTGAAGAAATTGTTCTATTTCTTCTTGTGATATCATATAAATTTACTTTTGGTCTATTAGCTGTCGAATAAGGTCGACATTTACCTTCGTAAATAAATATAGGAGTAAAAAATACCCTTATCAATATGTGAGTTAAAATTTAATAACAATCTATAATTTCTGTAATTACGCCATCGGTTACGTAAAACATTCTATAACCACCTTCATAATTAGTTAAGAAAAATCCGGTATCATTTGTTTTATAACAAGAGATTTCATTATCAAAAACTAAAGACCCAACATTTAATGTTGGTAAGTTAAAGAACCTAACAAGATAATCTGAAGTGGTACAATTACCTTGTAAGAAACAAAGATACGCATAACAAATTTTTTCTTGGGTATCAAATACCCCAAATTGATCTGTTCCGTACACCAAGTTCTTCATCACTGGATGAGGACAAATTGGTTGATTAGGTGTTTGGGTTGGTGTTGGTGTTATTGTTGGCGTCGGTGAATTAGATGGTGCCGGTGTAGGACTAATAACAGGTACTTTGGTTGGTGTTGGTGTTGGTGATGGGAACGGTGTTGTACAACAACTATAATTTAAAGTATAACAACTGTTATATGGTAAACTATCAGAAATGAAACTCTCAACAACATTTATAAATAATGGTTCTCTAATTGGTAGAACTAAAGTGCCGTCATCATTTATAAACATAAACTGACCTTCGTATCTACCAATCCTACTCGTATCCTGTTGTGTAAATCTGTAGTAAACGTAATATTCAGGTGCTGCGTTGGGGTTCATCTCAAGTTTTTCAACAAACCCTGCTGATTTTGTATATACTTTTGGTATACCGTTATCGGTTCCAACCATAGAAAAAAAGATTGATGATCTTTCTATGAATTCCATCATATCCTCAAAACTTTGCGTACCGTCATTTACTACTTGCATTTTAAGTACTGGTAATGACGCGTTCTGACCTATTGTAAATTCCATCAATTCTTTTAACTATAAATACTTGAAAATTAAAAGTTGGTTAACAATTAGGTCCTATTGTTGTTGACCCGTTAGATTGTTGGATTGGAAAAGAACCACAAATTGTAATTGTTTGACCTAAACCAATTTGTTGTCCTGCTAATTTAGCATCACAACCGTACCATCTTACCAAACTACCATTTGGGTTTGTTCTCGTAATTGTTAGTTCTCTACAAGGGATTGGTCCAGTACAGTTTAAAACAGCACTAACGTACTGAGGTTGGGTTCCACCAGATGTTAAAAATGAATATCTTTCTGTTAATGGAACGTAGTCTCTTTCTAAAATAGTGAATGATGAAGTTGATAAAAGATAATTGACTGGTGATGTGAGAAATTGATCATTAAATAACTCCATCCCGACCTCTAAAGTTGGTGATTCTTGAGTAAATATTGTTACATATGGCGTTGTATCTCTATCACAAAAAAATCTCATATCAGTAACACCCACCGATATAGACCATGCAGTCGATTTTATTTCAGGTCTTTTGACAGTTTCTTCACATATATCAACAATAGTACCTCCGTTTCCTCCTGTACCTGATATAGATATATTACTATATGGGAATTCAGTACTTACCCTAAAATAACCACTTCCTATCTCACAATCTGTATTATCGCCAGCCGTTATTGTATTACCACTAATTGTTGCACAACAATATTCACAAGCGGCAATCGTTGGTATCATTTCTAAACCATCAAGTCTTTGTGTTGTTATTGTAAATGATTCAGTAGCGGCTGCAGTTTTTTCATAATTTATGAATCTAAAAACAACGTCGTTTACAGGACCTCCGATAAATGTTATGTTATAATTGAATGGTGATGTACTACCTAAAAGTAAATTACCTGATGATGGTCCCTCTAATTCTTCAAAACAAGTCATAACCGTACTTGCAGTGGTTGCCGATACATCAGTAGGTAATACCGTACCGGCCGACAACCTAATATTATTGTATATTACTGTCTGACCAATTTGAGGTAAAGTTGCACCTGAAGTACAGACTTCGCAAGGTATTGCCGTTGATGTTGTTGTAGTTATTGGTGTTGTGGTACTTGTTGTTGTTGATGGTGAAAACGTTGTACTCGTCGTTGTTGGTCCTGGTGGTACAGGTCCTGGTGGTGTTGGTATAAATCCTGTACAGCAAGGATAATCTACAACGTAACAACTTTGAAACTCCATTTCATCAAGCACAAAACTATCGGTTACGTTAATGTAAATCTCTTCGTTTAATGGTAAGACTAAAATACCTGTATCATCTCTAAAAAGAAACTGACCTTTATATCTACCAACTTTTTTGGTGTCAAATGGTGTGAATTGATAATAAACGTAATAATCTGAAGTGGAAGCTGTTGATGGTGCAATTTTCGACATTAGACCAGCAGGTCTTGTGGTAATTCTTGGGATATTAGTTTCGGTGTCTACCATAGAAAAGAACACGTCAGTTTCAGATAGAAACTTCATGGATCTATTGTAATCACTTCTACCGTCTTTGATTACGTTAATTTTTAATACAGGTAGCGTCGCATTTTTCTTGATAAAGAATTCCATTAAACCTTTTATCAATAAATACTTCGTTTAGAATTCTTTTCTTAAATGACCTTCGTAATGATCAAATCTATTATGGTCTGTTGGTGTCATAAGTAGTAACCCAGCGTTAATCCTACCTTTAACGGTTTGTTTATAACAGTGAGACATAAGAGTTTGTTCGTATGGATAATCAAACTTAGTTTCAATATAACATTTGTAATTCCCTTCGCGAGATAAAATTATTGGCCAATTTGAAAGATAAACTTCTCCTGTTGCGTATGGAACACCTTCATGTGATTTTATGTTTTTAAATTCTAATTTTGGTACATTAGGACTTTCACCATGATGAGCCAGGTTTTGATTAAAGGGCCAGTGTGATTGTCTAAATTCTTGATCTACGTTAAACCAAGCCCACTGATTTTCGTGACTACCATAAAATTCTGTAAAATTAAATTTAAGAAAATCGAATTGTTCTTTTCTAGCAATTTGTAAAACCTTTCTATATAAATTTTTAGTTTTTCTACTAAAACCATTTTTACAAGTATTATTAGGACCGGTATAAAAAAACATGTCATCTTCGAAAAATATATAATAATCCATCTCAGAATTTTCAAAATGATCCGCAACAAAAACTCTACCACCAGTTATCCCAATATTATCTTTTTTGATGTGATCAAATCCATATTGTTGACAAAGTCTTTCGTAATCAGGAGTAGTCGTTAAATCGGTAGAATTATTAAGTAAAAACTTTTTAGTTTTTGAGATAAATTCAGAGTCGTATTCCATCATGGACTCTATTAGGGTCTCAAATTGTTTTGGACTATTGAATGTGATGACATATAAACCTATTTCACCGTTTGTTTTAACTTCTGTTTTTTTATTACTTGATATTGTTTTAACTACCACAGTATCATTTTTAATATCCTCGAAAAATTTATATAATAATCCATTTGATTCTATCTCAACATATTCGGTAATCGTGGGGTTATTGTATAATAAAATTGAAAATAAACTTTCTTCGGTTCCCATTAAACCTCTTTGTAAAGTTGTCTTCATTAAGTTGTAGTACAACCCGTTCATTTCTCTAATTTTTTCTTTTGTACCACCAAAAAAACCACCTCTCGCAACTTTATCAACTCTAACACCGGTCAATTGTGTCATTCTATCGATATCAAACCCATGTATCTCACGATCGGCTTGGTATGGGAAACAAATAAATGTAAAATTATCAAACAACCTATCAATTTTTGGTAATACATTATCGTGAGTAAAATAACCCATATGAACAGTATTCGCCAACCCAGCATCAATCCAATATAATTTATCTGAATCAAACTTATCTAAAATAACGGCATCGTGTAATAAGAACATTTTTGACATCACCAATGGATTATACATTTCTAATTTCGCTTGAGTTGAGTCTTTTAACCAACCTGCTAAATTATACCAATCAGGATTTGTTCTAATCTCTTGTATTCTATCGTAGAATTCACCTTTAAACCAAGATTGAGGTCTGGTTACGAATTGAGTATTGTTAGGAGATCTTTTAGACCATACAAAACTTTCTAATTCTGAGTCACCAAAAATAATCATATTTACATCAGTATCTAAAAGTTGTGAAAACTTATCTAAATAGTGTTCGTAAGATCTTGACCAACCTTCGGACAATTCATCTCTTTTAATATTCCATAAACCAGTTACGATCGTTAATTTAGAGTTTGATTTTTGAGGTTTTGGCACTTCAGGATTTAATGATTCTTTAATTTCATCATAAACATCTTGTCTAACGGCATCAATATCCATATTACCTAATACCTCATAAACATAACCATGCTCTTTGAATTTGTTTGTTACGTCAGTTTTTTCTTCATCAGTCATGTTACACCACTCTAAACGAATTAGTTTTGGTCTAAACTTATTTAAATCAATCTGTTTGAAGATAACGTAGTCGTGTCCTTCAGTATCTACGGACATCGCATCAAATTCTGTAATATTGTGCCTCTCAACCAAAGTATCCCATGTAATACAATTAACCTCAACATCAACAGCGTATTTCTCAACAACCTCTCTATCACCTTCACTACCCATACCATTTTTAGTTGGGTCAATAACACTCATACCATAAAACGCACGGTGAACCAAACCTTCATCAACAACATCAATCGGAATTGTTTTCATCGTAATGGTCCCGTTGAAATCGCTAATTGCTGAATTCTCAAATTTATTTCCAGGATTACTACTTTTATGTTTAACCAATCTATCAAAGTGAGGTTTCATAGGTTCAACATATAATACATCTGAATTGTATAATTGAGCATACCCACTCATACCATCAAATAAAACACCGTCCATTGCACCGATGTTAATCATAAATAATTTTTGTCCTTTTCTACCGTAGTAATGTAATACCTTATCAAATAAATCGTTCATATCCTTTTATATTTTTAATTCTCGTTCAAAAAAGTGAACGAAGTGTTTAAGTCCTTTTATTGACTCACTATCAAAAACAGGAGTCGTTAACCAAAAGTCATCGTGATACCAAGTGTCAAACTCATATGTTTTGAACATATCTGAATTCTCAAATTCAATCTTAGTAATCATAACCTCATGATTTAAAATGTAATTATCATTCAAACAAATGTCAGCAATTCTATTAAATTCATCTAAGAACCATTTTATTTTACTAACATGACCCCCTAATATACCACCAACACTCATATGGGTATATATGTGACTATCACCATAAACTTGTCTAAGTTCATTAAAATTGTGGGAAAACATTGTGTTTGCCAAGTTGATTAATTTATCACCAACCCAATTATTAATTTTTGAAAAAAGTTCAGGACAAAATACATTTGTAAATGAATAGTTTTCCCAATCTCTTGAGAGTCCTGTTATCTTATCAGAATAAGGATTGTACTTTAAAAGAAATAATCCTCTGTGAGATAATCCACAATCAATCCAATAGATGTGTTCATAAGTTTCATCATATTCTTTTGAAAGTAAGTATAACTTATTCCAGTCAACTTCGTGATAGAAGTTAAATTGGGGATTAGACTTCTTGATCTCAGACATTCTTTGTGAGTTAGGATAGTCTTTTAGGTTTGAAACTTTGATCGTTACGTTTGTGAGATTAAAGTCATTACAATATTTAACCATCATATCGTATTGAGTATCATTACAATAACATATGATTTCGGTGTTCATATTGTTTAGAGTTCTTAATGAATGTAAATAACGCTCATGTCTTGCAAAAGCATCGTGACCAAAAAAAGGAAACCCTATGATGTCTGTATAAAATGCGGTAACTAATTTAGTTTTCATAGATGTTTTCTAAAATAGTAATCACCTAATAATAAACAATCCATTTCTGTTTTATCGTACACCCAAAGAGCGTCACTATAACGAGATAAGATTGGTTTTCCGTTAATATTAAAAGATGTGTTTAATAATACACCAATTCCTGACTTTTTCTCAAATTCGGTAAGTAAGTTATATAACCATGGGTTTTGTTCTTCAGTTACGGTTTGGACTCTTGCAGTTCCATCAACATGTGTGATTGAAACCAACTTTTCTCTCCACTCTTCTTTTACTGTAGGACAGAATCCCATCCATCTACTTTCACCCTCAAAGTCAAAGTACTTAGAAACATCTTCTAATTTACATACGGGTGCAAATGGTCTATACCATTCTCTATCTTTTACTTTAGCGTTTAATATATCTTTCATATTATCGTAAGCAGGATTACAGATTATACTTCTGTTTCCTAACGCACGTGGTCCGTGTTCAGCATTTCCTCTAACGACACCGACAATTCTTCCGTTAACCAAATCATTAACTAACGCTTGCTCGTGTAAAGGTTTTGCATGTCTTTCCTCAACATGAGACATTAATGTGTGTTTGTCTAATATACCAACGCCAGCATAGGTAATATCAACACCTTTTTCAGGTTTAATATGGTTTAACATCATACCTGTTGCAATTCCACAATCATTTGGGTTGGGTGGTACAAATACTGGTCTGTCAAGTTCTTGATGTAGTTTCGTATTTAACAATATATTAAGAGCACAACCACCAACAAGTATTAAAGGGATATTTGGTAATTGATCTAAGAACGGTTGTGTAATTTCCATAAACACATTTTCAAAAGCAATTTGTGATGTCTTAGCAACATCCCATACTAATTGACCTGACATACGATTATTTATATCAAAAGATAAACCTGTCTGTTCACCTAATTCTTTTAGAAACCCTAAATAATTAAGACCATCAGGTTTTTTTCTGTAGTATTCCTCAAAGTATGGTAACCATTCTTCGTTAAGATTTCCATATGAACATAGACCCATAATTTTTCCTGAGTAAACTAAATTACCAATATTAAGTGCTGATTCTCTTCTGATATCACCTAAGTAATCACCAAATGACATATAAGGGAATCCTAAGTCACTATTAAATTGACCGATTAAATTAATGTCAGTTCTATTTTCTGCATGATACACATTGAAGAATCCGTCGTTACCTCCACCATCAAACGAAATGATTAACGCTTCGTTATAATCTGTTTGGTAAAATCCGCAAGCCGCGTGACTTAAATGGTGTAATGAATTAATATATTCTTTTGCAGGAATTAACTCATGATAATGAACTTTATGATCACCTTCTATGGTATCCGAATTCAAGTAATAACACTTATCAAATTCAGAAATACCAAACTCATCTTTAATATATTGTAAAATATGAGTTAATAAAAATGGTCTTGAGTATGATGTCAAATATTGAGCATATCCAGCATTTTTTTGAGTTAAAAATCTTTCTACCTCAATTACCGTAACTATTTTTCCTTGATCCTCAACAACAACGGCAGCGTTGTGAGAACCGTAAAATGATATATTTGCCATTATTATAAGTTTCCTATTAATCGTTCACACCAATCTTTAGAAACTGAGTGAGGCCAAACCACCCAATAAGCAGGTACTTGTGTTGAATGGAATTCTCGCCACACTTTACCATAACCATCAGGATCGGCCTTTATTCTTGTAATCTCATTCGCATCTGCGTCTTGTCTAAATAAAGTGTTGTGGTCTTTATCGTGGAACGCAACAACCCAAAAATCATAATCAGGTTCAGGTACTTGTTTTAAATCCAAATCAATACAGTGTTTGAAAATACTCGAGAATGATTTTTTCCATTCTTCTTCATTCTCAAACTCATAAGTATTTGGTGGATATTTCTTATCTATTGTTTCTTGTTGTACTCCTCTTGTCTCAAACAGAAGTCCGGCATATTTTTCATAATCTCTAATAGTTCTTTCAGTACCAAACCATTCTGAAGTATCTCCACTATATTTTTCACCATCAACGCCAAGTAATTGTCTATTCTTAATATGACAAGCCATATTCTTTTTGTACCACTCTTTGTCATCATCCCACTGTTTTGTTCTACCTTTTCTTGTATATTCGTGCCAAATCAAAACTTTATGAGGGTGGAATAAATCGTATCCGTGTGTGTAAGCTCTTACGGTTATTGAAATTTCTTCTCCGTGAAAATAAAATTCAGGATCATGTTGTACTTCAGTTGAGAATTGGCCTAAAGTAAAACAGAAGTGAGCAGAATAAAATCTTGCGGGGATTGGTTGTTTAAGTTCCTTCCATCCTGGTATAGTTTCAGGTAAAAAGAATACAACACCTTCAGGTGTAAATCTGTCAAACGCCATTCTCCACGGAACATCTACCCTACCTTGGGGATCATTCTCAGGATCGAATGATGAAACATAACCAGTCAATAAAGGTTTTTTATGACCTTTCTTTTGAAGTTGTTTAATCATCTTAATCATTTCATCATCCCAATTTTTTTCAAATCTCATATGCGAATCAATCTGTAGGGTATATTCTTCACCCTCATAAAGTTGTTGTGTTAAATGTCTTGCCCAACAAACTCCCGTTGATTCTGTGTATGGAATATCTAAGATACGGAATCTACTATCTCCATCAAATTCTGATAAATCATCAAAACCATCTTCAGGGTGAAATTGTCTTGCAATACCAAATCTTATATTTTTTGGTTTCTTTGCATTTTCCAACATAGATTTAATTGTTGGTATAAGCTGGGGATCTCGATAGGACGCTATCTGTACGAATATTCTCATACAGAAAAAATATTAAAAATTGTTTACTTGTAAATTGATTTATAAATGAAATTAAGGTGGACCCTCATATAAATATATGTCGAAGTCTTGGAACATGAATATTGCAAAATCCTCAAACTCTTTACCATAATATGTACCACAAGATAATGCAACAAAATATTCACACCCTAATGAGTCTGTAATCTGAACTATAATATCCGTAACCTCTGTAAGAGGTGGTGGTACCATAAATAAAAATGGTGTTGGTAATGATGTCGATCCCGTTACCAAATAACAATACGTATAGGTCTGATCACACACAGAGACTGTGTATGGTGGCGTACCTGTTACTGAATTTATTTGGACGTAGTTTGGCATTATTATATGATAGGATTAGGTTCAGTCCATTCAGGAGTTGATAGTATTGTTAGTATTTCATCATAAGTGTAAGGACCTTCAGATGTTGATAAATCAATAACACATTGCGGCATAGACCCATCCCATTTTACAAAAGTTTTAGTTCCGTCAACACTTCTACGTACCGTATCTGCAGATGTCTCAAGTACCTGAACAAAATTAATTTGATTTAATTCACTTACGTTAAAAATCATAAATTCTCTGTTATCGTATTGTTGTAATTCCATAAATTAGTTTTCATATCCATAAGTTATACCATCATCAACTATTTTCCATACTGAATGAAAATTAGTTATTGGGGTTTCTATTAGTAGTTGGTCGACATAGTTCCACCATTCATTTAGTTCATTTTCAGACAATGTTGACGAACACGGTTTACGATACTCAATTCCATATGGGTCTTCTTGATCTAATACAAAAGAAGTTAAGTTAGTATTAAACGTTATTTTTTGATTATATGTTGTGTTATAAACTACTTGCCTCATTTTACCATAATCATATAATGTTGAGTTCCCCCATATGTTAATCCGTTAGAAACGTAAGTATTAAAATCATAAATACCTCCGGTTGTTGTTTCTCCCCCACACCAAGGACCTGAGTAATAAAAAGCGCCACCACAATAATAGGTAGACATTCCACCCCATCCTCCTCCAAACCCTGCAAACCCACAACAATCCCTAAAATAATAAACATTATTATTTGTACCCGTAGTAGTATACCCAACGGCTTGTTGCATCACAGGATAACTTGTTGTACCATATACCGAAGTATCACTTTTCAAAGTACTAAGACTATATGATTGCTGAGTGTCAGAACCAAAAAATGTTGCATAGTTTATAGAAGATACTTTATATATAAACGGACCCCAACTATTATCGGCGTTTGTTCTTTGATTACCAAAAATAAATGATGTAAATATTGCATTACCATCCCATACATCATACCATTGTAGTTGGTAGGCTTGTGAAAAATCATTTATACTACCAAC
>Ga0307377_10005416_pt1 | contig 13693 bp, 11 predicted proteins | sample TR3MG_FD_202535 | JGI IMG/M metagenome (GOLD analysis project Ga0307377, IMG submission 202535) | Soil microbial communities from Risofladan, Vaasa, Finland - TR-3 | ecosystem: Environmental > Terrestrial > Soil > Coastal area > Acid sulfate soil | place: Finland: Risofladan, Vaasa | collected... | reverse complement strand
TTGTATGAATTTCATGTAGTTAAGATACAAAACACACAGTTCTTTGAAGAATCAATAACCTCATAGTTATCAACAAAAAAGATAAGTTTTTAGACAGTCTGACGGCCCGGCAATAAAGGGCGGTTGTGTTACCTGGCGTAGCCATCCGAGCACCGGTCTTGGTACTTTAGCCGGAAAATTGTCCCGGTGGCAAGACAGGTATGGCGTGCTTTTTGCCGTCCGGGTACAATTTTTATTGCGTGCAGGCGCGGTCGCGGTACAAGTTTGATAGATGGCCGGGAAATAGTCCCGGTAGATGAAGTTGCGAAAAGGCACTGGCGCAGTGTCGCACCTGCCCCGTGCGAACGCAGTGAGTAACGGGGGTACAAGTTGTCTCGTAGGCAAAAAATTGTCATGGTGCAGAATTTATATTGCGGGCAGCTGCGCGTGTCCGGGTGCCAGGTTTATTACGCGTCCTGGTAAGTGGCTCAGAGTCATGCAAAAAGCATGACAAACAACTTACCTTTATTGTCCGTGTTAGCAGCTGTGGTTGTTTATATTTTTCCGAATACTTGATGCTTTAAGTATTTAATGATGTTATTATTATATGGGCCTTTACTTATTTCTGCAATTGCATTTAAATAATCTGGATTAGGTCCACAAACATATCGTTCGGATTGAATGAAAATTAATTGATCAATGGTTGCAGTCGTTTCAGGAGATATTATTTTTGGAAATTTCGAATCAAGACGCCATAAAGATTTACTGCTTGAAATTGGAAAGATAATTTCGGTGTCAAGGATGTTTGCAAAGGTGTCATTAAATGTAAGTATCGGATTATCTCCAATTAGGTGCAAATTAGGTGGTTCTGTTGAATAAGAAATTTTCCATTTCTCAAGGAATAGTCCGTTCTTACTTTTTAAATAGTCAATGATTGCTTTTGGTATCCTATAAGATTCAATGAATGCTTTTTCGTTCCTTAACCTCTCAAAGATTTCTTCAGGAGCCTCTTCGTTTGTTTCTCTATTTAGTAACTTAATAAAAAGATCTTTTCGTTCAGCTGTCTTTACATAATCAGCTAACTCTTTATCTGTTTTTGGAATTCTCCAATATGTAATGCCAATGAAATAAATGAGAGAAAAGAAGTCATATGGATCCAATTTAGGATCGCCTGATGATTCTTGGATTTTTTTAAGAACTGGTGTTATTCTTTGGTCGACAGACTTATAGATATTCTCCAAGAAATCTGTTTTTTGATTACTTACATCGAAAGTGTTTCTATTCCATTCGAAAAATACTTGCTTCGGACTATATCGGCCCTTTTTTAGCTTCTTTTTTCGAATATCATATACAGATAGTTTCCCATCCTCTCCGGTAAAACCTTTAAGGTAGACTTCAGGAAGATAGTGATGTCTTTTTGAAAGAGTCATTAGTAATGAGTAAGTCAGATTACCAGATTTTAATCTTTAGACTGGTTGCCCATGGCTGCTAACGGCCCGGCAATAAAGTAAGTAAGTGTTGGCTGACGAAGCATCCGGGCAGGGTCCTGGTACTTTAGCTGTATAACTGTCCCGGTGCGAGGAAGCCACGGCGCGATTTTTGCCGTCCGGGTACAATTTTTCTTAACTGGATGAGTGTCGCGGTACATTGTTTTTAAGGTTCGATTAATTGTCTCGGTAGATACAGTTTCTTAACGGCTAGAGGCGCGGTCGCGGTACGGATTAAGTACCGGTCCCGGTAGACGGCTCAGAGGCCGCAAAAAGCGTGACGAACTTATTTACTTTATTGTCCGTGTTAGTGGTTAGTGCCCTTAAAGATCCAGGTGGCTGAAAATTCCGGTTTTATTCCAGTCTAGGTGTTGCAGGAGTTGTCTTATTAAATCCTGGTTTAAAGTCACACATTAGTTTCATCAGTTAAGACTATCTAGATTACACAACATGCAGACTTAAAAAGCATTACCACTAACTCCTTTGTACCCCTGAAAATTTCAGGGGTAAACAACAATATCCCGTGTGTCCCCCTGTAAAACGTCAGTTCTTATTTCTTCTCTTTTGTATGGTTTAAAAAAGATCTTCATAGGGTGATTTTATGTTCTGTAAACTTTTTGTACTTACATGTGTATATATTTCTGTTGTTCTGGAACTACTGTGTCCCAAAAGCTCTTGTATAAATCTTAAATCTGTTCCCGATTCAAGCAAATGAGTTGCAAGAATGATGCAACCAATGCAGTGTGACAGGCTTTGTAATACCCGCCCGGACATAAGACAGCACAGCCCCGTCAGTCACATAAGCATAATACCAACAATCCGCTAAATACACTAATAAACAATGCTTATATCTGACTCTCACTCGTCACAATTCAGATTAAAGTTAAACAAAAAATGAGATTACCTATGAAGATTTGCACAAATTTTTCAAATATCCCGATGGAATAACAATCTGCCGGGATAACTAACCGTCCGTTTTCCGCGAGCTGATCAATATTGTTGAGATATGGTTTGCCCATAACCTATTGGCATGGGATAATCGCCGTATGCATCACGGTCAGAATCCTTTGGGCTTCAAAACTCTTGCTTGTGCATTGGCAATCAGGTCGTTACGGAAGCCGCCTTACAGCTAACTCTATTATCTAATTCACTGCTAAAGCCTCTCGTACTTTATCCGCAGCCTCTTGAAATGATACAGCAGAAAACACTGCAAGCCCGGAATTATCAATAATTTCCTTTGCCTCCTCTGCATTTGTGCCTTGTAGTCGTACTATCACCGGCACTTTAATCTCTCCAATTGATTTATATGCCTCAACCACTCCATTGGCTACTCTGTCGCATCTTACAATTCCCCCGAATATATTTATCATTATTGCACTAACAGCAGGATCCTTTAAGATTATCCTGAAGCCTGCTTCAACAGTTTCAGGATTAGCTCCTCCTCCAACATCCAGGAAGTTTGCAGGGGAGCCACCTGAAAGCTTTATTATATCCATTGTCGCCATGGCCAGTCCTGCTCCGTTAACCATACAGCCTACATTTCCATCGAGTTTTACAAAGTTAAGGTTATGTCTTCCGGCTTCAACTTCAACAGGATCTTCCTCATCAATATCCCTCATCCCGATAAGATCAGGATGTCTGAATAAAGCATTATCGTCAATTACAAGTTTACAATCGACTGCTAATATTCTGCTATCGCTGGTCTTCAATACAGGATTAATTTCGAGCATCTGAGCATCACATCCTATAAAAGTCTCATAGATACCGGAAAGAAACTTTTGCATGTTCTTAAAAGCATTACCTGACAATCCAAGGTTAAAGGCGATATTCCGGCTTTGAAATAACTGTAAACCGATCGCCGGATCTATTTCTTCAGTAAAAATATGATCTGGTGATTTCCCGGCTACCTCTTCAATTGACATTCCCCCTTCCGGAGAATATAAAAACATATACCTTCCACTGTTTCGGTTCAACAGAATACTTATATAGTACTCCTCCGGTTCAAATTCTCCTTTATAGTATACATCCTGTGCAATAATAACTCTGCGTACCTTTTTACCTTCTGGTCCGGTTTGAGGTGTAATCAATTGCATCCCTAATATCTCACCGGCGATCTTACCTGCTTCTTCGACAGATCGGGCCAGTTTGACACCGCCTCCTTTACCCCGACCACCAGCATGAATTTGAGCTTTTACAACAAAAATATCAGACCCGAACCCTTCTTGCAACTGTTTTGCAATTGTAATTGCTTGTTCCGGAGTTTCAGCTACAAAACCTTCCTGAATATCAACACCATAGGCTCTCAATAATGATTTACCCTGAAACTCATGAACATTCATTTTATGAAAATTTAGTTAACCAATAAACTCTTACTCACAGAATTCACTGGTTACAAAATAACAATAATTATCAGATTAATTGATTATTTTCGCACAAAAAAGGAATGCGAAAACTTCTCAATAGTGAACTTGAAAGAAAGACGATAGAACAGTTTCAAAAATCTGAAAAATCTCCTTTTATTATTATTCTGGATAATGTCAGGAGTCAAAGTAATGTTGGCTCAATTTTTCGAACTGCTGACGCTTTCCTTACAAGAGCGATATATTTATGTGGGATAACTGCAAGACCGCCACACCGTGAGATTCATAAGACTGCACTTGGAGCAACTGAATCTGTTGCATGGAAATACTTTCCCAAAACACTTGATGCTATTCATGAACTTAAAGACAAAGGTTATAGCATTATTGGTATTGAGCAAGTTGAAGGATCTATTTCACTGAATGATTTTAAGATTGAAAAAGATCAAAAATATGCATTGGTCTTCGGGCATGAGATAAACGGGGTTGACCAGGAAGTAATTAATAATTGTGATTCCTGTATTGAGATACCTCAATTTGGTACTAAGCACTCGTTTAATATTGCAATAGGTGTGGGTATCGTACTGTGGGAGGTAAATAAGAACCTCTCACAAACCCCTCTCCCGGGGGAGAGGGGCTAATGCATAGTGTGTCATTTAGTTACCCCCTTCCCACCACGGGAGAAGGGGGCAGGGGGATGAGGTGCAAAATAAAAAAAAGGCCGCTCTGAGCAAAGTCGAAGAGCAGCCTTTTGAATTTATGAATACTTTTTATTGAACTGTTGATTTAAATGTATCATCAGCAAAAAACTTAGCAAACTCAAGATCAGTCTTTGCATAAGCTTTCCAGTCTGCCTTAAATCCGATAGCTTCACGAAGATTGTTAAGCATATAATCTCTGTCATCAAGACGTGCGCCAACAACAGCTTTCAGATAAGATGGTTTTCCACATGTGTATTCTCCCTTCATGCCGTCGAGGGTTAATTTTGCTTTGTTGATATCGCCTTTTAAAACCAAGGCAAGAGCAAGGTTGAAGCTTGGCTCAGTACCAAAGTAGTTAACAGCCTGGTCGTATTCACCTTTTGTGATAGCAATAATACCCAGGCCCGCTTTTGATTCAGCTGTTGCAGCTGTCATAGAATTGAAATATTCTTCTGCAGTAGCAATTTCACCTTTAACAAGTGCACAAAAACCAAGATTATTTTTTACAACATCGTTATTCTCGAGAGCTTTTGCTTTCTCAAATGCAGCAATAGCATCATCAGTTTTGCCTAATGATAATTGGATGTAACCAACGTCATTATGAGCACGGATACACTTAGGATGAATATCTGCAGTAACCTGATAGAATTTAAGTTGCTCATTAACATCATTGGTAAGTGTAGCTGCATAAAGCAATTCCTCAAGGGATAGTACCTTAGGATCTGATTTCACCAATGCAAGTATCTGCTCATCGCTACGGCCAATCTTATCAACGTTAATCATCATTTTTGACCTTCTCAGCTTAGGAAGGATGTCTGTTTTAAGAGTCTCGAAAGCAGAAGCCATATTCTTAATTTCACGCTCACGAACCTCAGGATCAGCATACATTGAGAGTACACGAAGGATAAGGTCCTTGTCCTGAATGGATGAAGCTTCTACTTCAGTTTTAAACCCATCCCAGTCTTCTGCAGTAGTTTTTGAATCAAAGAATCCGTCAGTTTTAGCTGCTTCAACCTTGCCAAATTCCTTTTTAATGAATTTATCAGCAGCAGTACCTCGATTACCTGAAAGCTTCTCGTTCAGTTCAAGTTTCCCATCAGGTGAAGCATAAGAACTGACAACAGTGGTTTTAAACTTACGGTCAGGATCAGTATCTACAGCTTTGATATAATCCTTAAGAAGTGTAATGTCTTCTGCTTTGAGCTCGTTACTACGGATATCATACCTATTAATTACATAGTTTATGTCAGCTACCTGAGTTTCAGGAATTATTCTGACAAACTTATCTTTCATTAAAATAGGTTTCCCAACTTTAGCAACCAAAGTAGAAGTGGCAATTACACCATCTGCCAGCTTAACAGGATCCAGATTGATACTTGCAGTACCTCTGGTAGCTTTAACCTTTAATATCAATTCGGAAATTTTCATTGCTTCATCATAAGGAACTGAACTGGTATAACTAAAATTACCACCACTATAAGTGATTACTTTGTTATTAGCCTGTACACTCTCACCCTGAAGAACCTGAACATCATCAAAAGCAGTTTCTTTACCATCATATGACATAACAGGAGTAGCTGTAACGGTAGTCTTCTTGTCAAAATAATTAGCAGGGAAGCTCCCTTTGATAGTTACATTGACTAAACCTGCATGAGCTTCAAGAACTTTTGGAGTAACTTCATACTTAATCAAGTTGGAGTTTTTCTTCATCTTATTCAAGCCACTACAACTTGTCATAAAAGCCGCAGCCAGGATAAGGATAAAATAGCTTCTGAATTTTTTCATAGTTAAAAAGTGTTATTTGTTTATGATTTCTATTAATCTGTTTTAATGGACAAGATACTTCATTTTCATTACGTACTTGCAAATCTACAATAAAATAGTCAGATTTTAAACAAATTAAATAAAAAAATATTACTATCTCACTATAAAATCACTTTATTTAAACCCACATGGTAACTGTCAAAAAATATGGTGTTAATTATTTTGGAATAATGGGCTTCATTTTCGACAAAGTCAATGTTATTTACATCTATCACAAGATACTTATTTTCAGTGTTTTGCTTAAAAAAAGCAAAATAGCTATCCTGTATTTTCTGTAGATATTCTTTGGTTATTGATTTCTCATAATTGCGCCCCCTCTTTTTAATATTTATAAGCAATCTGTCTGGACTAAGATGTAGATAGACATAGATATCAGGCTTGGGAAGGGATCCATAAATGATAAAGAAAATCTGCCGGTAAAGATTATATTCATCTCCTTTAAGTGTGGATGTCGCAAACACAAGAGATTTCATGAAGTAGTAATCCGCTATTGTGAAAGCCTTAAAAAGATCCTGAGGGATCAGTTCTTCCTTTAGTTGTTTGTATCTGCTTGCCAGAAATGATAGTTCAAGAGGAAAAGAATATTTATCAGGGTCACTATAGAATTTAGGAAGGAATGGGTTATCGTCAAAATGTTCAAGGATTAGACGAGCATTAAACTGATTTGCTATTCTTTCAGCCAGGGTAGTTTTTCCTGCCCCGATATTACCTTCAATAACTACATAGTTATATTTTATCTTCATTCCTGAAAACGATATCTTAATTTCAATAAATCAAATTTAGAAATGAAATATGAAATAGCAATAAAAAGCTGGCTGATAATTGCCGGCTCTGTATTAATTATTCTGATTTTGTTCGGGATTCTTGTTTTCATTATCCTGACGTGGAGGGCGTGGAGGACGTGGAAGCAGTTCTTTCCGTGACAATTTGATCTTACCTGATCTTGGATCAATATCAATCACCTTAACCTCAACCTCTTGTCCTTCCTTCAGGACTTCTTCCACGGTTCCGATCTTTCTCCATTCTATCTCAGATATATGAAGCAGCCCATCTTTATTTGGAAGTATTTCAACAAATGCTCCAAACTGTACTATTGTTTTAACTTTTCCTTTATAAACCTGGCCTATTTCCGGAATAGTAACAATTTGTTTCACCCAGTCAAGGGCAGCAGTAATTATCTGTGCGTTACCACCGAAAATATTAACATCACCATGACCGTTAACCTCTTCAACAATTATTGTAGCTCCGGTTTCACGTTGAATCTCCTGAATAACTTTACCACCCGGTCCAATTAAAGCGCCAATCATTTCTTTAGGAATAGTAAGCATTTCAATCCTTGGAGAGTGAGGTTTAAGTTCGGGACGTGGTTCTGCAATAGTCTGGCTCATTATATCCAGTATATGCAATCTGCCGGCTTTTGCCTGATTGAGAGCATTGGTAAGTATTTCAAATGACAGACCTTCCACTTTAATGTCCATTTGTGTTGCAGTAATTCCATCGCGAGTTCCTGTAACCTTAAAATCCATATCACCAAGATGATCTTCATCACCCAGAATATCAGACAAAACTGCATATCTATTTGTCTTTTTATCAGTAATAAGCCCCATAGCAATACCTGATACAGGCTTCTTAAGTTTGATCCCGGCATCCATAAGAGCAAGTGTTCCTGCACACACTGTAGCCATCGACGATGAACCATTCGATTCCAGAATATCTGAAACGACTCTTATAGCATAAGGATTATCATTATCAGATGGCATCATATTTTTTAGTGCCCGGTGTGCAAGGTTTCCATGACCAATTTCCCTTCTGCTTAATCCACGGGCTGGCCTTGCATCTCCCGTAGAGAACGGTGGAAAATTATAGTGCAGTGTGAATTTTTCAGTTCCTTTATTTAACACTTCATCAATGATCTTTTCATCTAATTTTGTACCAAGAGTAACTGTTGTAAGAGACTGTGTTTCGCCTCTGGTAAACAGCGATGAGCCATGTGTTGCAGGGAGGGTATCAATTTCACAAACAATTGCTCTGATCTCGTCAGGTTTTCTTCCATCAAGACGGACATTATCGTCGAGTACCAGTCTTCTGGATGCCTCTTTTAACACATCATGATAGTATTTTTTAGCAAGCTTCTCATTAAAGGCCTCCTCCTCAGTGTACTGTTCAATAAACCCGGTAATAATTGCTTCGAAAGCCTCAGTGCGTAAGTGCTTATCACCTGTTGAAGATAAGGCAGCCTGATAACATTTGTCATACGTTTCATCCCAGACTTTTTTTCTTAGATCTTCATCATTGGTTTCATGACAGTACTCCCTCTTAACTGTTGACCCAACCTCCTCTGCAAATTCTATCTGAGCCTTACACTGAAGTTTAATAGCATCATGTGCAACTTTAATAGCTTCCAGCATTTCACCTTCAGACACCTCTTTCATTTCCCCTTCAACCATAAGGATATTGTCATAGGTACCACCAACCATAAGGTCAATATCTGCCTCCTTAAGCTGTGTTGCTGTAGGATTAACAACAAAATTATTGTTTATCCTGGCAACCCTTACCTCGGACATAGGTCCGTTAAAGGGAATATCTGAAACAGCCAAAGCTGCTGATGCGGCAAGACCGGCAAGAGCATCCGGAATAATATCTAAATCAGCCGACATAAGGCTGATTGTTACAAATGTTTCTGCATGATAATCATCGGAAAAAAGCGGTCTTAATGCTCTGTCAACAAGTCTTGAAATAAGGATTTCATAATCAGAAGGCCTTGCTTCTCTTTTCATAAATCCACCTGGGAATCGCCCCGATGAAGCATATTTTTCTTTATATTCAACCGATAATGGCATGAAGTCAGTATCTTCTTTTGCCTCTTTAGCTGACACTACAGTAGCCAATAACATTGTCTTACCCATTTTTAACAAAACAGAACCATCAGCCTGTCTGGCCATTTTTCCTGTTTCAAGGGTTATCGTTCTCCCGTCGCCGAGATCAATAATCTTTTCTTTTACTTTAAACATTATATATATAATTTTAGGAAAACTGAAATTACTAAAAATATTAAATAGTATGAAAAAAGGCAACTTTAAATTGCCTTTTTTCTCTATTTACGTAATTTCAACGCTTTTATGATTTCACGATACCTCTCGATATCTTTAATTCTAAGATAGTCTAACAGTCTTCTTCTTTTACCAACAAGTTTGATAAGCGCCTGTTGGGTACTGAAATCTTTTTTGTTCTTCTTAAGATGTTCGGTAAGATGACTAATCCTGTATGAGAATAATGCTATTTGGCCTTCTGCAGTACCGGTATCAATTTCAGATGTTCCAAACGTTTTAAAAAACTCCTGCTTTTTTTCAGTTGTCAAATACATGTCTCTAATTAAAATATTGTTTATCCATAAATATATCGAGTCTCCAATTTTGGAACGCAAAAATAAGGCTTTTTTATGTAAATTATCAAACAATTGCTGTTTTTTTTATAAAGTTATTGAAATGTTGACTTTTATAGAAACGATATAGTACAATTAATTATTGTTTCCTGTTATAATAATGACGTGAAAATGATGCTAATAGTTGCGTTGAATAACGCTATCATTCAGTTATTTGTCAAAGAAAATCAGACTTTCGTCAAAACAGCTGTCTTTTTTAGAAAAAGTTATCGCTTTTTCATCACTAGTCTTTTAAAAATATCATGGTTCAAGAAGGAGTTCTTCGTGCTGTTTAAGTTTTTTTCCAAAACTTATAAGTTTGCTTCCGATCCGGCAATCGAGACATCGTCGTTTTTTGCAATAATCATTTCTAAGCTGGATTAATGCCTGAGAATAAAAAGCCGATTCAGCTTCAACTCCTACTTTTTTCCACTCTTCCGTTATTGAGTTTTTCTCGCCAGGGATATTCTCAAGGAAGGTAAGTGCTCTTTCACAATTGTCGGGACAATCCCGAATTCTGCCATAAACAAATATTACAGGGATTACAACATTGATAAGAAATATATCAGATGCTTGTGATCCAGTGGTCTTTGAGCTCTTCCTGCTCTTCTTTCCAAAAACAAAATGATTCTTCCAATAGTCAGATGCTGACACTTCAAAGAGCTCTTTAATTTGCTTAACATCCCTTGTTTCCAATACTTTGGAAAATAAAGCTCCTGACATCGAAAGCATTGCTGAAAGTTGTGAAATTCTTATAGTAGGAAAATTAGCTGGTCTTAACCTGGAAAATTTCCAAACCTTACCATGAATTGAATGAAGGCAGTATTTTGCCGACAACACCTTGTACTCTTTAAGCAATTCAATGTAATAATCATCATTGATTGCCTCCTTGAACAGTCCCTCGTCTAAAAAGCCGGCTGTTCCAAAAAGCAATGACTCAATTTGGAGCCGGTTGTCAGCATGCTTCCGTATTATCTTTAAAGGAATAGCTGTCGCGAGCATCTCAAATGGTTCGGTATTTACCCTGAAACCAAAATATCTGGATAACAACCTATAAAAGGTCTCATCCCAATCGTTACCGGTTTCATAAAATATTTTAAGTACCAGCTCCGACTTACTTTGTAATCTTTCAACAACTAATGAATTAAGCCAATGACGTATAAATACACTATCCAGATTAGCAATTTCATCCTGACAGGCAATAACATAAGGATTATTAACCAGTGAGAGATATTTTTCATAAAAAGAATGGTCGAATGTTAACCCGACAGTAAGTAACTCATCCCCTTTTGCATTGAATACTTGTTTGTCATTTTCTGCAACAACATGTAAAATAACATTATCATAGGCAGGATCCTTGTGGTGACCATGACTGTAAAAATATGATGATTTGGTATGTATTTCAACATTCCCTGCCCAAACAATTCCGGCAATAGAGATCCGTGCATTAAAAAAGTCAGGCCCCGAATCACGATTATACTCACCCGGATGAATTACAATAATTCTTTCCCCGGAGTTATCGCACAACTTATCCTTGTCATACAGGCTATACTTCCACAGGTAATGAAGAAATTCCTCTTTCATTTTAGCACTAATTAAGAGAGAAATCAGCAAGAATATAAAGATATGAAAAAAGGTTCAAAGGCACAAGGGCTTAAAGGCAAAAAATAATAATGTTCGCCCCCTGTCCCGCCATGGTGGGACTTCCCCCTAAAGGGGGACTAATTCTTATTATTAAAGATATTATTCTCAATGTCAGAGTATTAACCCCCCTTCAGGGGGGCAGGGGGGCAATAATTAAATTATATTAGGTTTCTCTTAGTGAGATATTTCTCCATTTCCAGCTGCATCTCTTTTGCTTTTTCTCCGGCAACTTCATCGAAATTTTCACTGTTATCGGCAAAAATTATACCTCTTGAGGAGTTAACCAAAAGTCCGCATTTATTGTTCATTCCGTACCGGGCCACATCTTCAAGGCTTCCCCCTTGTGCTCCTACCCCCGGCACAAGAAGAAAATGATCAGGGATGACCTTCCTTATTTCTGTGAGTGTTTCAGCACGTGTGGCACCCACAACATACATCATATTATTAATTGTACCCCATTTTTTAGAAACAGACAAGACCCGACTAAAAAGTTTTATTCCATCTTCATCGTGATACTGGAAATCATCAGCCCCTTTATTAGAGGTGAGGGCCAGAAGAATAACCCATTTATCATTATATGTTAAGAATGGTTTAACGGAATCCTCGCCCATATATGGGGCAACAGTTATAGCATCGAAAGGTAAATTTTCCAGAAAAGCTTTGGCATACATTTTTGAGGTATTCCCAATATCTCCACGTTTAGCATCAGCAATCACAAAAAGATCCGGATAATATTCCTTAATATAGCTTACTGTAGCTTCAAGGGAAGCCCATCCTTTTATACCATAGCACTCATAAAATGCAATATTAGGTTTATAAGCTACCGCATACTGATGAGTAGCATCAATAATCCGTTTATTGAACTCAAATACAGGATCTTTTTCATTATGCAGGAATGCAGGAATTTTTTCAATGTCCGAATCGAGTCCAACACAAAGGAATGAGTGCTTTTTAACAATGTTTTCAAACAATTTTAAGTAGTCCATTATCTAACGGTTTAGATATTGCTTTCTTTAAGACGTTCAGAATTTTCAGCCATTTGTAATTTATCAAGGACCTCCTGAATATTACCATCAAGGATTGAAGGAAGGTTGTATATAGTCAGGTTGATCCTGTGATCTGTCATTCTTCCCTGCGGATAGTTATAGGTGCGAATCTTTGCTGAGCGGTCACCTGTTGAGACCATCGTCTTTCTTTTACTTGAAACTCCATCCAAATATTTTTGATATTCAAGGTTATAGAGCCTGGTTCTCAGCTCTTTTAATGCTTTATCATAGTTCTTTATTTGTGACTTTTCATCCTGGCATGTAACTACAATACCTGATGGGATATGGGTTAATCTGATGGCTGAATATGTTGTATTTACTGACTGACCACCGGGTCCGGAAGAACAATAAGTGTCCTTACGAATATCCTCACTTCTAAGATCAATATCAAATTCATCAGCTTCAGGTAAAATCACAACCGATGCAGCCGATGTATGAATCCGACCCTGTGTTTCAGTCTGCGGTACCCTCTGAACGCGGTGAACACCGGATTCGTATTTCATTATACCGTAAACCCCTTCACCCGAAATGCTCAAAACAATCTCTTTATATCCTCCTGCAGTTCCTTCAGAGACTCTATTAACTTCACATTTCCATCCCTGTGACTCAAAAAACCTGGAATACATTCTGAAAAGATCGCCTGCAAAGATACTTGCCTCATCGCCTCCGGTTCCTGCTCTAATCTCCATTACGGCATCCTTATCATCCTCCGGATCAGCAGGGATGATCAGTATCTTTATCTCCTCCTCCATTTCGGGTAAACGCGATGTAAGTTCGTCCAGTTCATCCTTAGCCATCTCACGAACCTCTTCATCCTTTTCAGTTGCAAGTAGTGCTTTTGCACTGGTTATATTGCTAAGAGCCAGCTTATATCTTTCATATGACTCGATTACAGGCAGAAGATCCTTATATTCTCTATTTAACTTGACATACCTCTTCATATCCGAGAGAATTTCAGGCTGGGTAAGGAGGTCACCAACCTCAACAAACCGTGATTTCACACCCTCCAGCCTCTCAAGAATAGTTTTGTTTGCCATAGCATAATACATTTTCAGGGTGCAAAGATAATAAGAAAAGGGGAATAATAAACAGGCATCGGCGTCCAGCCAGCGATTCAGCGATTAATATTTTTTGTGCTGGTGAACGTATTTAGTTCACTTACGTCAATATAAGCCTGGTTGGTGGAGATCACCAATATAATATTGTCCGCAAAGTGTATTTTTTTCTTACCTCC
>Ga0307377_10005415_pt1 | contig 13693 bp, 15 predicted proteins | sample TR3MG_FD_202535 | JGI IMG/M metagenome (GOLD analysis project Ga0307377, IMG submission 202535) | Soil microbial communities from Risofladan, Vaasa, Finland - TR-3 | ecosystem: Environmental > Terrestrial > Soil > Coastal area > Acid sulfate soil | place: Finland: Risofladan, Vaasa | collected... | reverse complement strand
TTTGATCTTGTCAGATACAACCCGCCTTGGAGTTGTAGGTTTCGCAAAAACCTTATCAAATGAATATGCAAAAGATAATATCTTAGTTATGTTGTCTGTCCTGGACCAACATTAACCAATCGAATGGAAGAACTAATAAAAACTCAAATGAATAATTTAGGTAAATCAAGACAAGAAATAATGAAGAATTGGGTAGATAACATCCCTTTAGGGAGATTGGGTCGCCCTCAAGAGTTAGCAAATCTCGTAATTTTTTTAGCTTCCGATAAAGCTAGTTATATTACTGGAACAGTAATCCAAGTTGATGGTGGATTTGTGAAAAATTCACTTTAAATAAACTTAATCTAAAATTATCAAATCAATATTCCAGTAATTTAAATTAATCACATATCAGGTTTATTATAATTTATGAAATGAAAATTTAAAATAGTGGGATGTAACACATATTACATATTTGATTAGGAACATATACACATCTAGGTATTTAGGTATCAAAATTGGTAACCAGAGTAAATAAAAAATAAAAAAAATTAATTTTTAATACTATTTATATTGCTAGTGATTGTTTCCAATCCACTTTTGCTTTCATAATCTACATTCTTGATACCTGTAAAACTCCAAACTAAAACAGTTACAATCACACCAAGAATAGCACAATATAGAAACAGATTGCCAACTCCAAACATTTCCGCTAAAGGCCCAGAGAGTAAAGTTCCGATTGGAGAGATTGACATGGATAACGAATTATCGATGGAAGTAATCCTCCCCATTTTATCGGCTGGAACAACCGTTTGTATAAAAGTTTGATATAAGGCATTTATAATTGGTAATGTTAAGCCCATCGCAACACCACCTATACCTATTACTAAGTATCCTCCTGGAGGAGCCAAAGCCATAATCCCATACCCCATCATGAGAATAAAAATACAACCAAATATAACTTTCATCTTACTATTCCAGGTTTTCTTGATTGAAGTTAAAAGGGCACCACAAATCATACCACCTTGAAAAAACACTAAGACTATTGCTAAATGTGTAGCAGAACCACCGTGAAAAACGTTAATATAATAGGGCATCAATGTATCAAAAGGTCTTATTAAAAAATTGAGTAACATCGATAGAAAAATTATTGTAACTAGTCCAGGTATAACCTTAATAGTTTGAAAACCAAGTTTGAATTCCCTAAAGAATGATTTCTTTTCAACATTTTCTCCATGATTCTCGACTGATGGAATCTGGATGAGCACTAGCGGGATTAAAGCTATAAGAAATGTTATGACATCGACCCAAAGAATCGTGTTTATTGGAAAAATAATCATTAAAGTTGCCCCTATTAATGGTGCAATAATTTGAACTACTCCAGTAAACAAGAAATTAATCCCGTTAATTCTGGACAAATTTTCTTTTGGGACCATCGCTGGTATAATAGAATTCACTGCTGGTAAATGAAACGCTTGAAAAATACTGCGAACACTTATGAATATTAAGACAATCCATATATTGGCAAGATTCATCTGAAACAAAACAAGTAAAATTAGAGTTGCAACTGCTTGTAGAGAGTCAGCAACTACAATTATTACTTTTCTGTTCAATCTGTCAGCAAGAACTCCCGCAATTGGCATAAAGATCACTTGACAAAGAATAAACAAAAATGAACCGATTGCTAGATATATTGGGCTCTGTGTTTCCACTGTAACCCACCATATTATTACAAAGTAGACAACCATTGATCCAAATAGAGAAAATAATTGTCCCGACCAAAAATACATATAACTTCTAAATGAGTTCTTATTTGCTAATTCCTCCATTTCATTTTCACATCTTTCTTTTCAGTTTTTTTTTTTTCTTAATTTTTCTATTTTCTACATCTCTTCTTTCAATTTACTTTCACTTGGTAAATTATCTCTCAAAAAACTATTAATTTTATTTATTTCTTTGTTAAATGACACTTTCTGATTTTTTAATTCACTTTTTCAATATCCTCTAATTCCCTTTAATTTGATTTATCTGGTTTAGGTTTTTATCCCTACAATGAGCCGTATTTAAATGTTGTCAATCAATTCGTTAATTTTTGAAATCACTTCTTCAGGAGCGCTCGTGAATTTAAACACTCCTTTCTCCAATGAACCTTCAATACCCTCGTCGACTAATTCGTAAATAAGATTTTCAGCGTCCTCGTTTGCTCGGTTAAGTGCTTGAGCCAGTTTTTCAATCGGTAAACTTTTTTGAAGCTTGATTAAACCCCTGACTCTCTTTTTTATTCGATCTTTATCGCTTGAACTTGAACTCGAAAGATCAATTTTAATTTTAGACTTTTTCTTTTTTCCTTCAACCTCGCGCTCGATTTCACTTGCTAGATCCTCTATTCCTGATTCTTTAACTGCACGTTCAATATTCTCTCCCAATTCCTCTAATTTTGATAGATCCCCTATGTTATTCTTAACAAACCTCATAGATTTTCTAATTAGCTCTGATACGGATGATCCTAACTCTTCAGACCAATCCCTCCATTCATCGCTCGTCTCGGAATCAACTGAAATATTTATACGTTTTGCAACTTTCTTCTGAGCTTTTTCTATTCTTTTTTGGATTTTGTCAAGATATTTCTCTCTATGTTTTTCCATTTTAGCTTTTACATGTTCTAACCTTACTTTAGCTTCCTCAATTTGCTCTCTTGCGTTTTCTTTTATTTCGTTCAATCCATCTTTTGTATCTTCGATTTCGCGTATAATGTAATCTCTCTCGTCCTGTAAATCCTCTAATTCTTCTAAAAGTTCCTCTTTTATCTCTTCTTTTGTGTCTTTCAAATCTTCTATTTCATCTTCGAAGTCTTCGTGTAAGGTCTCTAACTCTTCCATAAGATCGTCTTTGATATCCTCCAGCTCCCATTTTATTTTATTCTTGATCTTTTCAATATCACGATTTTCTCGATCCTCTCTATCATCATTTTCTGTTTCTTTATACATATTCATTCCTCCATCCAATTTAATGGATAATTCATAATTTTTAATTTTATAAAGTTAAATTTATTCTAAAAAAACATATTTTTATTTTCCTATTCTACCTTCATCTATTTCGGAAATTTGAATTGGCTCATTTGCCAATACCGCTTTATCGTCTACTTTAATACTGTCTATATAATAAACATTTCCACCAACTTCAGTTCGGTTTCCGATAATAACATGACGTCCTTTTACATCTCCATCAACAAGAGTGTGGCTAATGTCAACTGTATCCACCCCATAAATACTTCCAGAAACAATGTATGGATGTTTAGCGATATATTTACTCCTAATGGCGGTTTGGGTGCCGATCAACACTTCTTTAGCATTAAGATCTCCATTAATCGTTGTAGAACCCTCTATTTCGATGGTTTCTTGTGAAAATAAACCACCATCAACTCTCGTTGAGCCTGAAAGCCTTATTCCTTGATCTGCTTCGACTTTGTCTCCAGCCCTTAACGAACCTGAATTTCCAAACGCTCCATCAATTTTGATCCCTTGACCAATCGTAGTTGAACCTGAAAATTTCGCGTTTCCTTCAGCTTTAAGGTTTCCGCTTAATCTGAATGAACCAGAACTTTTAACATCGCCGTGGACAGTTAAATCACCTTCTCCTCTCATTGAACCAGATGATCTAAACCCTTCGCATTCAAAATTTCCATCGATTTTAGCGGAACCTGACACAACTAAAGTATCGTTTAATTTCATTCCCGAAAGACTTCCTGATCCTGATATTTTCATTTTTATTTTTTCTCCTCCATTTTTTCTTTTCTTTTTTATTATATGGTTATTTATACAATTAATAGTCAAATTTGGTTAATATCTAAGTAAATAAATATCTCGTTTTATAATCTTGCCATGATTGGCATTTTCTTTTTAAATCTTTAACCTCTTCAAAATACCTTGGATTTAAATCCGCCTTTTTTATTATATCCATCTTTTTTACCTCCTTATTCATGTTTTTTTTATTTAGTTTTTTGTAGATTTGAAATATTTTTAGCAGTTTTTTATTTATTTTTATTATCGTGATTTTTTATGTAGTTTGTACACACTTATAAAAGTTAAAAAAATTATTTAAAATTTAACGGCTAACAAAAGAACTTGTTAAAACTTGGGAATATATTTTACATTTGATGTCGTCTAATTCAATTTTTTTGTTGTAAGTCATGATTATTTCCTCCAATTTGTTTTTTTTGTTTTTGTTTAATATTTATTTTTTTGTTTCTACTTATTATATAATCACAATCATATATAAATGTTGTGTAAATCGTGTGTATTAATTATGTATCAGAATTGTTGTATTCTATTTTAAACTTGCTTACAAGCCTCGAGTCTTCTAAATCTGAAAAATTCAACACATTGGTCACTTAAATTTGTATTTTTTTTTTAAATACGGATATAAATTTATTCCCAATACTGTTAGGTTAAAATAAGTGATTTTTTGAAAGATATAATCATAATTATGGAGAGTTAATATGTCAGGCAAAACAAGCAGGCATAAAAAAATTCTGAAGGAACTGGAAAAGTATAACAGGTATGCGAAAATTTATCTTAGGAAAAATTCTCTTGATTTTAAAACTGCATACAATAACTTTCAAAAGTCAGAGGCTTGGACTGAGGCAAAAGCGTTATTGATAGAGTATTTTTCTCTTGGAAATGAAATATTTACATGTCCGATTTGTAATATTGTATTAGACCCGTATTATTCTACTCTACACCACATCTACTACGATAATAAAAAATTGTTCGACCCGAAATATATTAATTTAGTCCATCACGATTGTCATGAACGATATCATCAAAAAAGCGGAATTCCCAGAATAAAAAAGCACATGAAAGTATACATTAAATCTCGGGGTTTTAGAATTTATATTCCTAAATTAAGCAAATTATACATTCGATACGAATTTTGTGTTCTCCTTATAATTATAATTATGTTTTTGGTATTTTATATTTTCAATTAAAAAAAAAAAGGGATAATTAGAAGATAACAAGATCATAGATGTGAATTAAGCCAGTTAATTACATCATTAATAACTTCTTCCCTATTAATTTCATTAAAAATTTCGTGGCGAGCATCTTGGTAAAATTTATGGGTTACATCCTTTATGCCATATTTATTAAGGCGATCAATCATAGCGGTAACTCCCTTGGTCTTGTTACCTATAACGCATAACGAACCAGAGATGAAATGGATGGGTAAATCTTTTGGAATATTTTGTTCTTGCTTCGAGTCATAAATTTTCTCAAATCCGTGAAGGAATTCTAACCAAAGGTTAGCAGGACTCACAAATCCGCACCAAGGATCGTCAATGTATTTCTGAACTTCGTCTTTGTCTCTACTCAACCACTCAAAACCAGTTGCGCCTTCATCGTTATCCCAATCATGGTTGTTGGAAGCAAAGTTCATCTCGTGCATTTTTTGGCTTGGTTCGGTAGGACCGCGTTTTTTAATCTCGCTTTTAAGTAAGAGTTTACCCGCTTTAATGACTAAAGCTCTCACTTTTCCATTAGTGCCACTTAAGATAACACCTTTAAGTTCATTTCCCCAATCCTGAATGTAATCTTGCGTTAGCATAGCACCCCAGGAATGACCTAATAAAAATATCGGTAAATCAGGATGTGCTTTTTTAATTACGTTTGTTAATTCGTGAAGATCGTTTACTACACCTCTCCATCCATTTGGCCCTAGAACTCCAGCGTTACCCTCTAAAGTTTTTTCGGTCAAATCACCAGCAGTTCTCCCATGACCGCGCGCATCGTTGGCATAACACACGTAACCTTCGTTGCATAAAGCTTCAGCTACTCGAGCGTATCGCTTAGCATGTTCTGCTAAACCGTGAACGATTTGTACAACTGCTTTAGGGGAATTATCCGGTTCCCATTTGTATACGAATATTTCAATATTATCTTTATCTTTAAAAGTAAAAGTAGAACTTTTCATTTTTTATTACCTAATTATAATTTTTTTTAGAATTAAGTAATCAATGTCTAAGTTTTGATTATAATGTTACTATTTTTGGGAAATTAATTCATTTTCATTAGAAATGTTTTAGTATTTATATATTAGGATAGTTGGGGATATTATCAGAAATATATCTTTAACAGAAAAAATAAGAAATTTTATAACTATCTAATTTATTAGAGTTTTATGAGTGAAAACAGTGAAAAAGTACTTAGGTCCTATCATTGCAGAGTCTGTGATACCACTCATAAAGTTAGTTTACAGAAAAAAATTATTGAAAATCAATCTAAATTTCCTTTTTCTTACTTTTTTTTACATGGAGAATTAAAAAACATTTTAACAACGCTTTATTTAGATAGACATCTGGAAATTCGAGGCGTAGATGTACAAAAGCTAACAGATGATGATATATTCTCTAAAGATCAAGTAGTTTCAATCACCTCTACATTAGTAAAAGAAATTGAAGAACTTCGTAATGAAAATGAAGAATTACGATTAAAGTTAAAAAAAGAGAGGATGAAGGTAAAGTGAACCAAAACGAATATTATAAAGAATCTTTATAATTATTTAATAAAATTAAGAAGAGTGATATAGAATGTCGTATGCTCGGTATAAAATGTGTATTTTTGGTGATGGTGGAGTAGGCAAGACGACATTAGTAAATCGCTACATCTCCGGTAAATATTCAGAAAATTTTCGTATGACAATTGGAGTAGATTTCTATACAAAAAACATAGAAATACAAGGTATAAGAGTGAACTTACAAATTTGGGATTTTGCAGGGGAGCATCAATTTAAAAATTTATTACCGAATTATGTAATAGGTGCTTCAGGAGGTATTTACATGTACGATATAAGTAGATTTTATAGTTTGACACATCTTGAAGACTGGATCAACCTATTGAATAAAGCACCCGATAGACAAAGAGAAAAATTACCTATTCTATTAGTTGGGAGTAAAAAAGATCTCGAATTAGTAGGAAAGAGAGTAGTCGAAGAAGATTATGCTTCTGAACAAGGAAAGAAATATGGGGTTTTTGATTTTATTGAGTGTTCTTCAAAAACAGGAGAGAATGTTGAGTTAATTTTCCATAAGATAGCTTTAAAAATGCTAGAATCTTCTGGACTTTTATAATCTTCTTTTTTCAAATTAAATAATCAGCATTAATGAACCTAAGACATTTGTGGAGAATTTTCCACCTAAAATAATATCGGATGCTTTAATCCCAGATATTTTTCCACGACATCTATAATTTCTTCTTTAGAACCGATATACCCAAAGATTTGATGCTTAGCTTTACCTAAAGATGCGTTATCAATTGTTTCAAATTGGTTTAATTGCAGTTCAATTTCTCCAAAATTCAAGTGGGTTAAATCTGGAGACTCAGAATTATACGATTGAATCACTCCGACTTCACTATTAGGATGATCCCGAGCCATATCAAAACAATCTTCTTGCGATTTTGGAATATCATCTGAAATTTTAACCAAAAATCCGAATTCATCAGTGTCTGGAATTTTAAGAATATATCCAATTTTAGCAGGTCGCGTAAAGTCGATATCTTCAGGTCTTATGGCTAGTTTGTAAATATCTGCAACATCTATTTTAAAAGCAACATAATTCGGTCCCATTTCCAAACGATCTTGCGGAATATCTCGGAAGTAAGATAATGGTTTTGCATCAGATTTAGTTGGAATTAAAACTGTTCCGGGATTTGAAGGCCCACCGCTTATTATGCAAGCCAAAGACCACCCATTAATCTTCAATCCTGGTTGGAAGAAAACACAATCATCTACGAATTCAACGCCGCAATAACTTAATCCGGTTGAAATTGGTTCTTTTTTTAATGTGAGTTGGCGTGTTATTTCTCCGTTATATATCCGTTTCAAAGTTTGTGATTCTACTGTCACCGGACTTGACAGTGTACATGAAATGGATGTTTCTGCTAAAATATCGTAATACGCAGGGTCTAATCCTTGAGGACAAAACCATTTTTCCCAACTTTGAGGATTTTCATAAAAGAATTCTCTTTCAGGGCTAATCCAATATCTATCTCCACCAATATCCCACTGCCTACTTTTAATTTTTTTTTTTATATCGGGATTAATCCATAATAAGCTATATTTATCATTCTTAGGGAAAAGTCCTAAAAGACGTCCTCCATATTCAGAGATAATCGCGGAACTTTCTTTATTGAAATTTAATTCGACAACATTTCCAATATCGTTGTTATTGGATAGTAACGATTCTTTAGTAAAGTAGTTCATACTCTAAATTAAAAAATTCTGGCTAAAAGACTTTTCTGTTAACTTCGAACTTTCGCTCATAGTACTATAATTTGTTATAATAAACTTTTTAATAGTATCCTAACATCATTTATTGTAAATTTTATGAAGAGGAATCTAAAATGATTGTAAAAGCTACTAATGAGTATTTAGCACTATTAAACAGAGCAATTGCTCGTGAAATTCAAGTATCGGCACAATACATGCTACAACACACAAAAATGGAAAAACTAAAGAGAAAAGTGATCAAAGAGAACTATTTACTGGAAAGTACGACATACGACGAGTTTGGAAAAATATTAAAAGATTTAGCAATAGAGGAAATGAAACATCTTGCTCAAATAATGGAAAGAATTTACTTATTGGGTGGAGAGGCGACTACAAAACCCGACAAAGTTATTATCGGAAATTCAATGAGAGCATTTGCTGAATTAGATTTAAAGGCAGAAGAAGAAGCTTTGGAATTATATCGTCAGCTTATCGAAGCTGCTAAAGATATTGGAGACCGAGAAACATGGGTTTTATTTACAAAGATTTATAGTGACGAAGAAGGACATTTATTGAAGTTTCAAGATTATTTAGAGATGGAAAATGAGCCTGATTTAGGAGAAACTCCTGATTCTGAATGGAGATCTATTTTCGGTGAAGCGTATATTACTCTGCTCAATAAAGCTCTCGCAAGTGAAATATCAGCAGTCGTTCAATACACCACCCAACACGAGAAAGCTGAAGGATTAGAACGATTGAGACGTAAAAAGAATGCTTTAGAAGTTGTTACTGGAAAAAATAAAGCAAGTATCGTATCAGGAGTTCTTAAAGAAACATTCCTTCAAGAAATGGAGCACATAGAAAAAATCTCGGAACGAATCTATGAAATTGATCGAGAATCTATAGCTACAATTGATCCGTTACCTGAAATCGGAAATTCAGTCGATGATTTTATAAAACTAGATAGAGAGGCGGAAAACTACGCCATTGTATTATATAGAAAAGTTATAACGGAAGCAAATCGACTTGGAGATATAAAAACGAAAAAACTTTTTGAAGATATTATTCAACAAGAAGAAGAGCATTATTGGGCGTTTGACGATTTCCTACCTTGAATTAAAAAACTTTTATTTTTTTTTTATTTTATTATTCGCAATACTCATGCGTTGCGCACATTTCTTTTATAACCGAACTGAATGGTCTAAATTTATGTACTAGATGAGGATCGAAAGAATTACCAAAGCTTGAAAGGAATTTCTCCGCTATTTTTTTTCCCTGTTGTTTCCATAATTCGATGGGATCATCTTGATCTACTAGTATTATAACATTTATCGGATATTTCGGAATTATGATACAGTTATGACCCTTAATTCCTTCAGTGGATATTAAGACTACATATCCAATGTTTAATTCTTTTGTTATGCTCTGTATTGCACTCATAAAGCCACTGAATATATCTGAATGTTCAATCTTCATGATAGTATGTTCTTGTCTATATTCCAATAAATTTAAGCCAGTATCCGCATGTTGGATTAAGATTATATCTAACATAAGTAATGTTTTCTCATTGTAAAATAATATTTATTCTGAATGTTGTAAAATTAAAGAATCTCTTCAAAAACTATAAATATGTGACATTTTTTAAATTATAACAAATGAATATTTAAACAAAAGCGAGATATTATTTTCTAAAATCTTAAAGGTGAAAATATGCCTAAAGTTGTTCATTTTGAAATTAATGCAGATGATCCATTAAGAGCAAAAAAGTTCTATGAAAAAGTTTTTAATTGGAAAATTGAAAAATGGGAAGGTCCAATGGAATATTGGACGATTGATCCTGGAGCGGATGATGAAGAGGGGATTGGTGGTGGACTACAAAAGCGGGAGCAACCTGAAGATCAAATTTTTAACTATATAAAAGTATATTCAGTAGACACATTTAGCAAAAAAATAGAAGAGAGCGGAGGAACTTTAGATTCATCCAAAATAACGATACCCGGGGTAGGTTATTTCTACATGTTTAAAGATACGGAAGGGAATAAATTAGGAATAATGCAAGAAGATGATTCAGCAGAATGAGTATTAATCAAAACTAACTCTTTTTTTTCTATCTTAGTAAGATATCATTAGATTTAGGTATTGAAAATTTTGAAGTCGTAAAACCCAGATCCAATAGTTAGGGTTAATAAATTTTCAGTTTGCCTTTGATATTCTATTTCTAGAGTGCTCGAGAAAAATTAATAAAGATTTATTACTAATTCGAATTTTAAGTTGATAGGGATATAAACTATGAAAATTGATGGATATTGTGGTGAGCGCTTTATTTCAGTAAAAAACGCGTTTGAGAAAAATTTTAAATTGGGATTAGAAGTAGGCGCTTCTTTTGCTGTTTCATTAAACGGTGAATTAGTAGTAGATATTTGGGGAGGATTTTCTGATTCATCTCAAACAAAACCATGGGAAAAGGATACTATTGTGAATATTTTCTCAACTACAAAGGTCATGACAGCACTATGTATACACTTGCTAGTTGACAGGGATTTAATTGATGTAGACGCTCCCGTCGCTAAATATTGGCCTGAATTTGCACAAGCGGGGAAAAAAAATGTTCTCATTAAGCACCTTTTAAGCCACAGCGCAGGTTTGCCTGGATTTGATGAAAAAATCCCTGTTGAGGCTTTATACGATTGGGATCGCATTACAGGTTTACTAGCTTCACAAAAACCATGGTGGAAATCAGGTACTAAGATTGGATATCATATGATCACTTTTGGATACTTGTTAGGTGAATTAGTACGAAGAGTAACTAGTAAGAGTTTAGGTGAATTCTTTCGAGATGAGATTGCTGTTCCTCTTGATATAGATTTCCACATTGGATTATCAGAAAATTACGATTCCAGAGTAGCAAAAATAATCATTCCTGAAGAGGTTTTTTCTAAATGGTTAATCATTCTAGCTAAGTTGTTTTTTAAAAAAGCTGTAAAAGTGTACTACAATCCAAACTTAGAAAATACCGATTTTAATAGTCGAGCTTGGCGCTCTGCAGAAATACCAGCCTCGAATGGACACGGAAACGCGAGATCGATTGCTCAAGTTGGATCAATTCTAGCATGTGGGGGAATGTTTGATAAAAAGATGATATTGAAGTTATCTACAGTTGAAAAAGCTATTGAGCCACAAATAAGTGGACGTGATGTCGTAATGATGTATGCACCAGCTAAATTTGGTCTTGGTTTTGGTCTGCTAAATGATGATTTATTGCTAGGTCCTCGAAGTTTTTACTGGAGTGGAGCTGGAGGCTCTTTATGTATTATGGATCTAGAAAAAAAGCTAAGTATAGGATATGCTATGAATAAAATGTATATGAAAGGAGAAGATCCCAGAACTGGAAAACTTATTAAAGCTGTTTGGGATTCAATTAAATCTGAATAAACAAGAAACTTGTGCTGATTTAGATGTTAAAGTATATCATTCCAAATCTCTCTGAGGATATCCTCGCTTGTTTTTATAATTTCTGGATTCTCGCTTAAAATCATCGTATAGCGATTATCTAATTCATACTCTGGCCAATTAGGAATATTTTTATTGTTAGGATTTCCCGTTCGGGCAAAAGTTAACCACGTATCCATCACTTTCTTAGTTATAGTCTTTGCATTTTCATCGTTTTCGATTGCTCCTTTTGCAAAATCTTCCTTGTCGATGGTATTAAACACGAAAGGTATTTCGAAAGAATGAAGTGCGAATCCAAATTTAGGAGATTTGTAAGAAAAAATGTAGCAATAAATGTCCGATTGATGTTTAGTGTGTGCTTCGAGTTGCCGAACAATCGGTATTTTAAACATTGAGTCAGACAGTATTGTTCCTAAGTACATTAGTGGTTTATCAGGAAATTTCGTTTTTAGCTCTTTCTTATATATTTCAATCAATTGTTTCGATTTATCTTTATTTTTTATGCTCTTTTCGATTTTCGAACGCACCAATTTCATGATGAGACTCTTTTTTACAACACCCGATTCGTTTAAAATTTCTGTTAAGAAACCCAGTTCATTTTCATTATATCCGATTATTAATGGAACTTGATGATTCTTGCCCTTGCGGATAATTTCAATCGGTTGTTCAGGTATAACCTCTCCATCCACGAAAGGCCAAAACGGACTACCTTCTAAATTAAGTAAGCCCCCAACAACCTTTTTTTGTACCTTCATTATTTTATTAAAGGGAATTCTCCTCAACTCATCGACATTGCCATCTCTAATACCAAGTTTTAATACGAATTTAGCACAACCTTTCTTCGATTTTTCCATATTTAAATCACGGGAATTGGTATTTCCACTCTCAATTATAGCCTTGTGAAAAAGCCCTTTACTAGAGGGAATAGCAAGTAAAATCGCAACTGACATACCACCAGCAGATTCTCCAAAAATAGTAATGTTATTAGGATCACCACCGAAATTTTGAATATTCTCTTTAACCCATCGTAATGCTGCTATTTGATCTTGAATTCCTAGATTCGGCGGAATACCTGGAAAATTGAGAAATCCTAAAGCACCTAAGCGATAATTAATGGTTACAACTACTACATCCCCGCTAACAGAGAGATTTTTTCCATGAAGGCGTGGTCTTGAACCCGCACCTATTACATACCCTCCACCGTGAATCCAGAACATCACAGGACGAGAGTTATTATCAGCCTCCGGAGTCCAAATATTAAGATATAAGCAATCTTCATTCTGATCTTGCTCAATGGGAGGGTCATCTGGAATATTTTGGGGCGCTATAAAACCAAATTCCGTTGCGTTTTTAACATCACTCCATGGTTCTAAAGGTTGAGGTTCTCTAAACCGTAAATCACCAACTGGGGGTTTTGCGTACGGAATACCCAGAAAAGATTGATAACCATCCCCTTGAGTTCCTTGTATTTTTCCATTGTTAGTTGAGATTACAACCATTAATATTATCCTCTTATTTCTGTAACTAATAAAGATTAGTGATTAAAGCAATAAAAATTAATAATATTTTACATACTAACATAAAGAATCAATATTATTCAAGCTTGATTTGGTATTAATTTAAAAAGAAAAAGCTAGGAGTAAACTCTAATTTTCTGAATTTGGATTACATAATACCTTTAATTCTTGTGCTATTAAGAAAATCCTCAATTGGATTTAGAAAACTTATGTATTTTTTATATTTGCTACCTTAATAGTCATTGAAAGTGTTTCTTCGAAAACTTGACCTTCAGGTATGCATTTAAAGCTTAAATCTTCTGATGAGAACACTTCTGTAAAATAACCAAGCCAATATCGAGAATATCTCTTGTTTTGTCTATGTTTAAACAACAAGTGATACTCATCACCTTCATGATGAACATCAATCTGATAGAAATAATTCGCAACAACCCATATTTTCGCTATAGTTCTGATTAAATCCTCAATAGTGAGGTTTTTAAGAG
>Ga0307377_10005412_pt1 | contig 13703 bp, 14 predicted proteins | sample TR3MG_FD_202535 | JGI IMG/M metagenome (GOLD analysis project Ga0307377, IMG submission 202535) | Soil microbial communities from Risofladan, Vaasa, Finland - TR-3 | ecosystem: Environmental > Terrestrial > Soil > Coastal area > Acid sulfate soil | place: Finland: Risofladan, Vaasa | collected... | reverse complement strand
TCTCCGCCAATGATAGCTCCGTGGGCATAGGTATCATTATTTGTTTTAGATAAACCATACAAACCTATTAATTCTCGGTTTGAATCGCTTGCAGGATTATCTATAGCTGTAAAATTGCCAGCCGCCCTGGCATAACCACCATCAGCGGTCACAGCTGTATTTATAAGTTGGGCGATTATTGCCGCACAGCCTGTTAGATTTGAAGTGTGGAAAATTCTCTGAGCATAATATTCATTAGTGACCCCTAAAATATCGCTTTGATAGCTGGGTGAAATTCCAATTCCCAATTTTCCTGTAAACGTCCCACCACTCTTCGCAACAAAATCAGTTCCCGGCTCAAGGTCAAGCAACGCCCTTGCTTCAGCGTGAGTCTTGCCATCTATACCATTAGCAGTAAAAATCCCCCACTCATTGGCGTTGGGTGAGCCGTCCACTGTAACAATGTGATTATCCGTTATGCCGTGGTTAATAGCGTGAATATGGTCATCGCGGGCAAAGCTGTGTCCAACGCCAGCCCCGGCTGCTACTACTGCGGAGATTTCGGAGGCTGCTGCGGTATCAAGGGGATCGCTTCCATCGTTGGGGTCATGTGTGTCCTTGTGGGCCTGAGCATCATATCCATATAACGTCTTTCCACTAGCATCCATCACGGTAATTCTTTGACCATCGAACACCATTATGTAACCAATACCAAGCGTTAAATCTTTGGGGATAACTCGATACAAAGTTCCGGCATTGCCTGGATCTTTTTGTACGTTGACTGTTACTTCTGCTGAATGAGTATTCACCAGTGTAAGAGAGATTATTCTTGTAACAGCGGTGGCTGTATAGATCGTAGTCTGAGCGTTAGTGAGCTTCCCTTCAGCACTAACTATCGTTGTCCCATCAACGGCACTGAAAGAGAACTCAACCACGTTGGTTACGGAAGCAATACCTTCAAGAGTATCGGTAGTATCTATATGAAACATTTTATAAAGTCCCCCACGTTAGAGCCTCTGAAAAAGAAATGCCTGCTATGTCAGCGGCGTGCTGACCGTCAACTGTATCAGCGTCAAGACCATTCCCTGGACCGGTAAGCAGCCATCCCAAAGCGATTTTTCCAGCAACATCAGCCAGGGGGATAGTAGTTGCAGCCGGAGTAGCCGAGATAGACTCAAGATCAGTAATGTTCGCTTTGATATGGGCATGAACAGCAGCAGCGAAGGCTGTAGCTTCATTACCGTCAAGCTGGTCAGCGTTCAAGCCTTTTACCAGGATGTTGTAGGCATCCAAGCCAATAAGGAACGGAGATACCTTCAGGGGATTGAAGGTATGTTGAGCGAGTATAGTTCTGGAGATTTCATTATGTAAATACTGCTGGTGATCGTCAGCACCAAGTCCAGACAATCCGGCATGGCTGGTAACGCCATCATCATCAAGGGCATAATCTCTTTTTCTGGTCATATACCGCTTTCACTAATTTCTAAATCTCCCAGGCGGCAATCTCACGGGATTGAATGAGCCGCGATTAGGGAGATCCGTTGGTTGAAATCTGCTAAATGCACCCCGGGGATGATTATAAGAATGTTTCAAACTCTTACGATGGCCCAGATACATGCTGTATGTACGGTCAAAACTCTCCCATTCCCTTTCGTGCCGGTGAGCATAAGCCAGGGCGCCTTCATGAAGCAAACTCAGAAACTCATTGGGAACCGGGATGCTGGCGATAGTCCTGATAGAAACGTTGTCTACCGTTCCATCAAAATCAGCAGATGGTGTAATTGAAAAAACCACAGCTCCAGAGGCCGCGGCCTTAAAGTTACCACTACCGGAATCCGTAAACTCTTTTGTCGCTCCGGTTAAGAAGATAAACTCTCCGTCAACATCAAAGGTTACGGATCCAGCGGTCCTCCCGCTGATAGTAAAGCTGATCTGATAGGTAATCCCTTCCGCTACTGTTACGTTCTGACTCAGGGCATCGACAAAAGTTAGATCGTGCTGGGCCGCACCGGCAGCCCAAGTCCAGTTTGTTGCTGTCCAGGCTGACAGGTCCGCAGCAAATTCACCGTCTGTTACCAGTTCGCTTCCCAGGGGAGCATTGCTTAATCGTGTTGGCCTCCCTACACAGTTAAGCTCGATAACCTTAAGCCCGTTTGGTATGGGGAAAAAGCCTATCTTGCCGGTAACTGTAGTTGGATTGAAGGCGTCATGGTAAAAATACCGTGGAGTGCCTGTATCTTCCATATTGTAACTACCGGCAAATAGATGATCTTTGGAACGATATTCAATTATCTCCCCTGTCGTCTGAATCCTGGCTGAAGATATATCCCTTACATCTACCGAGAGATCATAAGTTCTTTGCAAAGCTCCGGTAGTTATTTCCTGAAGGATATAATTAAACCTCCAGTCCATGTCATCCCCAACCTCATCAAAAACCCTTTGAATCCAGCCATAGGCAAGAGAAAGCGCATCGGCGTCAGTTGAATCTTCCCCAAGTTCATCCAAAACTTCAGCCGCTAATTGATTCAGTGTTTTAGCCACGGGTTACTATCCTTTCAGGATCTTCTTCTTTGCGCGTTCCTTCTTCTCCCGGGCATCTCCCAGCCATTGTGTAGGAACTTCGTCGGCATGGATCAGAAGTTGAGAAGCCTGGGTGTGAACCAGTTCTTTATGCTTCTGAACAGCTTCCCTGGCCCTGGCCTGGGTAGCCGCGTCCATACCTTTTTCGTCTTCGGTATCGTAATAAGGGGGAAGGTCGTTTTGGGCGCAAAGATCGAAACCGCAGATTTCACAAACCGCAGGGGTAAGTTCAATCCTGGTGCAGATTTTATTAAACTTATCAACCTTCTTGGTTGATGTGATGAACATTATTTCTGCCGGTCTTTTCTCCGGCTGTGCCTGTTTTGATTCAGCCATATTTCCTCACTTTAAAAATGTTTCACATGAAACGTGGTTTAACCTTCTGCTGAAGCCCCTGCTACGAGCAACGCCGCGTGAACCGCTATGATAGCGGCTGCGGCTGTGGTATGCACATCAGCTTCAGGATGTAACAAGGCTTTCTGATAAGCCTTTTTCAAGTCTTTCATCAAACCCATGGTTTCCTGCTTACCTGTCATTGCCATGATCTACTCCAATTTTTCTGATAAAGGGGAGCCCCGAAAGGCCCCCATGGTTTACGGTTTAGTAGAGAAGAACAGTTGAGACACCAGCCGCCGCAGCGGTAACTGCTTTGATTCTAACTCCGGCACACGCGGCAACAAGAGCGTCAAAATCAACCTTTACAGGGGCAACTGCGGTTGAAGGAATGGTTTTGATCGTATCTGCGGTTGCTGAAGAAACACAGAAATCATTAATTGCGGCAGCAGTTGACTTAACTCCGGCAACAATACCCCGGTTAATAACCCACCCATAGCTTCCGGCAGCAATCGCTACCGGGGCGATCCCGACAATAGCCTGATCGACAGCGGTAATAGGAGTTACCACATAAGGGGCATTAGCCGCCGTTCCGCTTCCACCGATAGCCGCATCGGTATATACCGGAGCAAGAGCGGCAACGACATCGTCAGCCTGCACGTAAATAGCCTCCTGGCCTTCATCATTACGCGCAACCGTTCCAACCCTGTGCTGGGCGGTTGTATGAGTCAATTCAAAATTGGCTCCTTGTAAAATACTCATTTCAGCCTCCTTGGCTTTTAATGTTTGCGATTAAGACAAACAGAAACAGAGGGGGATTCCTTAGATCCCCCAATAGAGTTTAGGTAATGCCAGTGAGAACCGCCAGACGATTACGATTCATGGTAAGCAGGTTTCCGAACAGCAAAACCTGGCTGACCTTGGAATCCTGGTCATCGGGACGCTGGAAGGGAGTTGCGGTAAAGTACTTGCCTTTACCTACGGCCATTTTCAGGTACTCACTGTTAAGAAAGTACATGTAGCCGGATGTGCAATCCTCATCGTACACCATTGGAATACCCTTGAACTCAAGGTTCTGGAACCCGGCATCGCCAAGCTTGGCGTTTGTCCTGGTGATATCATTATTCGCCAGGGTAAGGGCCTCATAGTCCTCATAAACCGTCTGGGTAGTAATAATGAGATCGCAAGCAGACTTGCCTTTGCGAACCGAATTGACCATATTGCGCATGGAAGCGAGATCGAGCGCGCCGGATTCATCCAGCCAAACGTTACGCCAGATGGAGTCAGCGTTGGAATCAATACCCCCATAAGTTGACCAGGCAGTACCTTCTTCAACTATCAGGGCAAGGCCGGTAAGATCCTTCCCGCCGTTTCCGGTTCCGTCACTGAACATCTGTTCGTTGATCTCGTTACGCATTGAGATTTCGAGTTGTTTCACCTTGCTTGTAAGCAGGGAAACGATTTTGGTTTTGCTCCCACTGTTCTGAAATTCCTCCCGGCCATTAATGGTCACGGAACCTGCGATCTGTTTCCAGTCAACTTCACAGGCTGAAATTCCTTCCTGGGGAGAGATATCAAGGATATCCCATCCAGAGTAGGATTTAACCGTTGTGTTTTCACCGAGCAGCAATGGCTCGACAAGTGTTTCACCACCATCGCGCTCTTCAAAATATCCTCTCTCTTTGAGCAGATAAATCAAAGCCTGCTGGCCAGTGATGTTATCAGCCAAGGTTGGACGATAGTTTTTGAGCGTAGTCGCGACGATTTGATCAAAAGAGGCGTTAAAGGCCATTTTGATACTCCTTTGTTTTAACTGCGATTACGCCAAGACTAATTTTACTGGTTGGAAAGTTCCTCTACCGCAGCATCAAGGGCCTGTTTGATGTTCTTAGGATCAACTTTGACCTCTCGATTACCCCCGACTCCCTTTTCCGTGGTCAGCTTTACAGCCAAATCTTTTAAGGCTTGCGCTTCGTCAGCCGGAGAAACAGCGGGTTTGCTATCGGTTTTGGTACTTTCTCCCACAGCCTCTACCTGTCCAGTCTTGGCAGGCGTCTCTTTGGCCGGTATTGGAATCTCTTTTACAAGATTATACGCAGCCTTGAGAGACAAGTCAGGTCGCTGGTGGGATAATTTTTCGATCAAGAAAATTCTATTTCTAAAATCTTCTCCATACAGTTTATTCATTTCACGAACTTCAGCCGAAACCCTGTGTTCTACAATGATAGGCTGAAGGGCGTCAAGCAGCGGAGCTATTTGCTTATCAAGCTCCTGGGCCAGGGCCTTTTCAAGAAAGGCTACTCCCTTTTGCTTGTCAGCAAACACGTCCATAAATTCTTCATCCGGCCCGAGAAGATCATTAATACTGCGAACTTCAGTAGCAGGCGTATCTTCTTTGGTTTCTTTCTTTGAGCCAGCGGCGATCTGCGCTTCCAGGCCAGCAATCTTCTCCTGTAAAGCCTTCATTTCGGGGCTTACTTCCGGGGGCTTCTCACTTGCGCCAGCTTCAGGAACCGCAGGTTTTTCTGTTCCCTCCAATTTCTGATTAACCTCCGGATCTTTAGCGCGTTCTGAAATTTGCATTTCCCCGTCTTCAGTCCATTCAATATCAAGGTTGTCAAATGCTCCCCCGATATCAGCCGGGTTTGAGCTTTCTTCAGTTTTTAAAATTGTATCCATGATGTTCCTTTCCTCCTAAATACACATTTCTGTAACCGTTTTTCCAATCGCTTCCTCACGAATTGTATCTTCTTTCTGTTCACGATATTCTCTTACTCTGCGAATATTTTTACTTTCCCCAGGATCAACCGGCCTTAATCCAGCCTGTTTCTCCAGTAATCTTAACTCGCTTTTGCTGTGAACACTTCCAAACGTCGGGTCCATATAAGTTGTTCCCAGGTCATCTGAGATCACACAAGGAACTGAAACCTGCTGTTCACACCAGGCCCCGCATTTATGGCATTGCCCCGGCAACCCGGTTTCACTCATTGGCCGAAGCTTATCAAACTTGTTGCCACAAATTTTGCACCTGTATTCATAGATCGGCATTTACTGTACCCCTCCTAATGCTCCCATAAGTCCTGACAATACGTTTCCTGGCCCTCCTGCCGGTTGTGCCTGCTGCGCCATGGGAGAAGGCGGCATTACCGGATTTGGGTTCTGTGATGGCGGGGCCTGGGGATTAAACCCACCAGGAGCCCCTGGAGTTATTCCCGGCTGTTGCCCGGCCTGGGCCTGGGCGATCGGAGCGTTTACTGTCGCGGCCGCGGGGAACCACCTTTGAACATCTTCCAGGCTTTCAAATTTACTCAGTACCCATTTGAACAACTCAGTCCACTCTACCGGCACACCGGCCTGCATAAGAATCTGCATATTGGCCGTCATGATTTGAAGTATCTGAATAGCCTGTTGCCGCTCAGTTACTTCGTCAACCATTTCAGTACTGGTTGCCTCAATATCAATATCAACTTCAGCCTGGATATCTTCCCTGTTCCAGGTTTCCCAATAGTATCCAGTCGGGCCAACAATTTTAACCACATCAGTAGTAACCCAATTGGCCTTCATGTGCTGATTAACTTTACGTCCCACTTTTTCAATGAACCGGTCGAACTGTTCAACCCTGTCTTCAAGCTTCAGTCCATATAATTTTGTCCTGGCTTGAACTTCTGTAGCCGTGGTGCGGGATGGAAGGTTGCCGCCCCGGGCCATTTCATCAGATCCAATAAGCTCCCGAATATCCTGCTTGATAATTCCTTCGATATTATATTCGTCGGAACTCATAGCCGCTTCCTGGATAGGTTTAATGGCGTCGTGATCCAAAACCTTGATAATGGTTCCGTCCGCGCCTTCCTGCAATTTGGTAAGCTCAGATTCGTTTACATCATCAGTAGCCGTATACTTGCGGTTAAACCGGCGCCGGTGCTGAAACATGGCGGTACGGATCCGGTTCAGTTCATACTGCTGGTCTTCAATAGAGGCCGGTAAGCCGAGAGCGTAAGGTTCCTCCGGAACGGGGATAAATTCATACCAGTCATAAGGAAACCCTTCAAGGTAATCATACGGCCAGGTTTCTTTCTCGATCAGCGGGATATGAACTCCGTGTGCAAAGAAGAAATATTTTCCGCTGCGCTTATCCCATATTTCAAAACAGACGATCCTGGTTAAATCTCCGTATTCATCGGCGTCATTAGAAAGCCAGGTTAGGCCATCGTCAGAAATTTCATCTTTTAATACAGAGTCTATTCGGGAAGGCTCAAACTTTCCTTCCTGGATAGCCTTTATTGCAGCTTTGGAATATCTTTGGTTTTCAATAATGTCCTGTAGGGGAAGGAACATCATTTCTCCGCACCATCTACCGGAATCAAAATCCTGTTCCGGAGCTTCCGGATCGAAGACCATCATAAACGGGCTTACCCGACGAATCCAGGGGGCCTGCTTTTTAATATAATCCCGATATTCAATTCTCCCTGTAGATGGAATCTTGTAACTCTCATTCACTTCCAGGGTAAAGCCTGACTTCATAACGGCGTGTCCGATAATAATGCCATCGAGCGCACACTTACGGGCTTGCTTCTGCATGTCATATTCACCCCAGGAATAATTCAATGTGGCCTTTTGAATCTTGGCACTCACATCAAATTCAGGGCGTTTGGCTTTAGCGTTGAACTTGGGACGTTTACGGATTAGAAATGGGAGCATGTTCAGGCAGGAACTTCCGGTAATATTTACCGTGATTTCATCATTGGCCAGATCGGAAGAAAGAGTATCACTGTCCTGGCTTAAAGCAGACCAGTGTTTCCCCTTGTATAAGTTGAGATATCGCTTCCAGGCTTTATCTCCATTCCAATGTTGCCTTCGATAAGTTAGAGCCCGGTCAAATCTATGCTGCCAAAACTCTCCAGCATCCTCCCCGGTGGTCGGTTCCCTTTGGTAAAGGGTGTTGTCAGGAGCTTTTTTCATAATATTTCCCGCCTGATCTTGCGAATTAAAAATATCTTACCACACAAACTCTGGCCTAATATAACGATCTTGCCCGAGTTTTATTGTCTAAAGTTTTCTCCCACCATTTGAGAGAATACTTTTTTTCAGTTTGAACTACCGGCTGTATAGCCTGGTGATAGGCGCGGGACGCCATCTGGTAAGCGATCATTACAGCCATTGCCAGGTCGTCATGTCCAGAACCTTTAGGAACTCCGGTAGTTTTCCTGCCCCCTTCAGAAACCATTTCCTGAAAGTTCATTAATTCATGAATCGTATTTCGGTCGTAAAGGGTAATAATGTCTTTGTTGATGGCGTTTCCAAGATCAGTAATCATAATGTCTTTGCTGACGCCGTTGGTTTTCCAGCCATACTTATCTGTTTTCCGGTCACGCCTTCCGCTTAAATCCTGCCTCCGGTAAAGACGGGGATACTTGATCCTTTCGTTATTAACAAGCTGCGATCCTCCCAGGATTTTGTTGATCGAGTACCCCCCTTCTTCATTTGCCTCTATAGCCAGGAGCGCGGTATTGAATATTATTCCCAGCACATAGAGAAGGATGGCGAAATCATCAGGGGGGATAACGGCACAAAACACCCCTGCTTGGGTAAGCTCCGGACAGCGGAGGACGACTACCGCAGATGGATCACCACCCTTCACCCCAAGGGCCGGATCTACCCCGATAACATAAGTAGAATGAGGCTGAACCGGCTCAAATAATCGTAAGTGTCCGTACTTTCTGTATTCAAATTCTTCCGTCTTAAAGTTAAATCTGTAGGAATGTTCTATCGGGGGATCATTGTTAAGCCCCTGGGCCAGGTCGGCAAGCTTATATGAATCAAACAATCCTCTGCCTGTACCAATGAAAGCATCGTTGGGTATGGTCGGATATTCTTGTCGAAACATCCTGATATCACCATTGCACTCACTGTCAATAGTTTTTCTACGCCAGGCAAGGCGGCACATTGATTCATGAAAAATCTGGTTTTCTTCAGTAAATTCCGGATACCACACCTTCAATTCAGCGATTATCCGGCCCTGTTCCTCAACCTCATTGCCATATCTCGGATGGTCAACGTCGTGCGGTTCAAAATAATCATCCGGATCCAGTTCAATCCGGTACTCGTCATCAGCTACCCAGCAAACAAAAATCTTCTCATAATCATTTTCCTCATCGTCCCACAATTCCTTAAACGGTCCCGGTCCTTTCGCAGTAGTCTCGATAATCAGAAACGTGCCGGGGATATCAGGCATGGCATTTCGGGCCGCGGTCAAGGTAGGTAAGGGATTATTCAGCATGGCAAATTCAGACAGGTGAAGTAAATGCAGGGAAAAGCTTCTTCCAAGATCCACATTACTGGCTACGTCTACTAAAATCTGAGATTCCAGCCCGGGCGTATTGTCCGCTGGATTAGGATTCGCGAACTCCAGGTGGCCCCGGTTGTTGGTCTTGGCCATCGGCCGGCAGTCAATCGGCGTTTCTCTCCAGAACAATTGCTGCTTCCGGAATAACTCCCGGCTGGAGCTTTCCTTATGCGCAGCCACAACCCCATTACGGTTACTGCGCAAACTACAGATCCAATAAAGCAGACCGGCTATCCAGGTACTCATTCCCATTTGCCTGCCCTTGAGAATTAACCATCTGACCGGCTTTCCAGTCTTTAGGTATTCTTCCATAAGCTTCTTCCAGAGAACCCGCTGAACCCGATTAAATTTAAACGGAACCAGCTTTGAAGCCTTGGTCTGTATTTTTAGGTATTTGAGAGCGTATTCATCATAGTAGGCCCTCATCACCCCAAGTTCTTTAGAGTCCAGGGTAAGCCTCCACGTCTATTGCCTTGCCGCCATCATCGGCATTACGGACAATTTTATCAAAGTTGAAGCTCAGGTTGATCCCTCCGCCAGCAGACTTATATCCCAGCAACTCAGCAGCTACCTTGATCGCCGCAATCCGCTCCCGGTTGTTCCCGTCATCCATGATCTCATCCAGGACGTTATAAGCCTTCCGGTCAAAGTTCACCTTCGCTATCGCCCTTTGTACACCATGGATAAACTCAGTAAACTTCGGATGCGCGATAATCCCTAACGCCTGCTTCGGAGTAAGCTGATACTTCTTGGCCAGCCACTTAACAGTAGGCTCCTTAACGGTAGGGATAAGCTCACCATCCTCATCTACCTTCCGGTCCTTCTGCGCTACAGGTGTCTCACAGGATATGTCATAAGCTATGTCCAGCCACAACTGCGCATTTACATCCTCATGCGGAATCTCCATTATCCCAGTATTCTTATCAGCCATGATTAAGCCTTCCTTCTCTTCTTCCGTTTCTCTATCCTGGCCATCGTCTTCGTCAGCTTCCTGACCTTCTTCTGCTGTAAGAATTCCCGGGCCGTCTTAGGCTTCCTGGCGATGAATCTATCCATATCAAAACTTCCGTCTTCAGGCATAATCTATTCCTCCAGGTTTCAGGCCGGGGGGGAGGCCCCGGCCCTTAGTGACATGACCACAGTTAATAAGACTGCGTCCGTGCCCAACTTTATGGATGTCCCATTCCACGATTCCACAAGCCTTCAAAGTTACCTACTCTAAATGGCGAGCCCCCACCCCCTTGCGGAAGAGGCCAGTCACCACATTCCAAGTCATCCAATTTACCAGCAGTTCCACCCGTATAAGATCCATAAACCCCAACCTGTCCAGGCCCGGCAATAGTAGCGTCAGTCACAGTAGCAATAAGACTGGAATTAAGATAAACTTTTATTGCGGTGTCAACAATCTCAAGTCTGACTAAATCACCATTAACAAAGGTTCCACTCCAATCATCCAGAATAACCCTCGAAGGAGCCCCAGAAGTTCCGCCAAAAGTCCAATCAATATATCTGACAGTTTTAATATTGCCAGAATACATCTCAACACCATAACCGCTTATGTAGTTGGTAGCAAAACTTCCCCTTACCAGCATCCCTTGACAGGTCGACGGTATCGTAGCCGCAATGGCTTGAATATACTGCCCAGCACCAAGCGTAATCGCTGCAACAAAGGCAACACCAGAACTACCGGCGGGCTGAAATAAAGCATTGGCATCAATCGCCCTTCCAGCGCCATACGCTTCATCCCAGTTCGCACCAAGATCAGTATTGTTTGCTCGGTTAAAATTGTCTTTGAATACTGACATAACCTACTCCATGTAATGAACTTCAACCGTACCAGCAGCAGCAATCGAAGCCATGTAATGACCAGGATCAATCGGGAAAATGTACGGAGTCTCTGCCTTGATCTTTAAACAAGTATGATCAGCAACAGCAGTCGGGGCAGTCTTCCCAAACGCTATGTGACAGTCAGCACTCGCATACACATGAATGAATCCATAATCCGAACTCATCACCGAATTAACACTGGCCCCACCATTCGTCAAAGTGAAACCAGCCCCAACCGGCGCTGGCCTTTTATGATACGTTCCCTTTGCCATAATCAGTCTCCCTTGTTGTACTTCCTCATAAAAAATAGCAGATATACCTTTTTCATAAAACCTCCAGCATAAGAATACCACGCACCCCGACAAATAAAAACACCATACCCTTTTACTCAAAATGAGCATAAGGCCCAAAATACAGGACACAACAAGCATAATACACAACTTCAACATGATAAAAAATTTTTGCGCGCAATGTCAGATCGACAGCAAAAACAAGCCCCAGGAAGATAAGAAATACCCTGGAGAGAAAAAATTTCAGTGTGAGAATATTGGGTTAGAATAATAATAAATTCAGGGACGGGGGCGGGTGGTGTCTCGTGTGGTATGCCTTAACCATGACATGCAGGTACTACCTTAGATTTTCTCGGGTGTGGTATGCCTTAACCATACTGAGCCTGTATCTATTGGCCTGCTATGGCCTCAAAATTGACAATAGCAAGTACTTCCATACTTGCCTGTATACCTGACAGGAAAGCAGGATTAAACATCATAGCGGGGCCATAACGGCGGGGCCTGCTTTTAAAATCTTACATAATAAAACATTATACGGCGTAACACCTGTAAACTGTATAAAATAAAGACGTTAGCTATAATGTTCGACACGTTGAACATCAAAAACAGGGCCAACAGGGCCAAAACAGGGCCGAAAAACGCAGTTATCAAGGCGGGGCCTGTAAATAATATCAAATCCTATTTTCCCTATTTTCTTTTTTATGCCTGCTTTTAATCCAGCTATTCTATTTTGTTGCGCTTGCCTTTCCTGTTTTGCCTGCTTTGCTGCTTTACCTTGAATTATTTTCACGTTTAACTTGTTGGTATGCAAAGCAAAAAAATTTATTTTGAAAGCTTGTAAAAAAATATCTTGCATTGCCTTTTTTAAAAGTTTAGAATAGCAGCATTATGAAAAACAAAATTAATTCTATTGAAGCGATTTGCTGGATTACTGTTATTACTGGCATCTACTGCATTATGATACTTGCCAGTATAGCTAAAATATCCAGTTAAACTATTAACACCTAACAGAAAGAAGAAAGGAAAGGTTATGTCACCGACAGAATTATTGAACACGTCCACAACTCCGGATAGCGAAATAAAGCGCATATTTGGAGAGCAGGCCATTATCAGTAGAATTGACAAGTGGAACTTGATACACCTTGATAATCCTACTGACAGGGAAAAAGCCCGCCGTGAAAAAGCTTTCACCCCGGACAAAATTTTTGACAGTAATTGTCCTATTTGTCAATTACTCAAGGAAAAAGGCGGCAATATCATTTATGACGGGATGTTCTAAACTGTAACCAAACTATTAACCTGCTGGAATTATCCAGCCAAAAACAGAAAGAAGAAAGTATCATGAAAATTACTTACAACGAAAAAACTAATACCTTGAGTCTGGAAGTTCCTTGTTTCCCTAAGCCTACAAGTTCCAAATCCGGAAAAACGCTTGTAGTCGCATCCAGCTTAGGCAATGTAAAAACAAATTGTATTGTTTCCGGCAAGCCGTTGACAATCGGTTTAAACGCCTACATAGCAAAATAAGCTTTTAAGTTTAGTTTGCCTTTCAGAAAAGGCCCTGCTTTATGCGGGGCCTTTTTTTTGGTCCGGATCTTTGCCGGATCTTTTTTCATACCTGCTTTGCTGCTTTGCTGCCTTGCTGCCTTGCCTGTAGCCTTGATAAACTTTCATGTCTCCATTACAGGCGTTTTAGCCTGCTTTAATCCAGCTATTTTATCTGCTTTGCCATGCCTGCTTTATGTCCTATTTTAAACAAGCTCATAAAGGCGTCAATTTTGACCGTGTCGGCGTTATCTTTTGGGGCCTATGTACCCTGTAGATAATTTAAAAAAAGCTTGTAGCAGGGCCTTAAAACGGCTACAATAGCAAAATAAATCTTTACACGTTGAACTAATCGCAAAGCGCATAAAATGCGCCTTAAAACTGGAGTTTATCAGTTGTGGGAATTTTGCGCCTTAAAACGGGCCTATTTTTCGGGCCTGAAAATATAGTTATGCTCAATCCGAGCAAAAGGTTTTGAAGGGAAAAAAGGGAAATTTTAATAGTGCAGAAGGGAAGCCGACTGCCCCTAACAGAGAGAGAGGAACTATCATGAGAAACGACTATCAACCTAAAGACGGAGACTTTCTGAAACCTGATGGATGGCACATTGGAGAAGGGATTGAAGATGATCCTTGTCATTACCAGGATGAATCTTTCCCCGGCTGTCAATTCAGAATCTTCAGTTACACCAGCGGATCTAAGCTTGCTATTAACCTGGGGGTTACTGGCAAAGATTACCTGCTGCCTGATTGGGGTGTCCGTGGTCAGCCTAGATATAAATGTCGGGTTAGGATTGAGTTTGTCGG
>Ga0307377_10005411_pt1 | contig 13705 bp, 12 predicted proteins | sample TR3MG_FD_202535 | JGI IMG/M metagenome (GOLD analysis project Ga0307377, IMG submission 202535) | Soil microbial communities from Risofladan, Vaasa, Finland - TR-3 | ecosystem: Environmental > Terrestrial > Soil > Coastal area > Acid sulfate soil | place: Finland: Risofladan, Vaasa | collected... | reverse complement strand
GCGACTACTCCTTCACCGATGACCTCCCTCCTTTCAACCTCTTGCTGCACACCACGCAGGAGTCGTTCCCCTACCGGGGCTGGGCGTTGGCCTGGCACCTGCTGCGCCTGCTGTCGGTGCTTATGGGAGCGACCACGGTGTGGGCCACGTATTGGATCGCCCGGGAGGTCTTCCCTGGTGAGAAGTACATCGCCGTGGGTGCGGCGGCCTTCAACGCCTTTCTACCGCAGTTCGTGTTCATCAGCGGGGTGGTCAACAACGACAACCTGGCGGCGTGCCTCTCGGCCCTGATGCTGCTCATCACGGTGAAGATCCTGCGGGGCTCCAGGGGGTACCGTCAATTCCTGCTCCTGGGCACCCTGACCGCCCTGGGGGTGATGGCCAAGGCCAGCGTGATCAACTTCTACGCCATCGTCTTGCTCGTCATCGCCGTCGTGCTCTGGCAGGAGAGGCGGGGGTTGGGGCCCTCCCTGCGTCGCGGGCTGGTGCTCCTCTCCCTCAGCGGCCTTCCCTTCCTCCTGCTCAGTGGGTGGTGGTTCGTGCGCAACCAGCTTCTCTATGGCGATCCCCTGGGCTGGGGGCTGGTGCTGGCGGCCAACGCCTTGCGGGAGGCGCCCCTCACCCTGGGGGACATCCAATGGCTGATCTGGGGGCTGTACCGCTCCTTCTGGTATAGATGGATCGGCATCGAGCTGGAGCTGGGGTTCTACGCCCTGCTGGCTATCCCCTGCCTGCTGGCCCTGGTGGGGTTGCTAACCCTCCCCTGGCGCAGGGAGCGGCTTGGACCAGGGGCACCCTTGATCCTTTCCGTCCTGGGCCTGTACTTCCTGATGGTCGCCGGGTCCCTCATTCCCTGGACGGCCACGGTGCAGGGGACCGACCAGGCGCGGCTCCTCTACCCTGCGCTGCCGGCCATCGTGATCTTTGTGTTCCTGGGCTGGGCGCAACTGGTAGAGAGGAGGTGGGGCAACTACCTGGCGTATGGCGTGGCAGGGGTTTTGCTCCTCTTCGCCGTGGTGGCTCCCCTGCGGTACACCATGCCCACCTACGCCCCTCCGCCTGTTCTCACCAGGGAGGACCTGGGCCAGGTGGAGAACCGCGTAAACATCAACTTCGGCGACCGGATCAAGCTGGTGGGGTACGAGCTGAACGGGGAAGAGTGGCACCCAGGTGAAGATCTATACGTCACCATGTACTGGGAGGCGCTGGAGGACGTAGATGAGGACCTGTGGCTCCTCTTCCGGTTGGTCCACCGTAAAGGCTACGACCTGGCCTTCAAGGATGGCTGCCCCTCGGCGGGGCGGTACACCACCGATCACTGGAAGAAGGGAGATGTTTTCCCCTCGGTGCATCGCCTCAGGATCCCCGACGAAACAGAGGAGCACCCCTACCGCTTAACCCTCTCCATGCACCCCTTCGAGAGCGAGGAGTGGCTGCCCATCCTGAACGAGCAGGGTGAGGACACCGGCGACGTGGTGATCTTGACGCTGATCCCTGTGGTGCAACACTAGGATTCATCGCCTTGTCACTGAGGGAACTCAGGTAGGCGTTGGCTGACGGGTTGCGGATGGGCTGCCATTCCTTTGACGAGCGGCGTGCGGGGCTGGCTGTTTCCCCTTACCCGCTCTAAGTGTCGATGATCGGGACTGGCATTGCCGGGAGTTTCTAGTGGTGCGCTTCGGCGAGAGAATCACCGGTCGCCGACGGGACAGATGACTTCGTGCGGCGCTTCGTGCCCGCTCGCAGAGCCAGAAGGAGGTGATCGATCGTGACCGGGATCGCTGACTACAAGAGTAGACTACTGGAGGAGTTGGAATCTCTCTCCGAGGAGAGGATCAAGGCTCTGGCCGACTTCGCTGGTTACCTACGGCAAAGAGAGGAATGGGAATCGACGGCGGAGATTCTGGGCAACGAAGAGATGGTGGAGGAGATCAGCAGGTCCCGCCAGGCCTGGTCTGAGGGCAGGAGAGAGGAGTTCCTCTCTCTGGATGAAGTGAAGGCCAAGCTCGATGCATGACGTGCTGCTGAGCAGGGATGCGGCGAAGGCTGAAGGAGGTAGAGTCATGAAGAGAGCAGCGGCCATCTACGCCATCGTGGTGGGAGTGCTGATGTTTGGCCAGTGGGCTATGTTCCTCATCACGGGCAACGTACCGGAACTGCAAACGGAGCCGATACGCATCGCCTTTCATCTGGCAGGGGAGTTCACCACCGCGGCCCTGCTCATCGCTGGCGGAGTTGGCCTGCTGGCGGTGCGGAAGTGGGGTTACCACGTCTTCTTGCTCGCCCTGGGCATGCTGCTCTACACCATCATCGTCAGTCCCGGCTACTTCGGACAACTTGGCCAGTGGGCCTTCGTCCTCATGTTCGCCGTGCTGGTGGTGCTGACGGTGCTGTTTGCCGTCCTCGCCTACCGTCGGGAGGGGGAGTTCAGGGGGGAGGGGTAGGGCGTTGGCCTGGACCCATCTCGCCGCCTCTATGGGTTGAGCGGCTCTGAGGTGGCCCTACTCCGCTTGATTGCTGCGTTGGCTCTCGCTTATCCGCTTCTCTACCTCGTCTAGCTGTCGCTGTACCTCTTGAGTTCTGAGGACCTGCCCCAGGCGGGCGTAAGTATCGAGGCTTCTGGCGAACAACTCAAGAGCGTCTTCAAACTCGTCCCGCTCCAGACAGAGCATGCCTTTGACGGCCAGAGCGCGAGCTCTGGCCCCGGAAGGATCGGGGATGTCATCCGCAAGTGCACTTGCTCTGTCGAGCAGTTGGCTCGCTTCGTCAGGGTTGCCCTGAGACAGCGCCGCGTGTGCTAGCTGAGATAGTGTGATGGATTGCATTGAAGCACTACCCATTTCCTCGTACACGGCAAACGCTTCTTGGAAAAGCTCATACGCTTCGCCCGGCTCTCCCAGTCGCAGCTTGAGTTCGCCCAAAGTTGCCTTCGCCCGAGCCAGGCAAGTTGGCATATTCTGGCGTTCGGTGATTGAGAGTGCATGTTCAAGGTGCTCTGCGGCGGTCGTGTGATTCCCCACGTGCAGTTCGATGATGGCAAGGTTCCGCAAGGCGATGCTAACCCCTAGGGCGTAGTCCAACTGTTGGGCCTCTGCCAGGCCGCGTTGTGTAACAGTCCTCCCCGTCTCGATTTCGCCTCTCTGGATGTAGGTCCATCCCACATCGTAAACTGCGTGCCACGCGGCGCGGTTGCGGTCGCCGACCTTCTGAGCGGCCTGGACTGCTGCCTCCCCCCAGGATAGCTTGTCGCGCCAGTAGCCTGATTCACCAAGAGGCCCACCGACCTGGTACATCAGGTCAGTCAGTCGCTGATACTGGTCGTGGTTCGCCGCCCAGCGCAGTTCGTCGAGAATCGTCTGTCTATGCTCCCTCACCAATTGCAGTCGCCCGCTTGGATTCATCTTCTCGAGTTCCGCAGTGCAGTGGTCGATCAGATCGAGATTCGCCTGCGCCCAGAGATCGCTGGCTGGTTGTCCGGCCGTGCGGGCTCTGGGCGTCTGCCTTCTATCTTGGAGGAACATGTGAGTGAGGGGCGCGATAGTGTACCGCTTTGTAGCGTGGATGTCGAGAAGGAACCGCGAGTGCAGATTGCCTAGCGCCGCTTTGACCCGCACGGGGTCCTTCCCCAAGCCAGCTGCGGCGGCGATAGGAGACCATCCCACAGGTTCGCTGAAGAGCGGCATAACGTTGAGTATCCTCTCCTCATTGTCGTCGAGCCGCTCGTATACCCTGCCCATTAGGTGGTAGAGCAGTTCCGACATTTCCGGCCGCTGCGGTTCGAGAACGTCCTCGGCTGGGAGCCCGTACTTCGCCATCCAACCCAGGGCCAGCAGCATAGCCCGCGGGTTTCCGCGGGTGATTTGGCACAGGTGGCGCGCCTGCTGCTCATCCAATCCTATGAACTGCTCGCTGGCGCGCGCTCTCAAGAACTTCAGTGCTTCTCTCGCATGCATCCCCTCGAGTTGAATCATGGTTTCGAGTTCTGTCTTGCGCTGCTTCTCGCGGCTTACCATGAGAGCACAGGTGGGGAGCGGCAGATCCCTGACGAACTGCACTATCTGCTCATGCTGTTCATCGGGGACGGTCTCGGTGTTATCTATGACCACCAGGCACTTACCGTGCGCCAGCAGGGCTAACACCAGTTCTCTGCGTTCGTCAATATTCTCTAGAGCTAGTACCTTGCGGCTCCCGAGCCTCTTGCCGACGGTGTCCAGGATGTAGCCCAGGAGGTCGGATGAGCTTGCCTGATCAGGCGCGATGCCGACCCAGGCGACCCGGTCGAAGAGACCCAGGTTTATGGCGGCCCACGCAGCCTCGATGGCTAGTGTGGTCTTACCCACACCCCCAAAACCTCTGATGGACACTACCCAAGGTCGTGTCTGCAAGCCATCGACAATGAGTTGTACCAGGTCTCTTCCTCGACTGTCGACCCTGGGGATGAAATCGAAGCTCCTGGGAGGGATGTTGTGAGGTATGTCCTCCATGTGGCGTTTGGCGCTTTGCTCCGCCTTCCACAGCTCACCGGCCAGTACCTCTATGGCCTGCGACTTTGTCTCGTAGAACAGAGCCTGCCCGATGTTGAGTTCGTCCATTGTCTCGACCATGTTGCGGCCCCGAAATACGTACTCTTGGAGGACAAGGTATCGACGCCAATCGACGCGGCCAACGTCCCGCGGCCCCTCAGGGCGCATTCTTTCGTCTAGCAGTTCTGCGAGAAGTTCCATTGCCGTTTGTCCGAGTATACTTGGCGGGTCGGTTGGGTGAGCCCGCTGCCGAACCACGGACAACCGGGCAATATCAAGCTTACCCAGGGCTAGTTTGTCTCTTTTCCTCACAAGCTCAAGGGCTTTTGCCACCAAGGACAAGTAGCTGTCTTCCATTGTCCAAGTCACCTCGCGCGCTATCCGCTTTTCTGGTCACGAAGGACCTCGTGCGATCCTGTCTCAGCACTGCCATGCCGACTGGGAAGGGAGTCTCGCGGAACTACGAGGAGCCATAGCCAGCCGATACGCAGCCCGCGGATTGCGCCCCCGTCAGGGGCATGACTCGACCGATCGGGGAACATGCGTGCCCTCTCAACTTCCGAAAGCAGGTCAGCGAGAAGCGCGATCGCAGGATGTGAAGGCTGGGGCTCGATCACACGGATTGTGAACTTCGAGGGGCAAATGGGCTGGATCGCGTGGAGGGTAGACGGGTCGAGCTGCATCATCACGAAGGCAACTTCCCTCCGCACCTGGGCGGGCCACGTGCCGAGATCTTCGTGTGCGCGACTATCCTGATAGGATACATGGAGCTTTGCTTGCTGCCAGAGCCCGTCTATCGCTCCTGCGTCAAGCCGTAGCTGAATCCAGCCCCGCCCGGTTCGAACGGTTTGCACCGAGAGCGTGCGGCCCGCGATAACCCTGGCGCATGCGATCTCCATCACCGATTGCCCAACTACAGGGCCGAGGCTATCAATAAAGTGCATCAGTTGGTCATACATGGCATCGTTGGCCTGCCCCAACTGCGTCTGCGTGTGAACCAAGGCAGCGTGGAAGGCGAAGGCTTTCGAAACACAATGGGTGGCTATCCATAGTGAACACACAATAGAGAGGGCGAGAAGAAATGGACGACCCCATGGATACCCTAGTAGTGTCGCGATGGCGGCAGCAAGCGTGACTAGACCAAGCGCCACCCCCAGCACACTCCGGACTGGTTGCAGTGTGAGCCTGGAGACCTCTTGGCTGTCCATCCTTGGGCCCCCGATTCTCGTACATAGCTAGACTTCTGATTCAACTTCCCTATTCCACTATCCTTGCGGCGGGAACTCTCGAATCGCGGTCGCCCTGTGTTGCCAGTCGCCTCCCGCTCCACAGACGCCAAAGGGCGTCGGCCCCCTGTACGCGAAGAAGCGTACGAGGACCGCTTGGGGAAGCGCATCCGGTGTTTGGTCCCATTATAGCAGAAAACCTCTGAGTTGTCAAGCTTTGTGGGCTAGTTGGGCTGCGGTGGAGATGTCCGTATCCGGTTGGGCACCTCTGGGTCGCAGCCCGGCTGTCGGAAGGAGCATTTCAGGTCCCTACATGCTTGTGGTTCTGTCCTTCAAATGACTCGTGGTGAGGGGCGATGCGTCCGCGGGACCCTGTCGCGACCGTAGCAAATGCAGAGGTTTCCCGTGTGTGCGGGACGAGGAGGTGGTGTAGAGTGATGTGTAGCATAAGGGGCGTCGGTCCCTTATGGGCAAGCGTGCCAGGGCAGCTTGGGGAAGCGCATCTGGTGCGCTTTTGCTTTCGGCAGGACATTGTGACGGTGGGCGAACTCTGTTGCCGGTTGTGGTATCGCTACGATGTAGCGATTGCAGAGTTTTCCCGGGCGTGCGGGACGAAGAGGTGGGTTATAGTGAATACGGCACGAGGGGCGTCGGTCCCTTGTGGGCAAGCGTACCAGGGCTGCTTGGGGAAGCGCATCTGGTACGCTTTTGCTTTTCGGCAGGATCCAGCAGCGCCGGTTCAGCGTTCAGGGGGCAAGGACGTCGGGCTGGCAGGCAGATCCCCGGCAGGCTCCCGTGCCGGTGTGTTCTGATGAATTGCTCCGGGGTGCCTTCACGGCTGCATGCTCGCAGAGCCGCGGGCCGATGGCGCACAGAGGAGGACGTACTTCCACAACAGGCAGTCGTGAGGGAGTTGCTGGTTGCGGCTGTCCTCCTCAGCCTCTCACTTGAAAGCGGCCAGCGGGCGCCCGACCCGATCCAGGGGCGAGAATGCGGACGAGATCGTGATTGGCTGGCGGAGACGCGCAATGGCGCGCTCGGAGCGAGGCCCTGTCGCTGAGTGAGCATCCTGCCTACCGGAGGCGCTAGAACGGATCTGGGAGGCAGGGTCTTGCTGGCACGACGTTTCCTCGGGCACCGTGATGCCGACACCATTGATCGCCCGTGCTTTGTTGACTTGCTTTCCCCTCGCGGGCAGGCGCGCAGCCCGTGGGCTTCATTCTGTCCGGGAACCCCTAACGCTGCGCAAGTCTAGCCTCCAGCACGCGGGGCTTCACCCGCGGCAAGCTAGTTTGACACAATAGGCAGATCGTGCGATAATACGGCACACTGTTAGATAGTCGACCCGATCTGTTGACCATCTGGTCGCGCCGCTGCCGTACCTAGACGGAGATGGGCTGGTCGCTGTTCGGCTCGCTTTCGTCAAGTCAGCAGCAGGGCCGTCCTGGTCCCCCTGTAGTTCGTTTGCATAGCGCGGGACGAGCTGGTTGAACCAGAGCGCCCATGGGTGGGCAGTTCAAGGCTGGCCGCACATAGGGAGGAGTGCCGTGCGCGAGGAATTCCCCGGGTACTATCGTCCGACTGACGCGGAGTTTGCAGCGCTTTGGGCGGAGTGCGACTTCGTGCTGGACACCAGCGCACTGCTGAATCTGTATCGCCTTCCCCAGCAAGCATCTGACACCGTGATGGACATCCTTGGTGCCATCCAGAACCGCCTTTGGATACCTCACCAAGCTGCCTGGGAGTATCAGCGTCGGCGTCGGGACGTGATTGCACAGCAAGCGGGCGCGTACACGGAGATACAGAGGAAGCTTCGCGACGCGTGCGACAAGCTCGGTAACGAATTGCGACAGTATAAGCGGCATCCGTTCATAGAGGTGGACGCGCTGCTCGAGGAGGTGGAGCATGCCGCAGGCGAGATCGCGAAGCGTCTGGAGGCAAGCCGCGCCCAGCACCCAGATCTACTGAAAGAAGACAAGACAAGAGACGGGCTTACACAGCTGTTTTGGGGTAGGGTTGGTACCCCGTACACCAACGACCGGCTCCAGGAGATATACCGCGAGGGCGAGAAGAGATACAAATGCAGGACGCCCCCGGGATTCAAGGATGAGGAAAAGGGGCATCCGGACAAGTACGGGGATTTCGTCCTCTGGTGCCAAGTCATGGATCACGCCCGGGAAACGAACAGACCATCCATTCTCGTGACAGATGACAGAAAAGAGGACTGGTGGTGGAAATCGCACGACGGGAAGACTATGTGACCGCATCCGGAGCTTGTTCAGGAGATGCACTGTGAGGCCAAGGTTGCGTTCTACGCATACCACACAGATCAGTTCATGGAGTACGCACAGCAGCACCTCGGGCGTCAAGACAGCGAGCAGGCCATCGAGGAGGCGCGTGATCTCCGGCAGTACGACGAGCATGTTGCCTTCGTGAAAGAACTCCGGACGATTGGGGAGCCGTCGGAACGCCCGTCGCCCGCCGGGATTACCTATCAGGCGCACGTCCAAGATGTCGGGTGGATGGAGTGGGTCTCGGACGGTGCGATCGCGGGAACAACCGGTCAGGCAAGACGAATGGAGGCCCTGAGAGTTCACCTAGTGAACCCACCGGCAGCGATGCGGGTGAGGTATCAGGCGCACGTCGAGGATATGGGGTGGCTGGACTGGGTCTTGGATGGAGCAACAGCTGGCACCACGCACCGGGGGCTTCGGCTTGAGGCTGTGCACATCGCGTTGGTCAATGCGCCTCCCGACTGTACACTTATGTACCAGGCACATGTCGAAGGCATTGGGTGGACGGAGTGGCGCGGTGAGGCTGAGGTGGCAGGCACCACCGGGTTCAGCAGGCGCATGGAGGCGATTCGGATACGGCTCATTCCCGCCTGAGCGGGACTCAAGCCATTCGCGACTTGGGGAAGCTGCCTCAGTACTCTGCAGTGGGTGAGATAAACTCGCATCCTTCCTAGGCACTGAGGACAGCTTACACGTGGCGAGAGCATCGCGTCCTGGAAGTCAACGTGGTCGAACCACTGTGACGAGGGTACGGAATAATGGTACTCGAGATCGCTCGCGCGCAAGCTTGGCACTCCTTCAGACAACTCTACGCGGCCGCAGCTCAGTTCTTTGGGGGCTTTGTGGCAGTGTTTCTCATTCTATCTCAGGCGCTCCACTATCCGCTTAAAGACTCGCTGCTATGGGGTATTGTGGGTTACCTTGCCGTGTATACGCTATTCTTCGGGACTCGGTTCTTACGGGCAATCAACGCCCGGATGACTGAGCTTACCCAGCAGCTTTCGCAGTCGGCATCTCCCATTAGCGCGTTGTACCCATACACTTACAGGTCTATCGATGTACGGAGATACCTGCTGTTCAACCCCAATACACTTGAGTTGGATTTGTCAGCAAGCGCACATATGCGCCTTCGGTCTAACTCTGATCGACTTCCGTTCGTTAGGCACGGCATGGGTGTTGGGGAGAACAAGAGTGTCAGATTCAAAGACATGAATCTGACACCAAAGTGCGCCCGCTTCCGGAGAGTGAATGGAGAGATACACTTTGCCAGGACGCAGAGCACGGATGTAACCCAGCGTTGGAGGATAGTATTCACTCCCGATCTTGCTTTGGGCGAGGAGGCTGCTTACGAAGTCGAATGGGGCTTCCCTGCCGCAAGGTTCTTGTCATTTGAAGAGTTCGACGAGGCGAGGAAGCGGCTTGAGTTGCCATCCGACAGGGAGTATGATTCTTTCGCACGTTCCACCCCAGTTCCATGCGATCGTTTCCTATCCTCAGTGCAGTTCCCTGCGCGGTATCGGGTCCAGGAGCCAGATTTTGCCGTCACGAAGGGCGGGCACCCGATCCAGCTGGAGCTTGACAGACTGAGCACTGATGGTTCCTTTAGCGTGGAGGAGCCCAGGCTGAACCGAGGTTGGAGACTGACACTGGACGTGGGCAATCCGGTCCCAGGTGTGTCCTACGTACTCAAGTGGAAGCCCCCACACCTGGACTTGTTGGTCGAGTCAGGCTTGCTCGATGACAACCAGCGGAAGTCAGTAGCGGACAGGCTGTGGGGCACCCGAGTCACCCGGACGGATCCGGGCGGCAGCCAGACACATGCACCGAGCGCACCCACAATTGGAGTCGCGTACAGGGCGTTCCTAGCAGACACCGGTTGGGCGCCCTGGGTCTCTGACGGCGAAGTGGCCGGCACCACTGGCCGTGCTCAGCGCATGGAAGCGCTGGAGGTGCGCTTGACGGGCGCGGCACGCGAGTTGAGCATCAGATACCGGGCGCACGTGCAGCACTTTGGCTGGATGGGATGGGTGTCGGACGGGGCCACGGCAGGCACGACTGGGCAGGGTCTCAGGCTGGAGGCACTCCGCATCGTGCTAGACAACGCCACACCAGGCTTTCACATCAAGTATCAAGCGCATGTCGAGACAGAAGGGTGGATGGACTGGCATTCCGACGGTGAAGTCGCGGGTACTACTGGGCAGAGTAGGCGCCTAGAGGCGATCCGCATACTGCTCACGGTTCCAGAGTTGTCACCTGGCCCAGAATCGTAACCTGTTCTGCGGGAGCTTGCGCTGCGCTCCCGTGGTGGCCCCCACACGACGAGAGCGCGTAGCCGACTGTGAAACCTGCGGAACGCCTGGTATTCTTCGGACGTGGTCAACGCTAGGTACAATCTGTATGGTCCTTTCTCATCCCCCGGTCCCGGCAGTAGGCCGAGGTCCCGTGTCATCTCCTCGGCTTTCCCTCAGTCTTCCCCCCACCGCCACCCTGTCCAAGCGGTGCGCGCCGTGGGCCGCGTGGGGCTGCACAGGCAGCTTGGGCGCTTCCCGCAGACGGGTGCCGTTGAACCTCGACGGCGTATTCTCTGTGAAGGTGGGTAGCGCCCCCGCCCCAATCCGGATCAGTGCTCAGCTTGGTCCTCTACGACATTCACGACGCGCTGGCTTGTCGGAATGGCGGTGATCTGTCACGCGGAGGTCACGTGAACGAGCGGTACAACAGAGCGCATGTCGCCCCTGTTTGTTTCGTGTTGATCCTTGTGTCACTCTGCATTCTCTTGCTCACCGGTTGCCTGACTGGCGGAAGCGACCCAGCTTCATCTCCCGTTCCGTCTGCTAGCACACCGCTTGCCTCCACGCCTCCCGCCTCAGCCGGCGAAGCCAACTTTGGCGAGGTTCGAGATCTGGCGGTCACTCCCGAGGGTGCGGTGTGGGTGGCCACCGGCGAGGGCCTGATGCGTCTCCACGGCGAGGGTTGGGAGTGCGTCCTGGAGGACACAGAAGTCAACGCGCTGGCCGTGGCTCCGGACGGCTCTCTGTGGCTTGGGGTAGGCTGTCAGGTCCAGCGCCTCGACGGCGCTGCCTGGGAGACCGTGTTTGCCTGCGGGGAGCACCTGCCCCGGGGCATCGTCCTGGACATCGCCTTCACGCCTGATGGTGCCGCGTGGATCGCCAACGGCTTGGGCCTGGCCTCTTTCGACGGGCAGGGGTGGACGACGTACGACAGCCTGATCAACTCGCTGGTGGTGGCTCCCGACGGCGCGCTGTGGATGAACGGCTGGGAGGGGACCCAGGGCTCCTTCTACGTGGCCCGGTTCGACGGCGGGAAATGGACCACCTTCAAGGGCGCTCATTCCTTCCCCGGAGGGTTTTTGGTGGGCGCGGTGACACCCGACGGCCTGCTGTGGGGTACCATCCCCGACAGTCGTCTGGCCTCCTTCGATGGTCAGTCCTGGGGGGACGAGAGATCGTGGACGCCGTACTCCAGGGCTGACGGCCTGCCTCTCGACGAGGCGCTTACCCTGGCTGTAGCGCCCGACGGCGCGCTATGGGTGGGTACGAGCAGTGGTGCCGCTCGCTTTGACGGGGCGTGGACGGTTTATGTTGCGGGTGAGGCTGTCCGCGCCATCGCCTTTGGACGCCAGGGCGACGTTTGGCTGGACACCACCGTCGTCCGTCCAGCTGGGGCGGAGTAAGCCAGCCCGGCGTTGCCTCCTCAGGGGCGGGCGCAGCCTTGGGGTTCTGTCGACAAGGCAGTGTGCCGCGACGGTCCAGAGTGGGGAGCGGATCCCGGCCAGGTTTGGACGGACGGGCTTTCGCCGGAATTTCCCTCTCCACGGACAATGGCGGGGCAAAGACTACTCGACCAAGCAGGTCGAAGCATACGCCGTTGAAGAGGATGGCGATTGGCTGGTGATCACCGTAATCACTCGCTACTTCTGATGGTCTGAACTGGAGGGTGCGCCATGAGATTCACCTATGATGCGCGGCACAACGTAGCCTATATCCGTTTTCAGGAGAAGGGAGCCGAGGTGGAGGCCATTCGCCTTGGTGAAGAGATCGTGGTGGACATGGCCCCCGATGGCACTGTGTACGGAATCGAGCTGCTCAACGCCAACGAGCAGCTACGCCGCGAGAATGCAGGAGGGCTGGTCGTCGTCAACGAGGCTACCGGAGAGAGGTCCGAGTTGAGCCTAGCGCTGGACTAGGTGACTTCACAACGCGCTGCGGGCGGCACCGATTCGTTCAGCGGGTCTGCGCTGCGGCTCCGCTCAGATTCTCCGCGTTCAAGATCTCAGTATCACGCCTGGTGCAGACCAGGCGTTTGCTTTGGTGGCCCCGATCTGGGGCGGGGTGGCCAAGCCTCGCGTCTCCCCTCAGCCCTCCTGCAGCGTCCCCACCGCCGGCACCCTCTCCAGAAGGTGCGCGCCGTGGGGCGCTCTGGCGAGCTCGGCAGTCAGGTCCGCCCCGGCGCGGTGCAGGACGTGATGTGTTCCCCCTCTCCAGTGGTAGCTCTCTGACACGTCGTACACCTTGCCGTAGGCCGCGATGAGGGCAGGCTTGCCATCCTCCCCTGTACACTGGGCAAGCTCCTCGCGGGTGTACTCCTTCATCCTCGATGTTTCTCAGGACACGGTGTGCAGTTGAGGACGGGGGAAAGCCCAGGTGATCCATGGCCTCCCCCGTGCCTTTTGCGGCTCTACTTGAGGAACTTGGAGACGAAGGGTGAACTGTCACCTCGCCGCATGAAGTGCCCGGAGGGACCTTCGCCCAGGAACTCCGAGAACCACGACTCGTGCTCGACTTCCTCATTGAGGATCGCCAGAGCGAGATCGTAGGTCCGGTGGTCCTTGCCGGCGGCCATGTTGCAGACCTGGGTGTAGCCTCGCACTGCGCATCGCTCCGCTTCCACCAGCACCTTGAGCATGGCTATGGTGTCCGTGGGGTCCTTGGGCAGCGAGGCCGGGGGGCAGGCCGAGATGTCGTGGAAGTCGTTCATCTTCTCCGGCAGGCTCCCGCCCAGCTCGTAGATGCGTGGGACCAGCGCCTCGAAGTGGTTGCGGTCTTCGATGCGGGCCACCTCTGCGATCTCCTTGATCCCCTCTCCTTCCAGGCCGATGAGATTGACGCGCAGCAGCGTGTAGTAGTAGTAGGTGGTGAGCTCGGCCGCTGCGTTGCTGACCAGCAGTTCCAGCAGCTGCTCCACGTTGATGCCCGCCTGTTCCACCATTTCCCGTGCTACTCTGGCCATCTTTTGGTCTCCTTTCTAGAAAATACCGTGGGCTTACCAGACCACGAGTTAGGAGGGAGGCTTTATCTGCGAAGTCTTCGCCTCCCGACGCAGGTAGAGGAGGAAAGCCGGCGTTCAGTAACCCCCTCAGCTTGTCCCAGGGCTCAGCGAACCAGTGGCCCCGGTGGCCTGTGTCGTTGTTGTGGACGTGTATGTGTGGGTGGAAGGTCTATCTGCGTGCGCGGGCGACGCTGCTAAAGGGGACTGGCTAGCCACAGCCAGGTGGTACAGACGATTCTCCGGCTACGTTGCGCTGGCGCGCTCTTTGCCGTCGGGGCGTACACACGCTACACAGCGTGTTGTCCGGCACACGGACTTGTGAATGGTGGATTAGTGTTATGGAGTATACATCAACGGCTCGCTCCCGTCAAGT
>Ga0307377_10005410_pt1 | contig 13706 bp, 13 predicted proteins | sample TR3MG_FD_202535 | JGI IMG/M metagenome (GOLD analysis project Ga0307377, IMG submission 202535) | Soil microbial communities from Risofladan, Vaasa, Finland - TR-3 | ecosystem: Environmental > Terrestrial > Soil > Coastal area > Acid sulfate soil | place: Finland: Risofladan, Vaasa | collected... | reverse complement strand
GCTCGCGCTGCGCCGCCGGCATGTGCGTGTCGCGCTGCAGATGATCGCTGACGGTCAGCACGGACAGCGCCTGGATGCTCTCGCGCAGTGCCAGTCCGTAGAGTCCGGCCGATTCCATCTCGACGCCCAGGATGCGGTGCTGCAGCAGCCGCTCGGTCAGGGCTGGATCGCCGCCGTAGAAGCAGTCGGTACTGAACACGCCACTGACGCGCAAGTCGACACCCTGCGCGGCCGCGGTGTCGACGACCGCGCGCATCAGGGTGAAGTCGGCGCAGGCGGCCAGATCGTGGCCGCCGAACTGCAGCCGGTTGAAGTGCGAATCGGTCGATGCCGCCTGCGCCAACAGCAGGTCGCCCAATTCGACATCGCCCACGCCGCCGCAGGTGCCGATGCGCACGATCCGGCGCACGCCATACACCCGCGCCAGCTCGGTGGCGTAGATCGCGCACGAAGGAATCCCCATGCCGCTGCCCATCACCGACACGCGCATGCCGCGATAGTGGCCGGTGTAGCCGAGCATGTTGCGACGCGCGCTCACCTCGACCGCGCCGTCGAGGAATTCGTTGGCGATGTGCCGCGCGCGCAGCGGATCGCCGGGCAGCAGCACGGTGTCGGCGATGGCGCCGGGCTCGGCGTCGATGTGGGGTGTGCTCATGCGCTGCTCGTCATGCGGAGGGAAGGAAGCTGCGGCCGGCCGCCAGTGGCGGCAGGCCCAGATGGCTGGCCATGCTCTGGCCGAGGTCGGCAAAGCTGTCGCGCCGGCCCAGCGCCCGCGGTGCCAGCGCGGGACCGAACGCCAGTGCCGCCACGCATTCGCGGGTATGGTCGCTGCCCGGCCACGTCGGGTCGCAGCCGTGATCGGCGCTGAGTACCAGCAGATCGCCGGGGCGCAGCGCGGCGAACAATTCCGGCAGCCGGGCATCCAGCGCTTCCAGCGCGGCGGCATAGCCGAACACGTCGCGCCGGTGCCCGTACACGCTGTCGAAATCGACGAAATTGGTGGCGATCAGACTGCCGCTGCCGGCCTGCGACATCGCGGCGAGCGTGGCATCGAACAGTGCCGCGTGGCCATGTGCAGCCACGCAGCGCGACACGCCGCGGTGGGCGAAGATATCGTCGATCTTGCCGATCGCGACGACTTCCCCGCCGCTGGCCAGCAGCACATCGAACAGGGTCGGCGCCGGCGGCGGCAAGGCATAGTCGTGGCGGTGCGGGGTGCGGCGGAAGCCCGCCTCGACGGTGCCGGTGAATGGGCGCGCGATCACCCGGCCGATGTTGTAGTCGGCCAGCAGCTTGCGCGCCAGTTCGCACAACGCGTACAAGCGCTCGAGCCCGAATGCCTCTTCGTGCGCGGCGATCTGGAACACCGAATCGGCCGAGGTGTAGACGATCGGACAGCCGCTGCGCACATGCTCCGCACCCAGCCGCTGCAGGATCTCGGTGCCGGACGCATGGCAATTGCCCAGCACGCCGGGCAATCGGCCTTCGGTCACCAGCGCCTGCAGCAGCGGCTCCGGAAAGGATTGCTCGGCCCGCTCGAAAACCCCGAACGGCTGCGTCAGCACCACGCCGGCGGTTTCCCAGTGGCCGGATGGCGTGTCCTTGCCGCAGGCGCGTTCCATCGCATACCCCCACAGGCCTTCAGGCGCCGGCATCGTTTCGAACCCCGGCGCCGGCTGCCCCTGCGCGGCGGCGTGCGCCTGCGGCAGACCCAGCCGTGCGAAGTTCGGCAGCCGCAACGGACCGCGTGTCGTGGCGGCGCAGGCGGCGGCGATGTGGCCGAAGGTGTCGGCGCCGGCGTCGCCGTAGTCCGCAGCATCGGGGGCCGCGCCCAGGCCCAGCGAATCGAGTACCAGCCAGATCGCGCGGCTCATGCGGCGCACTCCGCCACGCCATGCCACTGCCACAACGGAACCGCGGGCGGTGCCTCGGCGGCGATCCGGAAGGCCCTGCGCACGGTGTCCGCTGCCGCTTCGGCGGCACGTTCGGTACGGGCGTGCACGATCGCCAGCGGCTGGCCCGCGTCGACGGCGTCGCCGCGTCCGAGCACGGCGGCCAGACCCACCGCATGATCCAGCGCCTGGCCTGGCTTCGTGCGGCCACCGCCCAGAGCCACCACCGCCTGTCCCAGCGCGCGCACGTCCACCGCCGCGACATGGCCGGACTCAGCCGCCAGTACCGCCTGCTGCACCGGCGCCCATGCCAGATACGCCTGCGGGCGTTCGAGCAAATCACTCGGGCCGCCCAGCGCGGACACCATGCGCGCGAAACGTTCGGCCGCTGCACCCGAGCTCAGGGCAGTCTGCACGCGCCGGTCGGCTTCGCTGCGCTCGCGCGCCAGTCCACCCAGGCACAGCAGCTCCGCGGCAAGTTCCAGGGTCAGCGCACGCAGGCGCGGGTTGTCGCCGCGGCCCCGCAGCAGATCCAGGATCGCCCGCACTTCCAGTGCGTTGCCCGCCTCGCGGCCGAGCATCTGGCCCATGTCGCTCAACGCCACCCGCAACGTCATGCCGGTGCCTGCGGCCGTCGCCAGCATGCGGTCGGCCAGTTCGCGCGCCGCCGCCATGCCGGGCAACTGTGCGCCGCTGCCGGTCTTGATGTCGAGCACCAGCGCCTGGGCGCCGCCGGCGAGTTTCTTGGACAGGATCGAGGCCACCATCAGCTCGGCCACGTCCACCGTCGCGGTGACGTCGCGCACGGCGTATAGACGGCTATCGGCCGGCACCAGATCGGTTCCCTGGCCCACGATCGCGCAACCGACATCGGCCACCACTTCGCGCAGCCGCGCGGTGGAAGGCAGCACGTCGTAACCGGGCAGGCTTTCCAGTTTGTCCAGGGTGCCGCCGGTGTGGCCCAGGCCGCGGCCGGAGATCATCGGCACGTAACCGCCGCAGGCGGCCAGCACGGGCGCCAGCAGCAGGCTGACGCCATCGCCCACGCCGCCGGTGGAATGTTTGTCCAGCACCGGCCCGGGCAGGTGATCCCAGCGCAGCCGCTGGCCGGAATCGCACAGGGCAAGAGTGAACTGGCGGCATTCGTCGGCACGCATGCCGCGCCACGCGACCGCCATCGCGAACGCGGCGATCTGGCCCTCGCTCCAGACGCCGCTGCCGATCCCCTGCGCCACCGCGCGAAGCTGGCCGGCATCGAGCTGACCGCCATCGCGCTTGCAGCGGATCAGGGCAGCTGCCGGCGGCGCGCTCACGACGCAGCCGACAGGATCGTCGTGAGTTCGGCGAACAGCACGCTGGCACCGATGCGGAAGTGCGCCGGATCGCTCCAGCCTGAGCCCAGCCGTGCCTCGGCCAGCTCCAGATAAACCGTCGCGTCCGCCAGCGTGCGGATGCCGCCGGCCGCCTTGAAACCGCAGCGACCGCCGGCCCCGGCGATGGCGTCGAGCATCGCGACCGCGGCCGCCGGGGTCGCGTTGACAGGTACCTTGCCGGTCGATGTCTTGAGGAAATCCACGCCCGCCTCGAGGCCGATCGCACAGGCCTGGCGTATCCGTTCGGGCGTACCCAGTTCGCCGGTCTCGAGAATCAGCTTGAGCACCGCACCGTCGCCACAGACCGCACGGCAAACCCTGACCACGGCGTCGGCACTGGCCGCGTCGTCACGCAGCACCGCCCGGTACGGCAGCACCAGATCGATCTCGTCGGCGCCCGCGGCCAGCGCACGCCGCGTCTCGCGCTCCACGCGCAGCGGATCGCTGCCGCCGTCGGGAAAGTTCACCACCGTCGCCACCTTGACGGCCGTTCCCTGCAGGCAGCGGCGCACGGTGGTGATGTGTTCCGGATAAACGCACAGCGCCGCCGGCAACACCGGCGCGGCACGCGCCGACGCGCACAATGCCTCGATCTGCGCGGGCGTATCGCGCTCGCCCAGGCTGGTCAGATCGAGCAAGGACAACAGGCGTGCCGCGAGGGCGCATCGGGAACGGACATCGGCGGACACAGGCCACTCCACGGGTCACTTGCCCGCCAGCCTAATGCGCCCGGGCGGCAGACTCCCTGATCTGCAGCAAGCCGGTCAGAATGCGTAAAACAGCACGGCAAAGAAGTGGCAGGTGGTACCCGCCAGCACGAACAGATGCCAGATGAAATGGCTGTAGCGGACCTTTTCGTCCAGCACGAAAAACACCACGCCCAGGGTGTAGGCCAGCCCGCCCGCCGCCAGCCAGACCAGCCCGCCGACGCCCATGTGCAGCCACAGCGGCCGGATCGCGATCACGCCCACCCAGCCCATGGCCAGGTACAGCACGGTGGACAGACGCGGAAAACGCAGCCCGCCCATGGCCTTGAACAGCATCCCCGCCAGCGCCAGGCTCCAGATCAGGCCGAACAGCGTCCAGCCCCAGCCGCCGCGCAGCACGCCCAGCGTGATCGGCGTGTAGGTTCCGGCGATCAGCAGATAGATGGCCGCATGATCCAGCGCGCGCAGGATCGCCTTGATCCGCTGATGGGGGATCGCGTGGTACAGCGTCGATGCCAGATAGAGCAGGATCGCGCTGCCGCCGAAAATCGCCGCGCCGACCAGCGCGTACACGCTGCCGGTGTGGTCCGCGCGAACGATCAGCACCGGCAGACCGGCAATCGCCAGCAACAGGCCCAGCCCGTGACTGAGGCTGTTGGCAACCTCCTCGCCGCGCGTTTGCTCTCGGACCATCGTGCTGGCTGAGCTCATTGGCATGCGATATCGGGCCTTGCTGCACGTTTCAAAATGGAAGTCTGGATCGCGCACGGTGCAGGTTGAGTGAACGCCACCATCCGTGCAGCAGCCGGATCGATGAAGTGCCGCCCAGGTGGCATTGCCGCCGGTCAATCAACCGCATTGGTCAACTTCAACACATCCGATCCGCCCGAACGCGAACATGCGCCACGTTTCGGCCATTCGCGCGCCGTCACACCCGCGCGAACACCAGGCTGCCGTTGGTACCGCCGAAGCCGAAGCTGTTGGACATCACCGTGGCCAGTTTCGCCGCGCGCGTCTCGCGCAGGATCGGGAAGCCCTCGGCAAGCGGATCGAGTTCGGTGATGTTGGCCGAGCCGGCCATGAAACCGCCGCGCAGCATCAGCAGGCTGTAGATCGCCTCGTGCACGCTGGCCGCGCCCAGCGAGTGGCCGGTCAGCGCCTTGGTCGAGGACAACGGCGGCACCGCATGGCCGAACACCTCGCGCACCGACTGCAGCTCCACGATGTCGCCCGCCGGCGTGGCGGTGCCGTGCGTGTTGAGATAGTCGATCGGCGTACTCACGTCGCGCAGCGCCATCTGCATGCAGCGTACGGCGCCTTCGCCGGTCGGCGCCACCATGTCGGCGCCGTCGGAAGTGACGCCGTAGCCGACCAGTTCGGCGTGAATGTGCGCACCGCGCGCCTTGGCCTGTTCGTACTCCTCCAGCACCAGCATGCCGCCGCCACCGGCGATGACGAAGCCGTCGCGATCGGTGTCGTACGGGCGCGAGGCGGTGAGCGGGGTGGCGTTGTGGCTGCTGGACAGCGCGCCCATCGCGTCGAACTCGACGGTCATGCCCCAGTGCTCCTCTTCGCCGCCACCGGCGAACATCACGTCCTGCAGTCCATGGCGGATCAAGTCGGCGGCAGCGCCGATGCAATGCGCCGAGGTGGCGCAGGCGGCGGAGATCGAATAGCTCAGGCCGCGAATGCCGAACGCGGTGGCCAGCGTGGCCGACACGGTGGAGCACATCGTGCGCGGCACCATGTACGGACCCACCTTGCGTACGCCCTTCTCGCGCAGCAGGTCGGCGGTCTCGATCTGCCAGCGCGGCGAACCGCCGCCGGAACCGGCGATCACGCCGCTGCGCGGATGGCGGATCTGCTCGATGGACAGGCCGGCATCGGCAATCGCATCGCGCATCGCCACATAGGCATAGGCCGCGGCATCGCCCATGAAGCGTTTCAACTTGCGGTCGATGACCGCGGCCAGATCGATCTGCGGCACGCCGGCAACCTGGCTGCGCAGCCCGCGCGTGGCGTATTCGGGCATCGCCGAGATGCCGCTGCGCAACTCGCGCAGCGCCTCGGACACGGTGTCCAGCGCGTTGCCGAGGCAGGATACGATGCCCATGCCGGTGACTACGACTCGACGCATGTCAAAAGCCCTCCGTGGACTGGAACAGGCCCACCCGCATGTCGTCGGCCACGTAGATCTGGCGGTCGTCGACGAACATCTTGCCGTCGGCGATCACCAGCGCCAGCTTGCCGCGCATCACGCGGTGGATGTCGATCTCGTAGCGCACCAGCTTTGCGCTCGGCAACACCTGCCCGGAAAACTTCACCTTGCCCACGCCGAGCGCGCGGCCCAGGCCGGGTTCGCCCAGCCACGGCAGGAAAAACCCGCTGAGCTGCCACATCGCATCCAGCCCGAGGCAGCCGGGCATCACCGGATCGCCCTCGAAATGGCAGGCGAAGAACCACAGGTCGGGACGGACGTCCATCTCGGCGCGAATCATGCCCTTGCCGTACGCGCCACCCTGGTCGTCGATATGGGTGATGCGGTCGAACATCAGCATCGGCGGCGCCGGCAGACGTGCATTGCCGGGGCCGAACAATTCGCCACGGGCACAAGCCAGCAACTGTTCGTGATCGAACGAGGAAGGTCGGGTCATTGAGTCATCTGCAGAAGAGAAAGATACAAGTGTGCTGGATCGTCCATGCTACCGCTCTGATGCACATCAAGCCAGCCGCCCACCATACGCGTGCGTTTGTTGAAACCCTTGTGCAATCAGGCTTCGACCGCCATGACGGCATCGCTGCGATGGTGTGCGCCGAGGCTGTCGCCGCGCTCGAGCGCCGCCGCCAGCAGACGCTGCGCAAGGCCAATCTGCCAGCCTTCGTCGCGCTGCGCGACGCACGTTTGCAATGCGCGGCGCAAGCTGGTCGCCTCGCGTACCGGGCCGGCCGCCTGCCACAGCAATCCGCGCAACGCACCCAGCGCCGCCGGCGGCAGGCCGGCACCGCGCTCGACCCAGCGATACGCACCACGGCCGACTGCCGGCGCATCCATGCCGGCCAGCAACGCACCGGTACGTCGGCCGCACAGCACACCTTCCAGCAGCGAATTGCTGGCCAGCCGGTTGGCGCCGTGCACACCGTTGCAGGCCACTTCGCCCACGGCATGCAGGCCGGGCACGCCGGTGCGGCCGTCGGCATCCACCGCCAGCCCGCCCATGTGGAAATGCGCCGCCGGCGTCACCGGAATCGGTTGCCCGCGCGGATCGATGCCTGCGGCCAGGCAGGCCGCCAGCACGGTGGGAAAGCGCTGGTTCCAGTCGCCTGTCACGGCGCTGGCGTCCAGCCACACGCGGCCGTCGTCGTGCCGCGCCTGCCACACGCGCCGGGCCACGATGTCGCGTGGCGCCAGATCGCCCAGTGGATGCAGGCCGGCCATCAACAGGCGCCCGCCCGCGTCGCGCAGGCGCGCGCCGGCGCCGCGCAGCGCCTCGGTGATCAACGGCAGGCACTGGGCACCCTCGATATCCAGCGCAGTGGGATGAAATTGCATGAACTCCAGATCGCGCGCCCGGGCACCGGCGGCCAGCCCCAGCGCCAGCCCACTGCCATCCGCACCAGGCGGATTGCTGGTGTGCGCGAACAGCGCACCGATGCCGCCGGTGGCGAACACCACGGCCGCGGCGTCCATTTCCTGCCGATGCCCGCTCGCATCGCTGACCCGCACGCCGCAAACGGCGCCGTCGCGCAGCAGCAGGGCATCCACGTCCACGCCGCCGCGCCACTGGACATGCGGCGCCTGCTGGACGCGCTCGCGCAGCGCACGCACCAGCGCCGCGCCGCTGGCATCGCCGCCGGCATGCACGATCCGCGCAACGTGATGGCCACCTTCGCGGCCCAGTTGCAGATGGCCGGCAGCATTGCGGTCGAACACCACGCCCTGCGCCTGCAGCCACCCGATCGCCGCCGGCGCCTGTGCGCAAAGCCACTGCACCATGGCCGCATCGTTGTGCCGCGCGCCGGCAAGCAGCGTGTCGTGCGCGTGCGCGGCCGGACTGTCGGCACTGTCCAGTGCGGCCGCGATGCCGCCCTGCGCCAGCGCACTGGCGGTGCCGCTGCCGTCGTGCGCGCGACATAGCAGGCGCACCGGTGCCGGCGCCAGCGCCAGCGCCGTGGCCAGCCCGGCCGCGCCGCCACCGACTACCACGACGGGCAGGCGTGCGCGCTTCACACGCTCTCGCGCCGCCCGATCGCAAGCATGCGCTCCAACGCGGCACGCGCACGCACACGGATGTCCGCAGGAACCTCCACCGCGTGTTTCATGTCGCGCAGGGACGCGTAGATGTTCTGCAACGTGATCCGCTGCATGTGCGGACACAGGTTGCACGGCTTGATGAACTCGGTGGCCGGGAACTGTGCGCGCAGGTTGTCGGCCATCGAGCACTCGGTGATCAGCGCGACGCGCGCCGGCTTTTCGTGTTCCAGCCACTTGCCCATCGCCGTGGTGGAGCCCACGAAGTCCACCTCGGCAAGCACTTCCGGCGGGCATTCCGGATGCGCCACCAGCTTGGCATCGAACTGCTCGCGCGCATGCCGCGCCTGCTGCGCGGTGAATTTTTCGTGCACCTCGCAGCGGCCATGCCACAGCACCAGCTCGACCCTGGTCTGACTGGCGACGTGACGGCCCAGGTATTCGTCGGGCAGAAAGATCACCTTGCCCGCGCCCATCGACTCGACCACCTGCACGGCGTTCGCCGAGGTGCAGATCGCGTCGGATTCCGCCTTCACCGCGGCCGAGGTGTTGGCATAGCTCACCACCGGCACGCCAGGATGCTGCGCACGCAGCGCACGGACGTCGGCGGCGGTGATCGACGAAGCCAGCGAGCAGCCGGCTTCCAGGTCGGGGATCAGCACGGTCTTTTCCGGCGCAAGGATCTTCGCGCTCTCGGCCATGAAGTGCACGCCGCACAACACGATCAGGTCGGCATCGCAATCGGCGGCGGCTTGCGCCAGGCCGAGCGAATCGCCGGTGATGTCGGCGACGCCGTGAAAGATCTCCGGCGACTGGTAGCTGTGCGCCATGATCACCGCGCCGCGCTGCTTCTTCAGCTTGTTGATGGCGTCGATCCACGGCAGGTGCAGCGGGATCTCCAGGCAGGGCACCAGCGGTTCCAGGCGCTCTGCCAGCGCGGCGTATTCGTGTTCGAGTTCGTCACGCCAGACAGGCATGGGCAAAGTGGCGAAATCAGTCATGTCGTTCCGTGGAAAGTGGCCGGGGCGGGTCGGCTCAGGCAGTTTCGCCCCGATGCGCGGCCCGTGCGGTGCGGGCGAAACGCGCACCGCGATTCAGCACGATGCGCAAACCCAGTGGGATCGATTCCCATGGTAACCGTTCCAGCATGTTGCGTGCAGTAAGCCCCAGCTCGGTATCGCCGGTCAGTACCAGGCGGCGCTGGAAGAACAGCGTGTCGGCATCCTCGAGCCGGCCGGCCAGCAGCAACAGGTCGGTGACGCTGCCGCGGACACTGGCCTCGGCCTCGGCATCGGTTACGCACAACCGGTTGTCGCGCAGTTCCAGCACCCAGCGCAGGCGCAGGTCGCTGACCTCGATCGCCAGCCGTCGTCCGCGCATGAAATCGAGCGCGCCCTCGCGCAGGGGGGCGTCCAGCACCCGGGCCATCGCCGTCTCCAGCAGCCGGTGCTGCCAGCGCGACGGCACCACCTGCAGCAGCGGCGCGAGCCGGCGTGGCGGTGGCAACAGGCGCAGCAGCTGCGGCGCGACGGACGAAATAGAGGTTGGCATGGGCATGATGGGCAGCATTGTTGCGGAAAGGGTGCCTGCATCGCCCTGACTTAAGTCAACCCCGTTCAGGTCAACCCGGCTCAGGCCAACCTGACCCGATTCCAGCCGATCCGGCTCGACCGGCAGCCCCTGCTGGCGACAGGCATCGCCGATGGCAAGATCCAGCAGCCGCTGTGCCGTGGGTTCGGGCAGGTCGAATCGGGCCGCCAGCCCCTGCGCGCGCTGGCGCACCTGCCGCTCCCGCGCCAGGTCGCGCGGCGGCACCCCGGCATGCTGCTTCAGCGCCGCCACGGCATGCACCATGCGGCGACGCGCGGCGAGCAGCAGGATCAGGCTGTCGTCGACGCGATCGATCACGCCACGCGCCCGTGCCAGGGCAAAGCGCTCAGGTGTGGGCAGGAGCATCGGCGGCCTCCGTGGGCGAAATTCTGGAAATCATGGCATTGTCCCGGGGAACCAGTGCCCGTGCGGCCGGCAGCAGCTCGGCATCATAGATGCGCTGCGCCTGGGCGGGATCGAAATCGGCATGCATGCGCTTCCTCACGCCATAGTCGGACAGCACCAGATGGGTATCGGCCACGACACCTGCGTTGGCGAGGCAGGCGGAGACGCACTTCAACACGCAGCCGTCCAGTGCAAGGATACGCCGTCCACTGCGCGCAGTCCGCACCAGCCCGGTGACGCCGCCGCCGACGCCGGCAATGCAGGACATTTCGGCCGCGCCATCGCGGTCGAGCTTCAGGGCCAGGTGATTGGCCATCTGCGCCGCGCTGGAACAACCGGAGCACGAGTAGACGAGCGGCGACTTGGCGCTCATGGGCGGAACTCCATCCTCAAACGGAAACGTTTCGTGCGCCGGGACACGCCCAGGCACGCCAGCCACACGCCCAGCCAGGCCAGCAGCATCGCCAGCCCGGCCGAGCGCGCCAGCCACGGGCTCGGCCACAGCACGGCGGCCGGCAGCAGCAGTGCCAGCAGCAGTTGCGCCAGCAGAACCCGGGTCTTGTCGGCGTCCGGCAGCAGCCGCTGCACACCGGGCAATTGCACCCCGCGACCGATGTGACGGTGCAGCCCGATCCAGCCGAGAAAGGCGACAATCTCCAGCAGCATGCCATTGACCATCAGCGGCAAGGCGATGCCCAGCCCCAGCACGGCGGCCAGCAGCCCGCCGCGGGTGCCCGCGAGCAAGGTCGCTGCGGCCAGCACCAGTAGCGTCAACCCGGCCATCCAGCTCAGTCGCAGCGGGCCACGGCGCGGTCGCGGCGCCTGCCGCTGCAGCCATAGCCCGGCACCGGCGAACGACAACACATAGATCGCCAGCACGAGCCGCAGCACCGAGGCGTCGTCGTACACCAGCCGCTGCCAGGCACCCGCGCCCAACGCCAGCGGCAAACTGCCCAGCCAGATGGCCTGCGCCGCCGCCGGCACCGTCCGCGTGCCTTGAAACATCGGCATCACCACCCGGCCCACGCTGGCAATGAGAACGATCACCCAGCCCAGAGTGCCCCAGCTGGCATGGACGTCGGTCAGCGCCGGCAGGGTGATGCCGAGCCAGCCGCCGAGGCCGAGCGCGAGGCAGCCACCAAGCAGCGCTGCCAGCAGCGCGGACCCCAGCGCCGTAGCGAAACCCGCGTGCAACAGGCGCTGCCCGCCCGCCATGAGGAGGCCCGGCAGCGTCATCGCCGCCAGCAGCATGAACGCCATCGGCAACACGATGCCGCCGGCCAGAAGACAACTGCGCCAACCGGCGAGCCATCCCGCCACCAGCAGGACCGCACCGAGATTGAACGATGCATGCAGCCAGGGTCCGAATCGCGCACTGCCGCGCACGCGCACACCGGCCGCCGTCGGCAGGAACTGCAGCGTGCTGCCGAACATCGCATTGCCGAGCACGCCGAGCGTGAATGCATGCACCAGCGCCAGGGTGGCCGGCAGCCAGCGCGAGCGCAGCAGCAGATCGCCATCGACGATCAGCAGCAGGCCGGCGAACATCCCCCACAGCGGCGCGCTGAGCAGGAAGCGGCGCGGCAGCGACGCCGCCGGCGACTGCTCAAGCGCCAGTCGGGTCATCGTGATCGGGGCGACGAATCAGCACGCGCACGCCACCGTCCGGCAGCACGGACACGCAAGTCTGCAGGCCGCGCGCCTGCAGCACGTCGAGCAGCGGAAGCGGCTTTTGCGGAGTGAGCACCTGCACCGCCTGCCCCGCCGCCAGCGCACCGGCAACATCCAGCGCACGCTGCATCGGTTCGGGACAAGGCAGCTGGCGCAGATCGTATTCGGGCCATGCCGCATCGACGGCCCGCAGATCATGAGATGTCTGGTTCGCTGCCATGCCGCTATGGCAACACGTCCACCGCTTCGGCGCGCTGATCTGGATCAATCCGGATCAGGCCGATGGCGCATATCGCCATCGCCCTAGGCACCTCTTACAACGCCTGCCGGCCGTGCCATTCGAATTGCAGCCACAGCTTGGTGTCGTCGTGGCCGAAGCCATCCGCGCGATAGTCGGCCAGCTTGAGCAGGCCCCGGATGCCAGCCACTACCGGAAACGCGAGCGAGGTGTCCCATTCGCTGCCGTAGCGGCCGCCGCGAGCGGCATGAAAATCGTGGTAGCCCACGACCCAGCCGAGCTTGCCGGCGAAACCGCTGTGGCCGAGCTTGCCGCCGAGACTCAGGTAGCGGTCGTCCAGGCCGCCGGCGGGCGTCACCAGGAACTGGTCGTCCCAGCCGTTGAACGCGTGCAGCGTGGCCAGCGGAGTCTGCAGGGCGTGTCTGCCGTCGCTGCCCAGGTGCTCCCAACCGAGCTTCGCGGTGAGACCCCGCCCCGTCCACGACGGCTCCAGCAGCCAGTAGTTCACGCGGTAGCTGGCCGGGTTGTTGGCGTAGTCGGACTGGCGCGCATATTCCGCCGTCCAGCCCGGACCGCTGCCTTGCTCCACGTAGTTGCCGAGCCAGCGAACACCATAAGTCGCCGTCGACGCCGCGGGCACATCGCGATCCTTGTGCAGATACGCATAGCCCACCCAGGTCTGGGCACCGTGCGCATAGGCCACGTTGAGCAGGTTCGTGTCCAGCTTGCGCTTGCGCGCCAGCGGATTGACGGCATCGGGGCCGGACACCCGGTGCACGCGATCGAGCCAGGCGTAGTTGACCGTCCAGTCGGCGGCCGGCTTCCATTTCAGCGCGATGCCGTCGTAGGTCTGCTCGAACTGCCGCCAGCCCACATTGCCCACCCAGCGCTGGTTGTCCAGCAGCAACTCCTGGCGCCCCACGGTGGCACCGAACTGGCCGCCCTGAAAGTGCAGCCAGGCCTGGTTGAGCTGGCTGCCCCGGGGGTCGGTGATGCCTGGATACTGCGTCTGGCGATTCGCGCCGCTGTTGTACTGGTTGCCGGCACTGGCCAGCCCCACACCCTCAAGCATGCCGCTCCAGTGCTCGCTGAAGCGGGCCTGCACGCCCAGCCGCAACCGCAGCGTGTCGGCCCGCGCGTCCCTGGCAAAAGCCGCATCGTCGACCGATTCGTCACGCAGCCGCGCATTCCACACCAATTGCACCGGCGCCGCCTGCGACGTTGCGCGGGCGGCCGTGCCGGCCGGGCCATCGGCCCATGCCGGCGCCGCCAGCACCGCGGCCATCGCCGCGACAAGCAGGTTTCTCTGAAACGTCGTCATTGCGGCTCTCCCTGTTGATTGCCGCGCAGTCTCCGGCGCAACAGGGGGCGCACTCCTGATGTGCATCAGGGTGTGATGCGAAGTGCGGCCGCCGTGACAACTTGCCGCGCCTGTCGCTCGATACCATTCGAACGCTAGTGTAGTGCTGCATTCTGTTTGGAACTTAAGCGGTTGTTGGCGCGGATGACCTTCTGGAGGATGTCGCGCGCGCTCTTGGTCCAGATGAAAGGCTTGGGTTGGATGTTGTGGTGAGCGACGTA
>Ga0307377_10005409_pt1 | contig 13706 bp, 21 predicted proteins | sample TR3MG_FD_202535 | JGI IMG/M metagenome (GOLD analysis project Ga0307377, IMG submission 202535) | Soil microbial communities from Risofladan, Vaasa, Finland - TR-3 | ecosystem: Environmental > Terrestrial > Soil > Coastal area > Acid sulfate soil | place: Finland: Risofladan, Vaasa | collected... | reverse complement strand
AACCAAGCCGAGCCATGGGCCGCCAATCGGATGGGGTTATGGTCTTTCATGTTTGGTCTCTTCTTCCTGAAATCTCCAAGTTTTCAGGAAGCTGCTTCAACCTCCTATGGGGTGGTTGTGGGCCTCTTGGCCCGGCGGGATCAGGCGCAACGACGAGGGAACGCCTGATCCCCTCGTCGTGGATTATAGCTTGGAGACATGGCCCTTTCGGGCCGGCATTTAATTATGCGAAGGCTTCCAGGGCGTCGTCTGCGTGAGCGAACCAGTTGACGGTCGAGGTAAGGACGCCGACGGTCAGGTCGATGGACTGGTACTCGAAGATGACCCTCTTGAACGTCTTCGTGAAGTTCGCCGGAGCTATTCCGATCGAGGCGACGATGGTTGCGTTCGCCGTGCTGCGAGTCGAGTTGGAGATGGCGGCGTCTTCGGTGAGCGCCCAGCCTTGGAATCCCAGGGTTCCCTCGACGTGCCTCTTGCCGGTCGAGATGTTCGTGGCGAACAGGCCGACGCCCGGGCAGAACGTGTAGTTCCTGCTCATGTTGTTGTTGATCCGGCAGGTGAACTCCCTGATCTGGCAGGTTTCCGACCTCGTGTTGTCGCCGGCGATGGTGATCTGGACTTGGTCCCAAGTCAGAACCCTGGCCGGAGACACGGTGACCTTCTCGGAGCCGCCGCCCTCGTCCAGCGTCGTTCCCATGAAGTTGATCGTGCTCTCGACCCGGTCCTGGGCCGTGCATTTGATTTCGAACGTGTTCGGCTTGCATCCGTTGAACGTTCTGCGGATGCCCGTCGAGTACTGGACGTATACCTGGCGGCCTTCCGGCGGGAACAATTCTCCATTGACGTCACGCTGGGTGACGAAGGGCCAGATCGTGCTGAGCAGGTTTCCTTCACCAGCCGACACGACGATGGGGAATCCAACGTCGCCGTCGACCTCGACCGGTCCGAGCTGGTACGTCGTCCGGTCCACCCTGCCGTCGATCACGTCCGGGTGCTGAATGGCCTGCTTGGCTGCCAAGCTGCAACTCAACGCCCTGAAGTTGATGTCTCCGCCTCCGCCCGTCACCTTGACGAACCCCAGGTATCCCATCGGGGCTGGCAGATTGCCGGTTGCGTATCTGTTAACGGCCATGTTGACCTCCGGTTACTTTCTCAAACCTCTGCTCTCGAAGCCCCAGGACTTCATGCCTGGATGTTCGACTCGTCTATCGGCTGCCCCAGAACCTCGCAAACCGACGAGAACTGCCGGCTCACCTTCAGGCCGTTGACCACGAGGTAATCGTTGATCTCCAAGCCGGCCCTGGTCGAGACGTGCGTCAGCAGCGACTGCGTTGCCTGCCTGAGCAAGTCCGTCGTCGACCGTTCCGCGTCCGACATGTTGTCGTACCAAGGCGTAAGCGTGTCCGCTTCTACGTACGGGTCGGAAGAGGCGACGATCAGGTTCAGGCCGGACTGCATGCTCACGGCGCAAACCATGATCCCGTTGTAGCCCGTGGTTATGAAGTTCTCCAGGGCCATGAATTCGGATGGGGTTACGATCATCCATTCTTCTCTTCCGTTTGTTCCAACCCATGTGTTTCAATCCATGCGCCCCTGAGGGCGCCCGCCGCTTACGGGTTGACGTTGCCCGCGTCGATGTAGTACCCGCCGCCTGACGAAATCGTGGCGTACGAGCTCGACACCTTGATCGCATTCGTGGATAGGTACCAGTTCAGCCTGGCCGACTGGTCTCCAACCGTTGCGCTGGTTGCCCTCTGCACGATGTGGTTGTTGAGCGAGATCGATACGTTGACGAACATCGACAGGGAGGTCGAGCTCTCGACGTTCAACAAGTGGTTGTAGAACGGGGTGAGCAGGTCCAACTCTGGCTGCGTTACGTCAAGCAACGTCACGTACGTCAGGCCTGATTGCGCTATCGACGCAATCGTACTCATCTGTTCTGCCTGAGAGGTGATGTTCGCTTCCAACGCCACAAATTGCGAGGGAGTAATGGGAAGTGGGGCTACTGGCATTTTGCTTCTCCTTTTTCGGCTCCCGGAACTAAGTCACTTGCCACTTTATTCTTTCAACTCCTTGGCCCTTCCTTCCTGCAAGCCCTAGACTACATTCTCTACGGGTATCGTGACCGGAGCGCTTACGGCCTTGTCAACGATGTCCTCGATTTGTAGCCCAGTTACGTCCCAGGCCAATCCTCTTGCATATTCAAGGCACCGATTCCTCATTCCTTCCAACAAGTCCGGCGACCTGTCCCTGAGCATGGCCATCGAAAGCATGGCGTCCGAGAGCAGGTTGACGCTTGGGAAGTCCATCATCCTGTCGGGTGGGCATATCTCCAGCCTCGGCCTGGACAAGAACCCCCTTGGTCCAATCCCATCGCTTCCGAACGGGATTCCGACGTGCTCGTAGAGCGTAGACGTCCCGCTCCCGACCAGCGGGCACCCACAGGCCATGGCCTCGACGACCGGAAGGCCATATCCCTCGCTGATCGCAGAAGACACAAGGAAGTCGGCTTGGTTGTAAGCTTGGACCATGTACTCGTCGCCGGGCGAGTTGAAGATGCAGAAGTACTTGTCGTCCCCGGGGAACCTGATGTTCTTTATCCCAAGCTTCGACGAGATTGACTTAAGGTCGAACAAGAAAGCTTCTTGCGGGTCCGTCGCGTGTATGTTGGTATGGACGTACAACTCGCAATCGTACATCTCCTCGGCCCTCTTGAACGCCTGCATGAGCACCGGGATCATCTTCCTCCACGTGTTCTGGGCAACGCAAAGGAACTTGGTCGGACCATCGCTAGTCCTCGTGCCCAATGGCTTGAACTTGGGGTCGACCCCGTACGGGACGACGTGGGCGTCCATGCTCCACTTGTCCTTGGCGATCCTGCGCCCGTACTCGGTCGGAACGATCATCTCGTCCGCGACGGCGTAAATCTCGGACCTCCTGTCAAACTCGTGGTGCTCGATGGTTAGGTATGGAACCCACTTGAAGGAGTAGTCGAGCTTCTCCTTTATGGCCTTCATGTACCAGAAGTCGAAGTAATCTCCTATGGTGACAACGGCGTCCGGCTTCTCCGACTCTATGATGTCGTATATGGCGAACATGCAGTTGTTGCCATTCGCCTTCGGAACGGCCAGGAGCTTGGTCTTGACGCCATTATGCTCGTGAAACCTGTCTGGGACCTCGTTGCCCATCTTGATCTCGGCGATCTCCGTCGAGTCCCTCATGTTCCAACAGCAAGGCACGAGCTGGTGCCTGCCGGCAAGATGATTCAGTAGCTCCCTGTGAACCCTCGCCAAGCCAGTGAAAATGGTCGGGCTGTCCGAGACGGTCATGATCTTCATTGTCTTCCCCCAGGCGAGGCTAGGTTAGGACGTTGCCAGGGTGACAGAGCCATTCCTTGCCGAACCAGGTGATCTCGGACGCCCGCATGAACGTCCCTCCCTGTCCGGCGAAACCATAGCTGATCGACTCCGGTCTGGTGTCGTATAGGTACCTGCGCACCCTCGTCAGCCTCGCCTGCCTTGATACTAGGAAGTCGCTGTCAACTGGACCCCGTAATTCCATAAAGTTGGGGTCCAGAACCGTCTTGATCATCGTGTCGTTGTAATGCTCGTACGCCATGCTGTCCCTGATGTAGACGAAGTCGGTCGCCTTGAAGTTCGACGTGTCCGCTATCTGAGCTACGGTTCCTCCGGTCGTCAGGTCGGCCGTCAGGTAATGATCCTCTCCCTCGATGATCGGGTGGATGTGGTCGATGAGGATGTCCCTAAGCGCCTCGGTCATCCTGGTCAGGGCCAGAGAGGTCTTCTCGAAGTTGTCGTCGAGGACGTACGTCCTGATCGATACCCTGTACTCATGGCTCGTCCCCCGGAGCGTCATCCACTCGTTGCTCTCGCCGGACGGCTCCAAGGTTATGGTCGGGAAGGACGGGATGACTTTCATCCCGCCTATCTGAACCCGTTTCAGCGGCATGTACGCCAGAGCCTTCAGGGCATAAGACGCCTCGGCCATCGTGAAGCCCCTCGTGATGGGGCTCATCAACGTCAGAGTCTGCCCGTCATTGGCTGGCCATGTCGGGGTTCCCGGAGGCGGCCAAGGAGGCAAGGTCGCAGGAGGAGGTCCGACATGCATGATCTGGGCTCCCTCAGCGTTGTTTCCGGTGGCCGACCCGGCGATGAGGAATATCTCGTCCAAGTCCCTGAACTTGCTCGTGTCTCGTATCTTGACTGTCAGGGCTCCGGCGGCGGCGTTCTGGACGAGCAGCTCGCTGGCGGACATGTGGTCGATGATCAGGCTTCGCAATGAGTTCAGGACGGCGTCCATTCATCCCACCAGCCATTTCTTGATCTGCTCGGCCACTTGCTCCGCTTCGGTCATGGCCTCGTCGTACTCCCTGTCGGTGTCCCTTTTCTGAGCCTCTTCTCTCGTCGGGAAGAGCTTCGTATTTGAGGGCTTCAACGGAGGAGCCGGAAGCATCAGCTTGTCCCTGATCTCTTCCGGGCTCGTCTCCCCGAGGTTGGCCTTGGTAGACTTGTTGGCCAACGTTTCAAGCCTCTTGAGGAGGGCGTCTAGGTCGGACATGGCTAGCCGTTCTGAAAAACTTAGACATCTATTCCTTTCGGAGTAGACGCGGTTCCTTCCTGGTTCGACGAGCCGCCTTACAGCGCGTGCTCTTCCCAGGCGTTTCTTCCCGCAGAACTTGCGGTAGTTGAGCTAAATTCCTCGCGGCATTCAGGTCGCGGTCCAACGTCAGACCGCAACTGCCACAAACGTAGGTTCGCTCATCGAGTCCAATCTTATCCTTCACCTGACCGCATCCCGAACACGTCTTGCTTGAAGCGAAGAACCTCGGCGCTCTCATCAATACGCTGCCTTGAGCGTTGGCCTTGTACTCGGCAATCCTCCGAGCAAGGCCCCAGTTCCACGCAAAGCGTGCCGCGCCTGCCGACTTCAGCATCAGCGTCCGCTGGACATTGTTCGGGTCCAGCTCGGTTTTGAAGGCTCGCAGCAGCTTCACGGCTCTTGACGCTTCCTTTCCACCTATATCCGACACCTATCGTCAACGTTTGTCAACAAAAACGTCAGCAGCTTCTAGCCCTCAGGGTTGATCCACGTCTTGCCTGGCTCGGCCTTCGTGAAGAAGACATCGTCGAGGGCTTGGTTGTAGTACCTTCGGCCCCGCAGCCTGCTCCCGTCGCTTATCGCCAAGCGAATGGCCCCCGAGAGGACTTGGTTCAGCTCGGCATAGGCCGCCTTGCGGAGCTTGACTCCGAACTCGGATTGGTTCCCTTCCTGCTGGGCGGCGAAGTGCTTGTCGTACAGGTGGGCGGCGGCGAGCTTTGCAGACACCTTCGGGATCGGGTCGGGGTAGGAGATTCTCTCTATCTTCGTGTCAACGGCCAAGTAGCTGTCCGAAATCGGCCCGGTGAAGGTCAGCCTGGACTTGTTGGGAACGTCGCTGATGGTCAATTCTTGCCACGTCGAAGCGTTCCGGATGAGTACCACGTCTCCGGGATTGAACCTTGTCGTGTCGTAGAGGATGCAATATACGTCCCCTGCCGTAACGTCCATAGCCAACTGGAAGCCGCCAAGGTTTATCCTTTGGAGAGGAACCACGTAGACCGACGATATGGCGGCCTCTATGTTGGAGTCCGCCCATCGGATGTATTGCTCGACATCCTCGTCTGGGACCGTATCCGTTACCGAATGCCCGATCGATGTTACGGGCATTGGAATACCAGGCCCGGCGGGGTTGCCCTCGGTGAGGGCGTTTGCCAGGGCTTGGATGACTTCTTGCTTCGTTGCGTAGCCCATCTATGAGCCCCCTTCTTCTATTGCTTGTTTCGGGGGCTATACTGGCCTTCCTTTTCCATGTCGAATGGCACGAAGCACTTGGGCATCAGCCAAGTCAAGGGCTTGTACCAGCATGTTGACTTGTACCATCGCCCGAATACCGTTGTTTGATCTCATCTTGACTACGGAAAGCCTGCCGAACCGACGTCCGGACAAGTCCTCTTTTCTCATTTTGTATCTGCCTTCTTCGCTGCCTGCTTAGCCCGTATGAAACAACCACGAGCAACAGTTTTGAGCATATCCTCTCGATTCCCATTGCCAGCCATCCTGACGTCATGAACCCTAAATGGAAGACTCATGGACCCCAAAACCTGTTTTACCTTGGCGTCAAACCCAGGAGGCGATGCTGTACCTCCAGAAAGAACAATCTCTATTGGGTCCTCAATGAACCCCTTGTTCGACGAGAATTTCTTGGCGAATTCTCCAAACACATAAGAAACCAGTTGCGTGTAGTAGACGTCAAGGGCTACCAAGATTGGGTCTTCTTGGTCGATCTTGGTGAAGTCCAACCGCCTCTCTTTGACCCTCGATACTTTTGTCTTGTGCTCTCCAGTCATTAGCGCAACCCTGTCGTCAACCCAGTCTCCAGCCCTGACGACGCTGAACTCACAGATCGGCCTGCCTCTCTCGGCTAAACAAAAATTGACCATTCCGGCACCATGACTAATTCCAATACCAGTAAATGGAACCGGACCATCTTTTGAAAACTGCTTTGGGTTACTTCCGAATACAACCGCTAAACCTTCGCCCAATGGGCGAGCATCATATCCCAAATCTCTGAAGAACTTCTCGCACAATGACCCGTGGAATACTGGGTCAAGATTGGAATCTACAGGAACTGAAGGGACGGAAAAATACATTATCTCGCCCTTCCTGGCTGGGCCAATTCCCTTCTCTACACATGCCTTCAGAATCGCCCTGAGGATGACCAAGGCCGTTTTGGGACTGGATGGGTTAAGAATGCCATTCCGCATGGGCCTCTTCAGTATTTCCTCTCCGTCTTTGGCGGAGAACTCGCTCATCCCTGCCTGACGAAAGGCGTCTTCTCCGAGGATGTAAATTTTCTTGTCATCTCTGATGTAATGAACGCCTTGTGCCTTCAGCGTCTCCTCGAAATCCTCCTCGTATGGAAGTTCAGAATAACAATCTCTTACCGTTGTAGAAACGGTTCCATTGCCTGATGCATCGTCTCTTTCACACTGGATGAATGCCGTCCCAATGTCTAGGCCAACGGCCATGGTTTTGTCGCTCATCGTCTTCTCCTTACAAGTCCAACTGATCCATCGCGTCCAATGCTTCCTTGACGTCTCCAGAGCTCTGGACGACCGTCTTCCCCAAGTTCTCCATGTTCTGCTGGAGCTTCTTCTTCTTCATGTCGAGGATCTTGTGGTGCGCCTCGATCTCCGCCTTGCTCATTTCCTCGTCGACTTGTTCCTGCTCCGCCTTGATGTTGCGCATGGCGGCGGCCGTAGCCCTTGCCTCGGCCGGGTTAGCCTCGGCAAACGCCCTGACTAGGCTGATGAGCTGGTCCATCTTCTGCGAGCCTTCCTTCTGGGAGCGCTCCATCTCCTCCATCTTTGCCTTGAGGGATTGATTCTCCTGCTGGAGCTTAAGATTAAGCGCCTCCGTGGCAGCCTTGGCGTCCAACGAAGCCTTGCTCGCCTCCTCGACAACCTTCTGCATCCCGGACATGTCGGCCGAAGAAGAAGACGTGAATGGGTCCTTCCTGAGCTCCCGTAGCCAGCCCTTCGTGAACAGGTACTTTATGTCGTTTGACCTCTCGGCATTCTCCCTGCCAACGATGTCGAGGTCCCTGATCTGATTGGGACCGAACATCAGGTTGAGGTCCCGAACTTCCAAAGGACCCCCATGCGTGCTCTGGACCACCCAAGCCATGTCATCCTCCAATTACGATCTTGTTCCCGCCGACCAGGGAAACGAGGGAATCCAACTCCTGCTTCTCCTCCGTGGAAAGGCTCTCCATCCTCAGGAGCTCGTCCATCCGCCTCATCCTGCGCCTGTCAAGCCATGACTGGATGACCCTGCCGAGCCATGCCAAGCCGAAGCCAAACTTGAGCTCAACCCGAACCCTCATGCCAGTCTCCGAAGAGATTTTCCATCGTGAAGCACCATCATCACGTCGCATTGAGATAGCTCCTGCCTGACGTACGGGCTGAAATCTCCTGCGACGACGACTGGAATGACCTTGTCATGCAAGCCCAGGCAAAAATCGAGCTCCATGGCCAAGCGATACCTGTCTATCTGGGAGACTACCGAGCTCGATGCCTCGCCGGCCTTGATCTCTATCGGGTACAAAACCCTTCGATCCCTGACCAGAATGTCGCAGCGCCCGTATTCCCCCATGTCTACTTCGGAGCATAGAATGGAGTCGTCCGACGCCCCAATGCAAGCCAAAAGGACCACGCTGCCGGCTTTGCTGTCAAGCCACTGATGGATTTCGCTCTCGCTTCGGTCGTCCGAAACGAACTGGACGGGCGTCCTAGGGGAACCAATTCCGTCTCCATAAAGCCTTCCAAAAGAGCCGCTCCTGATCCTTCCCCTGATGGACTTGAACCGCTCCATGTGTATGGACCCGATCTCGGATAGGATCAGCTCGTCCTTGCCCTTCGACTCGTCCTCGATCATGGCGAGGAACTTCTCCGAGTCCAACCTCTCGTTGAGCAGGAACGAGGAGTGCAGCCTCCAATAAATGGCGTCTATGATGCCCTTGCGCATCCTTGTCCTCCCTGATCCATTATACTTGAGACAAACCGGATTGACCCCACGATATGCCCCTCGTATAATCCATCCCGCAAGGGGAGTGAAGATGCGATTCATAGAGCTCTTTTGCGGGATAGGCGGATTCAGGGTCGGGCTCGAGCGAATCGGACCCGAAATGAAGTGCGTCTTCTCCAACGACATTAACCCTGAAGCCTGCATGGTCTACAGCCAGCGGTTTGGGGATGTCGTGGAGAAGGACATCAGGAAGGTCAACGAGGGCGAGATACCGCCCTTCGACCTCCTGACCGCCGGATTCCCGTGCCAATCGATCAGTTCGGCAGGACAAGGCAGGGGGTTTGACGACCAAAGAGGAGCAGTCTTCTTCGACATCATACGAATCCTGAAGGCCAAGAAGCCCAAGGCTTTCATCTTGGAGAACGTCAAGAACCTGCTCTTCCATGACGATGGGAATACCCTAAGGGTCGTCATAACGGAGTTGTCAAACTTGGGTTATTTCGTCGACTTGGCCCTATTGGACAGCAAGGACTTCGGAGTTCCGCAATCAAGGCAAAGAACATACATCATTGGCGTCGCAGAAGACCCCAGGCCGATCTTCGCCGAGGCCATGGAAAAGAACGTCGTAGTGAGGACGGCCTGCAAGGGATTGCAGCTTCATGGGCTATTCCCTAAGTTCCAAAAGACTCGTAGAAGCTTGTCCATGTTGAACCCAACCAGACGAATGATCGAAATACCAGCCCAGCTTGAGAAAAAGATCAGGGACAAGATGAGGCACAGGCCCAGGAGCCTGGTTCGAGTCAGAGACGTCAGGACGGGGTTCCAATCAATTCCGACGTGGACCTTCGATTTGTTTGGACAAACTACGCCCCAAGAGAAGAACCTTTTGGAAAGGATGCGCTCCATGTTCCAGAAGGTCGTGTTCGACAACATGGCAATCTCAAAACATTCTCCCAAAGAAAACGTTCCGAGGTTCAAGGCCGAAACGTTTACCTCCTCGGAAAGGGAGATTCTGGACAAGTTGTCCAAGATGGGTTACGTCCGAAAGTACGAGGACTCCTATACGCTCATCAACCGCAACATCCTCCCCAACGGCTTGCCATCCGTTTATGGTGGGCCCATGTCGGTAGGGCCAACCTTGACCGCAAGCAACATGCACAAGTTCGGGATGGTGACAGAGAACGGGGTGTGCCTGCTCAGCCCGGACGAGTTCGAAGTAATGCAAGGATTTCCGGCAGGTCATACGGATGTCAGGCTCGACGAGAGGTCTCGTTGCCGGCTCCTTGGGAACGCCGTGGTTCCAAGCGTCGTTGAGTTTGTCGGAAGGACCATCCTGAAACTTTGCTAGATATTCATCCTGAAGCGGGTCAGAGCCTCTTGTCCGGCTTGCTCTCCGTGAGACTCTTGGACCTCTGACACGCTTCCTTGTCCAGTCTGTAGGATTTTCTTCTCGACTTCCTGGAAGTCCAAGTCGTGGGTTCTCTCGTGCCCGAGCGTCTCCCATATCTTCTTCGCTACTTCTACTCGAACCCTATGCTCTATCTCCGGGGTTATCTTGAGCCCGAACCCCTCTTGCTCCGTCTTCGCCTTTCCGGCTTCGTTAACCACGGCCTGATGGACTACCTCAACCATGGCGTCAGGGTTGATGTAGATGGTATGCGGCTCGATGCTCCTGGCCTCTCCAAACTTGCCAGGAAGAGGGCCGACGAAGATGTCGGTTATGTCCGTCCAAAATTCTGAGCCGAACGCCGACGTCATAGCGTTGGCAACGGCTTTGACGGTGAGGTTCAAGTTTATCCTGCCCTCGACTCCGGGGATGTCAGGGAACGTGAGGATTTTGTCGCCCTTGACGTTTACGGATGGAGTACCGATCATGCCCTTGGTCTCGGATTGCCCGAACGGAGCCGAAACAGGTTGCGCCTGAGGAACTTGTGCGATCTTGGTATACCAGTTCATTTCCAGACCCTTGTTATCCCGCCGAATCTGTACTGCGCCTCGAACCTCGCCTTCTCCTCAGGCGTCATCTTCTCGTATACGCAAGAAGATGTTCCAACCCCTAGGTCGTCGAGGATTTTGTCTATGCGCTCGTTCACCTGCTCTTTCGTCAGGCTTTGGTCCTCGTTCATGATCCTGTCGGCTTCCTGGTTCCTGAAGGCGTGTATGACGTCCGCGGGAAGTATCTTGTACGTCTTCCCCCTGGCGACCATGACGATCTCCATCGTGTCGGTTGGGAAGTCGTATGTCCTGGATACCCTGTTGTTCATAGCGTATCGATCACCGTTCCCGTGTAGTTGTAGTTCCCGGTCGAGTTGCGTATCGGCGTGAACCTGTAGTTCGTCTTCCATGCCTCGATCTGCTCTGGAGTCATGGAATCAAGGATGCGCTGTAGCTCCTCCGCCGTCCTTATGACGACCTGCGTCCCGTCGGGAGCAGTTATCGTCAGAATCCTCTGTATGTTCATCGCCTCCGGATCTGGGGCTGGTTGCGGAGGTACGATCATCCCGACGGCGATCGGCATGCTAGGGCTCCTTGATCCTGTACCTCTCGAGCATGCCCTTGACCTTGTCAACTTGAACGTCCAGCTCGGCGACCTGCCAAAGGTTCATGTTCCTGATCCTGACGACGGGGGGCAGCAACTCGATGGCCCTCCTGACGTCGGTCCTGAACCTAGTCATCACGCTCCTGGGACCGCCACCCTGAGCCTTCATCTTCAGCTTCTTGACATCGGAGACGAGGTCTTCCAGCCGACGCTTCATCAACGCGCCATCCGTGGTGTCGCTTGCGAACCTGACGTTTTCCTCGATCCATTTGGACAGTTTCTTCATATGTCCATGGTCTCCTTGGATACTGGGATTTGGTCGTCCAAGTCATGGCGACACCTGATCCCGCCATACCGGTACCACATGAGGATTTTCTGCTGTTCCTCGGGCGTAAGCTGCTCGAAGTTGCTTGGGATTACATTCGGAGTCTCTTGGGCGATCAGGACCGGGATGACGATGTTGTCGTCTTCCCTGACATCCGGCGCATAAGCGTCGATGTGAGCCGTCGGCATGGAGACGTTTACCTTGATCGGCATGGCATCCTCCTGATGTTATGTTCAGCAAGAGGACGGCCTAGACCTGCCTCAGGATCACGTCGTCAGCCGTAATGGGCGCAACTCTATGGTTGCCATTGCCATTTCCGTTACCGTTTCCATGACCGTTGCCGTTCGCCGGCTTCGGGTTCGGGACGTCGTAACGCTCGATGATGGCGGAGATCAACGGATTCCTGACGATGTCCTCGTGCCCAAGCTCCGAGAACCCGATCCCATCGATCCCCCTCAGTCTGGACATGGCGTCAGACAGGCCATTGACCATCGAGTGGTCGTCGCTCTGGCTGATGTCTCCATTGATGACCATCTTCGAGTTCCTGCCGATCCTCGTGACGGCCATGAGCATCTGCTTCTTGGAGCAGTTCTGAGCCTCGTCAAGGATGATGAACGAGTCGTTCAAGGAGCGCCCCCTTGCGAGGGCCAAGGGGACGATCACAATTCTCTCCTCATGGAACAAAAGCTTGATTTGGGCGTCGTTCAGGAACTCCTTCATGTTGTCAACAAGGGGTGCCGCCCATGGTTCCATTTTCTCGCCAAGCCCTCCAGGAAGATACCCTAATTTTTCGTCGCACGCCTCTTTGACCGGGCGCATGATGACTATTCGTTGTGTCGTGCTGTTCGTGGCGATTAGAGCCTGAAGCCCAAGGCCTACTGGTATCATCGTTTTCCCGCATCCAGCGGGACCCGTGCAGAAAGTGATAATTGAGTCCTTGATCGTGCAGATATACCGTCGTTGTCCCTCAGTCAGGGCTTGAACCCTGACGAATGCCTTAGCCTTCCCCTCTTGTCTCCTTTCCTGCCTCGAATCTTGTTCCTTGATCCTTCTTTTTCGGCCCAAGGCTTCTCTCCTTTAGCGCTTGAGAACCTCCATTTCGTCCCTTACCTCGTCCGGTAAGGCGTCAAAATCTTCTTGCGGGAGGATTATCACCGAGCCGTCCCAGAGGAACTCGACGAGCCAGGCAGGCAGAAGGCCCCTGAAGTACAGGCCATTCTCTCCCAGCTTCTCTTCGGGGGAAACCGCGACGGCCCTAAGCAGGTCGGATGCTCGTAGGATCATTCTGGGTTGCTTCTAAATAGGCTCTTCTTGTGCTTGCCTGGGCTTATCTTGCCGCCCGGCTCTTTCCTGAAGAGGCTGCGCTTCTTTTTGGGGGTTACCTTGCCACCCGGCGGTATCTCTTCCGGGACCTTTTCTTCTCTGAGGGTCGGGTGATCGGATGCGGCTTGGCGGGACTTGAGACGTCGGTACCAGTCCATGTCGTCCTCCACTACTGGTGTTCGACGAGGAGGGTTGTCTTCCTCCGGCGGACATGATAGAATCATAGGAGAAAGGGACTGGCCCAATGACAAATCTACGAGAAACATCCATAAAGCCGCTATGGGTAGAGGATTACTATGACGGCCCGCTGAGCGGGTTCTGCGAGTACCGTGGCAGGCCATACTACTACGTCGTCCAGGACGATGACTGGAAGTGCTTCATGCACCCGCTGAAGGAGGAGACCTGGAATGTCTACCTGGAAAGGAACAAGGAATTCTGCACGTACGTTGGAGACCACTGGAATGACACGTTCAAGAGCAAGGGTGGCGGGGCCAAGCCCGAGTCCGAATGGCACAACTTCTATGACAAGTGGAACAAGGTTGAACTTCCAAAAGCCGACGAGCTCCCGCCGGCATATCGGTTCTTCATGTACGAGGGAAGTTCCCGAAGGCGCAAGATGATACGGAGGGGATGGAGGAGGGAGCGCCTGATGGAGGCTAGATGCCGGTCGAGTACAGGTACCTGAACCAGCGGCTCCTGCCGCCTGGCAGTGTAAACTCAGGCGTTGACACGACCCTGATCGAGGGGAAGACGGCCTTCTTCATTTGTTTCTTGTCCCGCTCAAATTCCTTCTCGTTGTTCTCCTTCAACGACCTGAAGTTTTCGATGGCGTCCTTGACCCCCTCCTTTCCTCCAAACACGGTCTGAGGCTGCTGGAATTGAAGGCAGAAGATCATCTCCTTGAGGGCGTTCTTCACGGCTCCCATCATCAGG
>Ga0307377_10005408_pt1 | contig 13706 bp, 13 predicted proteins | sample TR3MG_FD_202535 | JGI IMG/M metagenome (GOLD analysis project Ga0307377, IMG submission 202535) | Soil microbial communities from Risofladan, Vaasa, Finland - TR-3 | ecosystem: Environmental > Terrestrial > Soil > Coastal area > Acid sulfate soil | place: Finland: Risofladan, Vaasa | collected... | reverse complement strand
TCTCGCAGGACTTTGTCTTCGGCTGGCCTGGCTCTACCGGTCGGAAAACAATTCGGAGCAAGAAAAGCGTTTTATGGGCATGGCACTTAATGCGTATGAAGAATCGTTTGTTCATTCGGATTTTGCGGACACATCAATGTCTGAACTGAAAGTGTTGTTTATGATAGGCGAGTCAAGTCGTCGTTTGGGACAATATCCAAAGGCAGTATCTTATTTCTCTAAGGTTATTCAACATAAAGATGCTAAAAACGAACAGAAAATAGTCAACATGGCCCGAGAACAATGGAGAGTGACCATGGAAGAGAAGCGAAATTAAATAGACCTAGGGAGGAATTGACTCTTGGAATTCACTCAAATCATTGCAAAAGAGCTTGGTTTAAAGACGACTCAAGTCAAAGAGGCAGTTAACTTATTGGACGGAGGAAATACGATCCCCTTTATTGCTCGCTACCGCAAGGAAGCAACCGAGGAACTTGATGAAAATGTATTGCGCGATATCGTGGAACGTTTAGACTATTTGCGCCGTTTGGACCAACGAAAAACAGAAGTCGTACGTCTGATTGACGAACAGGGAAAGCTGACGGAGGAATTGTCGGCTCAAATTATAGCAGCAACTGTGCTTCAGGACGTCGAAGATCTCTACAGGCCTTATAAACAAAAACGCCGCACCCGGGCAACTATTGCCAAAGAGAAGGGCTTAGAACCACTGGCAGATTGGCTGTTAATGCAGTATATCAGAGTAGATCCTTTAGCAGAGGCAGAAAAGTATTTGAATGCTGAGTTAGACGTGAATTCAACGGAGGAAGCGTTGGCTGGTGCCATGGATATTATCGCAGAAACCATTGCGGATGATGCTGCTCTGCGTAAACGGATCAGGGAAGAAACTTTGCGCATTGCGGATGTGGTGGCTGCCGCTGTGGCGAAGAAAGCCAAAGAGCGCTCTCCCTTCGAGATGTATTATGAATACCGGGAGCCTGTGCGAAGGATTCCACCGCATCGGATTTTGGCCCTGAACCGTGGGGAAAAAGAAGAGTTTTTAGCCGTGAAGATCGAAGCACCGTTAGAAACTCTCCATAGAATTATTGAATTGCGTTATGTTAAGGCAGGACCGTGTGCTTCATTGGTCCTAAAAGCGGCACTTGATGCGTATAAACGATTGGTCGAGCCTTCAATTGAACGGGAAGTTCGTGCTGAGCTTTCCGATCGGGCAGAAGAACAAGCAATAAAAGTGTTTGCGACCAATCTACGACAGCTTTTACTCCAGCCACCAGTTAGAGGGAAAATGGTTTTAGGACTCGATCCAGGATTTCGGACAGGGTGTAAGTGGGCGGTTGTCGATGAGACGGGAAAGCTCCTTCAGGTTGGCGTGATTTATCCCCATTCTGGAAAGAGCAAACGAGAAGAAGCCAAAGCTATTTTGCGGAAGGCGATTGCCGAGTATGATGCTAATCTAATTGCCATCGGGAATGGTACAGCCTCAAGGGAAACAGAAGAAGTCGTGGCTGAATTGATTCGAGAAGACGGGGTTTCTACCGAATTTATCCTAGTGAGTGAAGCGGGGGCCTCCGTGTACTCGGCTTCGAAACTAGCCGGGGAAGAATTTCCGGAATTCGATCTTTCCTTACGGAGTGCAGTGTCCATTGCCAGGCGGCTTCAAGATCCCCTCGCAGAACTGGTGAAAATTGAACCTAAAGCAGTTGGCGTGGGACAGTATCAACACGATGTCCAGCCAAAACGGTTGGAGGAATCCCTACACGGAGTCGTGGAATCCTGTGTGAATGTCGTAGGCGTGGATTTGAATACTGCGTCGGCGTCTCTGCTCCAATACGTCGCTGGGTTAAAGCCGGCAGTTGCCAAAAATATCGTGGCTTGGCGGGATGAACATGGCAAATTCAGCCGCCGTGATCAACTTAAGAAAATTCCGCGCCTGGGAGCGCAAACGTATATCCAGTGTGCTGGCTTCATTCGTCTTCCAGATGGGGTTAATCCTCTGGAAAATACACCAGTCCATCCAGAATCATATCAGCTGGCCGAGGATATCTTAAAAAAAATTGGTCACACCTCCGTGGATTTTAGGGATCACCTCTCTGTAGTGCGTAAAAAGCTTGCCCTCTTAGAACCTATTGAGCTGGCAGATGAGTTTGGTGCTGGGGTCCCGACCGTTCGTGATATTTTGGATGCCCTCCAACGACCAGGTCGAGATCCCCGGGAGGATTTGCCGCGCCCGTTACTTCGGCGGGATGTCACGCACATGGAGGATCTCAGCGAAGGGATGGTCTTAGAGGGAACCGTGCGCAATGTCGTTGATTTCGGAGCGTTTGTGGATATCGGCGTCAAGCACGATGGACTTGTGCATATTTCTCAGCTAAGCGATAAATTTATCAAACACCCGATGGAGACAGTGGCTGTGGGTGACATTGTTAAAGTGCGTGTGATCGGAATTGATAAAGCGAGAGAACGAGTAAGTCTTTCCATGCGTGATCTTGCGGGGGAGATTAAACCAGCCTGATTCCATAGGTTTTTGGAATTTTCTATGGGCCAAAGTTTAATCATGGGTAAGAAAAATGCAACTAGAGGTAGCGGTCAAGATAGATGTCTCTTTTGAACAAAACAGCCCCCTTGCTCCGAAACGGAACGAGGGGGCTGTTGCTTAACGTAACATTCATTATATGATTCGGAGGGAAAATATACTCTTTAGTTTGAACATTCTGGTTTGATTATTTCGCGTACGGTAAAATATGTCATATAACAACAATATATAGCAGATTTATACAAAGTAAAAATAGTATAATAATTACTGTTGAATCTAAACCTTTTTAAAATTCCCATGAGTGACATGGACGCCCGAATTTCCTTCCGCCACAACTTCAAAGTCCCCTCTTGGATGCCGGTCTCCTGCTGAATCAGATGGTGAGACTGGTGGTTTGGCGGTTACATCCCAACTATTCTAACACAGGGGTTAGGAAGATGCAGATCTTCAAGATCAATTTTTAAGTGTTAAGAATGGATATAGTCCTTTGATCTAACAAGGAGGTAATTGCTTGCTTAGCTTAAAAGAAGAAGGGAAATTTACAAAATTAATTTTAGGTATTACTTGTTTATTGTTTTTCCTAATTTGTATATTCTCAATCTTTAAGTATGGAAATTCAACTTTACTCGGTAGCCTTACAAATCCCAATAACGATGATGTTAAATACATCAGAAGTGCTTGGATTCTAGCAGATACAGGAAATTTTATATGTAATACACCGTCTACTGCAACAGTTTTCGTGATGCCAGGGTTGTCCTTTACACTAGCCATCTTCGTCATGATTTTCGGCAAATTCGGAGGAATAACAGCATTCAGGGTATTTCAAGCAATTGTACAAACTGGTTCTCTGTTTTTGGTGTTTTTAATAGCTCGTAAATTATTTAATAGCAAGGTAGGGATTATTGCAATAATAATTAGTGTTTTGAGTATCGCGGACTATTGGGTAGCAAATTTAATTCTAACGGAAACTATATTTAAATTTCTGGTGTTATGCTTAGTCTACTTTTCAATATATGCTCTTGAGGAACAAAAGACTAAATATTATGTTTTGGGTGGGGCGGCGTTAGGCTTGGCTACTTTATTTAGACCAGTGATAGCTGCATTTCCCATAATCATTTCGTTTATTTGGATACTTAAAAAATATAAATTTAAAACTATGTTGAAATATACAGCTATTGTTGCAGCGGTTTTTTGTTTAATTTTGTCGCCTTGGTGGGTAAGGAATTATAACATTTTCCATAAATTTATCCCATTAACTTTAGCTACAGGTAATCCATCACTTCAAGGTACATACATTAACTATGATCAGAGCAGTGCTAAAACAGATGGTTTAGATTACTCTCAATTTAAGTATCAGGCAGGCTCGGAAATGGCTAACAATAAAGTGGAAATGGAAATTGCTAAATACCGATTAACGAATCTAGTACCGAAGTATCCCCTTGAATTTCTGGAGTGGTACACTGTCGGCAAGACTATACATCAAATAGATTCTCCGTTTTTTTGGAGTTCGGAATTTCTAGGAGTTAACTCTTGGATGGCCAGTCTGTGGCATGAATTAACATTGTTATTGAGTATAATAGGGGGCGTTATCTTTTATTTGAATAAGAAAAGAAACAAGATAGGCACTTTGGTGATAGCTACAATAATATATTTTATTGTAGTCTATTTGCCGTTTTTTACTATGGGAAGATACTTTTACCCTGCAATGCCACTCGTGATTATTTTTACAGCCTATGCTGTTGTTAATCTAGGATCTTCTGTATATAACCGACTTTCCTGCGAAACAAAACAGGCAGAAGCCAAGCAATAAGGATTGCAATCGATTTATATTGATCTGCCCCAGCAATTTTGATTCGATTCATCACAGCATATTGCTGGACAAAATAGCGAAATGTGTACAAGACCCACGGGCTATCTACTTTGTGAAACAGTTAATCTAGGTGGCAGGAAAGATCGGTGTTCCACTTAAGGAGGCAGTTTTCTCCACTAGATGCTAATGTTTACTGAAATGAGATTGACTGGACTTTCGATACTAATCGGTGAAAAGGAGGGGTAATAAATGTCACGTGTTCAAATTGTTGCATTTATAACAAGCTTTTTAGTAACTGGTTTTGTTGTTGAACAAGTCCGTCGGCGTCGCTTGGCAGTAGAATACTCTCTGATTTGGATTGTAACAGGGCTGTGCATGATCTTCTTTTCTCTATGGAAAAAGGGGATTGACTACTTGGCCAGTCTGATGGGGATTTATTATGCTCCTTCAGCGTTATTTGTGATTTTTGGGATAATGGTGTTTTTATTGTGCATCCACTTTTCCTTGACTATTTCCAAATTAAGCTCTAACAATCGTGTCTTAATACAAAGGATAGCCCTTCTCGAAGATGAATTAAAAGGTTTGGAAAACTTTGTCACTAAGGCAAAGGCAATGGACGCGATATGAAAAGAATTCTAGCAATTGTCCCTGCCTTGAATGAGGCGGAAAATATTGGTTTCGTAGTACAGAATCTAAAAAGCATATCTCCTCGGGTCGATGTACTCGTCATTGATGATGGATCAACAGATCAAACCGCCAAGGTTGCTTGTGCGCAGGGGGCGAAGGTGATCTCATTGCGGGTTAACCTGGGGATCGGAGGAGCGGTTCAAACTGGGTTCCTTTATGCTGTGAAGAATCACTATGATGTGGCCTTACAAGTTGATGGAGATGGGCAGCACAGAGCAGAAGAAATTATGGAATTAGTCGGGCCTATACGCCGGGGGGAAGCCGATGTTACCATCGGATCCAGATTTTTAGCGAAAACGTCGTATAAAGTAGCATGGCCCAGGCGTTTAGGGATCTATCTATTAAGTAAAACGATCCAATCCGTTGTCCGTAAGAAATATACAGATCCTACGTTCGGGTTTCGTGCTTATAATCAGAAGGCCTTGCGGGTTGTGTCCATTCATTATTCCACAGATTATCCGGAACCAGATTCGATAGTAACCTTGGCTAAAAACGGGCTGCGAGTAATAGAACTCTCGGTACAAATGGATCCGAGGTTATCTGGAAGTTCGTCTATTACACCGTTTAAGAGTATGTATTATATGTTTAAAGTGAGTTTGACAATTATTCTTAACTCGATGATGAGTAGGATTTGGCCTGAGTAGGAGGAGTGTTTTTTGCACGCGTCTCAACAAACGAATACGCTTCCTAAAAAAGGCATCGCGTCGAGCTTCAAACTCGCACATCTACAAGTTAAACCGCTGCTCCCTGCACTGTGTAACTCAGTAGATTGATATCTAAAAGATGTATGAGGTGACTTTTTTGTTAATCTTACTGACGATTTTCAATTCTGTGCTTATGGTGACAGGACAAACACTTTGGAAATTGGGGGCAACGGGCAAAGAAGTTCACAGCCTGGGTCAACTCCTACGCCTTTTTCTAAGCCCTTATGTAATTGCAGGTCTCACTGTGTATGCCTTTGCTTCCGTTCTTTGGATTTATATCTTAAACAAAGGCGAGTTAAGCTATGTTTATCCAATTCAGAGCACGGCCTTCATTTTTGCAATTATTATTGGAACAACAATTTTCAAGGAAGCTTTCACGCCCACGAAAGTCATCGGGGTCTTAGTGATTTGTCTCGGCGTTTTCATTACTACCCATAAATAGTAATCACCATGCGTGTTCTAGTTTGGGTTTACTGGCCAATTATATTAATAGAAGAAGAGGGGACCCACATTAAACTTTGATGTGGATCCTCTTTTCGTTTTTCAATCCAGAGCTGTGCTATCGGCCAGAGTCTGTTATAATAATCAAATGGGCTAAGAGCATTTTCAGGAAGAGAATGAATGAGTCTTGTAAGAGAGAAAAGAGGGTTATATTACGTGCAAAACGTTGAAAAAAGACGTTTGCAGGGGGTTGTTGCTGTCCTTGTATCGGGAACGGGCTATGCAGGCATGTCGATGCTGGTCAAGGGGGCTTTCCAGATTGGGCTAGGCCCTATTCAGGTAATTGCCCTACAGTCGTGGATCGCTTCGATACTTCTGCTCATCTATGTGGTATTCTTTAAACGCGAGGTATTTGAAATTTCGCTGCGTACTTTGGGGCTTTTAGCTATCGAAGGTGTGGTTGGGGCCTTGGGTGTTAGTCTTTTATACGCGTACTCGCTCAAGTTTTTACCTGTTTCTGTGGCCATATTACTTCTCTATCTTTATCCTGGGTTAGTTTTAGCTGCAGAAGTGCTAATTTGGCAAAAAAGGGTAGGCCTTCAAGAGCTGATAGCACTCCTTTTAACCTTGGGCGGAACGACGCTGGCGAGCGGAATATTCTCGGGAGTTGGTGTAGTCGCCTGGGTCGGTATCGTTCTGGGGCTGGCGGCGGCGATGTCCTATGCTGTCTTTAATATTGTTGGGGAAATAGTGTTGGCTAAGGTATCCCCCTTAGCTGCAATGTGCTTTACGCAGTGGGTCTGTGCCATAGCACTGCTAGTGATCTTGAAGGGAAATATCACGAGTATTCCCTGGCAGAACGCTCAAACCTGGGAAGTTGGGCTCCTGCTCGCTACGGTTGCATCTATTATACCGTTTTATATGATTTTGGTGGGTATTGAACGATTAGGGGCTGATCAAGCGGCCATTCTAAGCACATTTGAGTTGCCGATGACGTTTATTCTAGCAGCTCTTTTTCTGAATGAATTCCCCACAGGGGATCAATGGGTCGGCGGAAGTTTAGTAATGTTTGGAATTTTATTATTAAATTGGAGGCGGAATGGTGAACACAGGAATAAAGAAAATACTTATTAAAAACGGACAAATTAAAACGATGAACGGACGTGAATTTACTGGGAGTCTTCTGATCGAGGGAACAAAAATTACGGCGCTCGGGGAGACTCTGGACCTTTACATTCCATTGAATGCAGTGGTGATCGATGCCATGGGGTGTCTAGTGTTGCCAGGTTTTATTGATGCACATTGCCATGTGGGGATTGGCGAAGAGATCTATCGCTGGGAAGGGGAAGACTTTAATGAAATGACGGATCCTGTTACACCGGACATGCGGGCGATTGATGGAATTAACCCAGAAGATGAAGGCTTTCGTGATGCCCGTTTGGGTGGGGTTACGGCTGTCTTTACCGTTCCTGGGAGCGCGAATGTAATTGGGGGAACCGGAGTTGTCATTAAGACGGCAGGGAAAATCGTGGATAAGATGATTGTGCGCGACCCTGCTGGCTTGAAGATAGCTTTCGGTGAAAACCCTAAGATGATTTACGGTGAACAAAAGAAAATGCCAATGACTAGGATGGGAACGGCAGCACTCCTTCGCCAAGCCTTAGTGGATGCCCAAACGTATAAGGATAAGATTGAACAAGGCGAGTCTGATCCCGATAAACTCCCAGAGCGGGATTTAGGTTTAGAAGTTCTTGTCAAGGTGATTAACCGCGAAATCCCTCTGCGGGCCCATGCCCATCGTGCAGATGATATTATGACGGCGATTCGGATCGCTCGAGAATTCAACGTGGATCTGGTCATTGAACATTGTACGGAAGGGCACAAGATTGCAAAAGATTTGGCCGAACTGGGCTATCCTGCAGTGGTGGGGCCATTACTGACTAACCGTTCAAAAGTTGAGCTTAAGGATAAATCCTTCAAAACGCCGGGCATATTAGCCAAAGCGGGGGTTAAGGTGGCTATAATGACCGACCATTCCGTGACCCCGATTGAACAGCTTCCGCTCTGCGCGGCCTTAGCGTGCAAAGCAGGGATGGAAATAGAGGATGCGTTACGGGCCATTACGATTAATCCGGCAGAAATCTTGGGTGTGTCAGATCGTATAGGGTCTCTAGAAGTTGGGAAGGATGCGGACATCGTTATTTGGAGTGAACATCCGTTTATTATCTCCTCTCGCCCTCTCTATGTAATCATTAATGGTGAGATTGTTTGCCCAGAGTCTTCAGAAGATAGTCATAGGGGCAATTCATGAATTGCCCGTACAGAAAAATGAGTTCCAAATCGTCTTCAGGACTCCCGATTATTGCAGGAATTGGGATGGCGGTCATCTGGGGCTTCTCCTTTTTATTTACCAAAGAAACCTTGGATCATACCTATCCGCTCCAGCTTCTTGGCTTTCGATTTGGGGCCGCCGCACTCCTTTTGACTGTCTTAAAGTTGACTGGTGTGATTCGGATTAATCTGAAAGGAAAACTGACTACTTCCCTGCTTCTCCTAGCCCTCTTTCAACCGGGACTTTATTTCATTGGGGAGACGTGGGGCGTTAAGTGGACTTCAGCGTCTGAGGCTGGGATGGTTATCGCTTTGGTTCCGGTAGCCATTGCAATCATGGCCGCAATTTTTCTTAAGGAAAAACTCAATTCGAAGCAGATTCTTTCGATAGCGGCTTCAGTGTTTGGTGTGATAATCATAGTATCTACGCGAGGGAAACTTCAGTTTGGAGAGCATCTTTGGGGAATCATGGCTCTACTCCTGGCAGTTTTCGCTGCGGGTGCCTACAGTGTTTTGGCAAGGCATTCCTCCAGAAAATTCACACCATTGGAGATCACCTTCGTGATGATGTGGGCGGGGACCGTTATTTTCAATCTGTTGGGTATGGGACAAAGCGTCTTCGAAGGCTCGTTCGCTGCTTATTTTAAGCCTCTTCAAGCGACGAGTGTCTTATGGGCGATTCTCTACCTGGGCCCTTTATCGTCGGTACTGGCCTTTTTTCTTTCGAATTACATGGTTGCATCATTGCCGGTTTCCCAAACTGCACCAATTTTAAACCTGATAACGGTTGTTTCTGTCTTCTCCGGTGTGTTCTTTCTGGGAGAACAGTTTAGTTGGATTCAGGCAGTTGGTATAACCCTGATTATTTTAGGAGTATGGGGTACGAACGTCTTTGGGAGGACCGCCCCAAATCGAGGTTCGATGTTCGAGGTTCGAAGTTAGAAGTCCGAGGTAAGACGACCGAAGACCGAATATTACACTTCGCTCATTATGCCCTAAGTTAGCGGAGCTAATACTGATCAGGAGTTTGGATTCGTGATTAGGAAGGTTTAATTCCTTAGCCAAACAGGATACAATAAAAGTGTTTGTATGAGGAGGAAAAAGACACATGGACTATAGAGCTACGAGTGCAACGGTTGAGCAAACGCGAGAGTGGGGAAAACAACTGGGCGGGTGTTTGCGAGGTGGAGATGTCGTCGCGCTGATTGGGGATCTAGGTGCAGGAAAGACTGCCTTCGCCCAAGGGGTTGGCGAGGCGTTTAGTGTAACTGGCCCTATGACCAGCCCGACCTTCACCATAATGCATGAGTATTTAGGACGAATTAAGGGAACAGAAGTGCGTTTGGTTCATATGGATCTGTATCGGTTACAACACCCGGAAGAAGCGGAAGTGATCGGCGTAGAAGACACGTTCCGGGAGGATGCCGTTTGTCTCATTGAATGGCCTGAAATTATCGAAGATTTTTTGCCGGAAGACAGATTAATCGTCGAAATTCTGGGAAGTGGGGAACAGCCACGTGAGATAATCTTTCGAACTGACGAACGCGCATGGGAGCAACGTCTAAAAAATATGACTTAATTCATTTTAGTTGTTTCTAGAATAATGCGAAAATGAAAAGGCTCGGAGGATCCGATGAAATATTTAACGATAGATACAACGACGAAAGTTACAGCAATCTCCTTAGCGGAAGATGGATGTCTTATAGCTGAGAGTTTTTTACATACTTCAAAGACACATTCAGAGCGGCTCATACCAATGCTTGACCAACTGCTTAAAGCTGCCTCTTGGACCCTGCAGGAGTTAGAGATGATCGGGGTGGTGCGAGGCCCGGGTTCGTTTACTGGAATTCGGATAGGAATCGCGACAGCACAGGGATTAGCTCAAGTTTTAAAACTCCCGCTCGTAGCGGTATTGTCTCTTGATGCCCTGGCCTGGGCTGGTTTGGAGAGAATGGAAGACATCGTTCCTATTCTGGATGCGCGCAAGAATGAGTGGTACACGGCGCGCTACCGCTGGGCGAAAGGGAAAGAGAAAGCCGAGTGCTTGACGCTCCCTCAAGCCATACCTATAGACCTTTGGCTAGAGCAGTTAAGGGATCTGGATCGTCCGATTTGTTTTGTTGGAGATGCCACAACAAAATCTAAGGCGCGAATCGAGGAGGTTTTGGGAGAGAAAACTGTGATTTTACCCGAATATGTTAGTTTACCTCGTGGCGCGTATGCGGCTCGGGCGATTTGGCAACGTTGGCAAGAAAAGGGTGTCGGGGAATTAGTTGAACCGTTCTACATTCGTTTTTCTGAGGCGGAGGTCAATTGGGCGAAGAAAGAGGAAGCTCGAAGGAGAACGGATCATGAATAAAGGGATTGTCCGTCCCATGCACATAGATGATCTTCAGAACATTCTAGAAGTCGAGCGCGCCTCTTTTGCGACACCCTGGTCTTTAGATGCCTTTAAAGCGGAACTTAAAGATAATGAGTATGCGCGTTATCTTTGTTTAGAGTTAGAGGGTCAAGTGATCGGGTACATGGGCCTTTGGTTCATCCTTGATGAAGGGCATATTACGAATATTGCCATTACTCCGAACCACCGAGGGCAACATTGGGGGGAGTTTTTGATGCGTTCGGTGATGGGAAAAATGGTTGAACAGGGTATGGAACGGATGACTTTAGAAGTTCGTGTTTCTAACAGACCAGCCCAATCGTTATATAAGCGCTTAGGCTTTGCTATCGCGGGAATTCGCAAAGGGTATTATGCGGATACTGGGGAGGATGCGATGATTATGTGGGCGGAATTGGGAATGGAAGTGGAGGTGACGTGATGGGGAGTCGAAAAAGCGAGATTGTAATTTTAGGGATCGAAACAAGCTGTGATGAGACATCCGCAGCTGTTCTAGTAAACGGAACGGATTTGCGCAGTCATGTCATTTCTTCTCAAATAGTGACGCATCAGAGGTATGGCGGGGTGGTACCAGAAATTGCCTCCCGCGAACACAGTCTTCATATTAAACCCGTCGTACAGCAGACAATGGATGAGGCAAAGGTTGGCTTTTCAGATTTATCGGCCATTGCGGTGACCTGTGGTCCTGGGCTTGTAGGATCTCTCTTGGTAGGGGTTTCAGGAGCGAAGGCTATGGCTTATGCTGCTGGAATCCCGCTGATCGGTATCAATCATTTGGAAGGGCATATTTATGCTAATTTTCTACATCATCAGGATCTGGAATTCCCATTCTTGGCTCTGTTGGTTTCAGGAGGACATACCCATCTCATTTTCTTCGAATCCCACGGTCAGCACCAGGTTTTGGGGCATACACGCGATGATGCGGCAGGTGAAGCACTTGACAAAGTAGCCCGGGCTTTAGGTTTAGGTTATCCAGGGGGACCCCAAATTCAAAAATTGGCTAAAGATGGAGATGCGCAAGCGTTTAAGTTCCCTCGGGCCATGTTAGAATCGGATAGCTTCGATTTTAGCTTTAGTGGTATGAAGTCGGCTGTTTTAAATACTCTAAATTCAGCACGCATGCGGGGTGAAACACTTAACGTTCCGGATCTTGCGGCTTCTTTTCAACAAGCGGTTGTAGATGTGTTGGTCCAGAAAGCGTTGAGGGCTATTGAGCGGACAGGAGTTAAGACATTGCTGCTCGCGGGTGGCGTGGCGGCTAATAGTTTACTGCGTGAAACCTTAGATAAAAAATTGTCTGAGCGGAGTGTGCGCTTGGCTTACCCACCACCCATTTTTTGCACAGATAACGGGGCCATGATCGCGATGGCAGGGCATTATCATTATTTAGCTGAGGACTTCGCGCCTTGGACACTTAACGCAGTACCAGGACTAAACCTTTAAGCACTGTGGTTTTATTGTGGAACCACTACACTTTGCGCTGTTTCGAAGGTGTAACCTGCATCCTCAGCTGATAAGATGTATGTTTTGCCTGCACTCAAAGCTGCGGTAATCGCATAAGAAGCTCCATCGACTGAAGTCGTCGCACCGGTAAGGGTTACCGGGTTTTCTAAACTATCAACAAGTGTAAAGTTGCTTATTGTCAAGCCTTTCAAGGCGGGACTCAACACAACTGTAAATCCGGCTGACGAAGGGTTGATAACAGTCAATGTTTCGCTGATTGTTGTCGTAGGCAGCGTCGTTGTGGGAGGAATGGAATATGTTGATGTATTGGAAGCTCGTGTTTCAATAGTCGCTATATTGGATATTACTGAATAAACTTCATTACTGACAACGTATTGATGAATTTGTCCGTTATCAATCAGAAATATTGTAACTGTGGCACTTCCTCTACTATCGCTTTGGATCAACTCCTGTATGAAAGCATAATCTTGAGCGTTAACGGAAAGTTGCTGAGAGGTTCCATTAGAAACATACAGAACCCAATATCCCGATGTTATAACATTTTTTTCACTTCCGATGTTCACTGTGTTATTTACACTCGGGAAAAGCTGGGAGGAAGAACTGGATGAATTCAGTGCATTAGGGTTATCAGTACTTGGTAGGTAGGCATTGTTTAAAGTAGTTGCGGCAACGGTCGGATTACTGAGAGAATATATATCTTTAAACAAACTGGGGAAAAACAGGTATCCAATAATGCCGATTATCACTATCCCAATAGCTAATGTCCCAAACTCCTGACTCAACTTGCCACGTGGCTGGCGCCACCATTGGTTAGACATAGACGTCCCCCATTCCAAAATGCGGAGAAAATTACTCTCATTAACATGTATGTATCTTGATTGGTGTATATGTTAGCGCTGAATTTGATATGCTCATTAAAAGTTTTAGCTTGATTACTCAAGGAGCGTACGTTCTGTGGATAAGGTGGAGCTGTGGATAATGTGGATAAGTCTGTAGATAAGTCGTAGGAGCTGTTTTGAGGTTTTAAGCAAAATACGTTCGCTTAGGGACCACATTATCCACAAAGCCTGTGGATAATGTGGATAACTAAGAAATAATGCGGTACATCTTGATTTGGAAGGTGGATAACTTTTAGGGCATAAATGATATAAAAACGTCTAAATTTTCAGACTAGAAAGAGTGTTCGGACTACGGAGTATCGTTGTTATTGCCATTGAATACGGAATCTGTTTATCCCGCAAGTTCCAGTACTTGTCCGATAAATAACTGTATACACTCATTAATAAATTTTGAAGATAGGGAGGATTTTCTCTCTATTAATCGAATATTTGTAATAAGTGC
>Ga0307377_10005406_pt1 | contig 13708 bp, 13 predicted proteins | sample TR3MG_FD_202535 | JGI IMG/M metagenome (GOLD analysis project Ga0307377, IMG submission 202535) | Soil microbial communities from Risofladan, Vaasa, Finland - TR-3 | ecosystem: Environmental > Terrestrial > Soil > Coastal area > Acid sulfate soil | place: Finland: Risofladan, Vaasa | collected... | reverse complement strand
GTTGAAGGGATTTGATAGAGATTGTGAGCATACATGTAACCCTGAATTGGTGGAAACCGCCAAGCTTTTAGCAAAGGATACTAAATCGTGTCCCAAGTGTCAGGCTAAAATATTTAAAATTGACGGATGTGACCAAATGTGGTGTACGCAATGTCACACTGCTTTTAGTTGGAAGACTGGTGCTATTCAAACTAGTATTCACAATCCTCATTACTATGAATGGCAACGTAAAAATGGGGGAGCACCTCGTGTTGCCGGTGACGTTGAATGTGGACAAGAATTAAATCATACTACATTTGATCATTTTAGAAATGCTATTTTAAGGGGGAAACATAAACGGTTTTTGAACTATTGTAATCCTAATAGTATTGATGGTTATGACTGGACTGCGCGTCAACATTCTTTAAAAGTTAATGCCAATGGTCTTTCTGATATTATTAGACGTACAATTCACAATGAGAGAATAGAATTGCCACAATTTAGAACTGATTATCTTGAAAAAAATCAGGAATTGCGTGTACAATATTTATGTAATGAAATTGACGAGGATACATTTAAAATTCTTGTTCAAAGAAACGATAAAAAACATAGGAAGAATAATGAGATTTGTCAGGTTATTCAGGTGTCAGTTACTGCTGTCACTGATATTGTATTTAGGATTATTGATAATTTAAAAAATTCTGTATGTGGTGAGGATAAATTTGATGAACTTATGAGCGAATTTAATGGTGTGAGAGAATATTGTAATGAAATCTTTAAGGATATATCGTTTGCTTATGGTTGTGTTCAATATGGGTTAAATGATCAGTTCATTTTAAGAAGTGTTGAAAAGGTTAAGAAGACTAAAAAGGATAAGGCCAAGGACTCAGATGATGAAGAAGAATAAAAATTTAAGTTTGAAATCAAAGATAGAGAGAAATTTTGAAGCCGAGTAGTCTGTCACTCTGTAATCCGCACTTCACCCTGTAACCATGCCATCCGTCAACTTAACCACTAAAATCGGCATCAATTTGGCTTCAGATAGGTGCTGGGTTTTTTAACCTATAAGGAGCAGCAGCAGGCAGCAGACCATATAGGCTAAGAGCAGCAGGCAGCAGCAGGAAAAAAGGGTTAGCAAAGTAGCAGCCCTTTTATTTTTATTTATTTAATTAAAATTACAGAAATCATTCAATACAATTATATGCTATATTTTTATTTTTATACTTACCTTGTTGGCTTTACCAATCATCGTCCGCCCATGAAGATCTTGAATCATAGCACGGCGCACTGTACGCAGAGTCGGTTCTTACCAATGGAGCAGCTTGGAATTCCTCTTCATCAGAATCACTATCACTATAGTCAGCCCAGTTCTTAGTAGCACTTCTGCTGAACACCTTCATTTCAGGTTTGGGAGCAGGCTTGTATACAGGTGCGACAGGTTTCTCAACCATGGCAGCCCAACTTACAGGGCGCTTTTCTGTTGGCGCGGCTTCCTTCTTCGAACCAAATAGAGCAGGAAATTCGTCTACTGGGACTGCTACTATGACCTGTTTAGGTACAGGCTTCTCGTCATCGCTGTCATCTCCTAGGGCAGCAAATGCGCCAGCGTACTTCCTTTCCACTACGGGTTCTGGGACAGTTCGAGAAAATGATCTTTGTTCGGCTTTTTGATATTGAATTGCTACCGACTTCTCCTTCTTCGATCGCTTATTGTTCTCCTCAAGAATAGGACAGAACTTCGTGGTATGACCGAGTTCATAACAATATCGGCACTCAGTGACAGCCAGAATAGGGCAAGTTACCTTAGTCTTTCCGTTAATGTCGGGACGCGATCGAACGAAATGTGAGGTATACTCGGCTTCAGTCTTGCCAGCATCGTGACAAACCTTACAGAAAGGCTTCTTGTTGGCATTAGACTTGTTATTGTAAGACATCTTTTAACTTAATCGTGAGTTTAAACTTGGTATATTATTTTATTTATGAATTACAATTACCATGAAAAAGTATTTCAATTTTTTTTTAATAGTTGCTTAAACGTATTTACTAAAAATTTATATTTAACCCTTTTAAAATATTATGGTATAATCCGCACCTATAATATGGACTATTATTTTAGCTTATTCAAATACTTATAAATTTTTAGTTCTCTCTATAATTGCTTTTTAAAACAAAAAATTGAATGAAATTTTTCAAAATTTACTGATTGGTACATAACTATATCAAATTAACTATCAAGTAAACTTTAAAAAATGCCTACTATTGAAGACCGTATGTCTCAATTTGGCCGATACTTGGACCGTACCAAGATGGACCATAAGCAATATCAATTCGACGGTGTCCGTTGGATAATAAATAATGAGCTTAGATCTGACCCAGTGTGTGGGGTTCGTGGAGGATTTATCGCTGATGAAATGGGATTAGGGAAGACTATTATGATGATTGGGACCATGCTGTGTAATTTCCTTGAGAAAACGCTTATTGTTGTACCTCCTGTCCTCATTGACCAATGGTATGTACAAATATACCGTACTACTGGACATCGTGCCCTTATCTTCCATGGCGAGGATAAGAAGGACATTGACCTTGAACAATTAAATAATTCTAAGATTGTTATCACTACTTATGGTGCTATCACTCTTTTAAGGTCTCAAATTAAAGAGCAAACTGTTACTTTGCTTCATAGAGTTGCTTGGTCTCGCATTATTTTCGATGAAGCACATCATTTGCGTAACAAAAATACTACCAGGTATATTGGTGCCAGACTGCTTCAGGCCAAAATTCGTTGGCTTGTTTCTGGCACTCCTGTTCAAAATTCCAAGAAAGATTTCTACAGCTTATGTGCTATGCTTAGATTACCTACCAGTTTCTATACTGACAGCCATAATTTACGCACTTTAGCTAAGGCATTTATTCTTAAGAGAACAAAGAAACAGGCTGGTATTCAGATGACTGAGGTACATCTTGATAAAAATATTGTTAACTGGAATAACCGCAAGGAAATGGAGTTGTCTGAAGAAATTCATTCGGCTCTTGCTTTCAGTCGCGTCTCAGCTAAGAAAAGTAAAGAACTTGTTACTGCCTTTGGTAACGGAGCATTGGCTCTTCTATTAAGGGCTAGACAAACATGTATTTACCCTAAGATGATGGCTAATCGTCTTAATAAAATGATTCAAAATGGTTTCCTAGGCGATTATTCTGCCTACAAGGAGGCTTTTGATCATAGTTCCAAACTCGATTATGCTGTCGGCAAAATTCTTCAACGCAAGGATAACGACTGTGGAAAGCTTATATTCTGTCATTTTCGCGAAGAGATTGATGAAATCGCTTCAAGATTGAAAGCAGGTGGTATGACAAATGTTGCTACTTTTGACGGCAGAACTACTAATTCTAAGCGTTATGACATTCTTAATGAAAAAAATGATGCTCTTATTTTACAAATTCAGACCGGTTGTGAAGGCTTAAATCTCCAGGAAAATTATAGTGAAATATATTTCATCAGTCCACACTGGAATCCCGCTGTTGAAGACCAAGCTATTGCCAGATGTCATCGCATTGGTCAGACTAAGGATGTTTATGTTGAGCGATTTGAGATGTGTAATTTTGTTGATGATGAACAAGAAGTCGACACCATGACTGTAGATAAATATGTTGGAGCAGTTCAAGAAGGTAAGCGTAATATTGCTAGTGAATGTATTGAAATAAAATAAAAAAATAAACTTTTATATGTATAATTAATTAACTAAAATAAACTTAAATTTGGTTGCCATTTGGTTGCCATTTTTTACCTTGATATATGTAGTAGTTATATTGTCAAAATCGCATACAAAGTCGCCTACAATTTGCTAGCGATTTTTTACCAAATGGGTCGCAATTTCTTTAAGTTAATATTTCAATTTATTATATAAAATGCGAAAAAATCAATGGGAAAGTTTTTTTGAATTTTGAAAATGGACAAAAAAAATGTCCAAAAATGAAAACCTTGGATATTTTATGGCAAATAATACAATTGTGTGACCATAATTGAAAATTAGCATGTGGTTACCAAAAAAATAATTCTAAAATTGTTATTGTAATTTTTATAATTATTTTATTTAAAAAGATTTAGAGTTTTTTTCTGTGGCTAATTTAGGAGAGAATGGCAACAAAAAACACGAAAAAAAACGAAGATAAATACTGTTGTATTTATTGTGACTTTCATACGTCTAAAATCACTGATTATAAAAGACACGTTGAGACCAAAAAACACATTGGCAACACAATGGCAACATCTGGCAACAAAAATCTCGAAAAAATACTCCATAAATGTGAAAATTGTAATAAAACATATAATGATAGAACGGGATTATGGAAACATAAGAAAAACTGTAAAACAAAAGAAGACTCTGAAAGTGAAACTGCAGAAATTAAAAAAGATCAAATAACCGATAAAGAATTAATGTTGGCATTAATCAAGGACAGTTCTGAACTAAAAAATATGATTATGGAAGTTTTAAAAAATGGAACTCATAATACTAATACTACTCACACTAATTCTCATAACAAAGCATTTAATCTTAATTTCTTCTTAAATGAGACCTGTAAAGATGCCATGAATATTATGGATTTTGTTGATTCTATTAAGCTTCAATTATCTGATTTAGAGAGAGTTGGGGAATTAGGTTATGTTGAAGGTATCTCTAATATTATTGTTAAAAATCTTAAAGATCTTGATGTTACTCAAAGACCCGTTCATTGTACAGACAAAAAGAGAGAAACCATGTATATTAAAGATGAGGATAAATGGGAAAAAGATGAAGAGAGGTTAAAATTACACAAAGTTATTAGAAAGGTCACTTGTAAAAATCAAAACTTGATTACGGATTATAAAAAAGAACATCCTGATTATAACAAATATCATTCCAAAATTTCTGACCAATACAATAAGATTGTAGTTGAATCCATGGGAGGTCCTGGCCACAACGATTATGAAAAAGAAGAAAAAATAATAAAAAATATTTCTAAGCAAGTTTTTATTGATAAGGAGGATGAATAAATTCAGTTATTAAGTTTGATTGCCCCAATGATCATATTGTGCTTTATAATTTGGACCTTGATAACAAATTGGATCAATACAATCCAACTGATATTCAGCACGACACCATTCTATATACTCAAAATGATTACCATGGTGCGCATAACTATACATATTTATCCTTATATTAAATTTTCTCATAGCTTCTCTTTTTAATTCTTCCTCTTTAATTTGACGTGATGAATTACTTCCCATTTTGTTATTTGTTATGATTATTATATTTTTCAAATACTTTTATTCAATTTTATTTAAAAAAAAAATTGAATTTATTTCTTTATTATGAGTTACAATATATAATTACAAACAAAACTTCTATACCAATGGATTTTATTTATTTGATCGGAACCCTTCTCTCTATCATAGAGAGAAAACTTCATAATAATATTACTAATTTTAAAGTGAACGAAGAAACTTTTCCAGATTTGGAACCTGGATTATATTATGGAAACAATTTTAGTGACGATTGTCGTATAAATATTAAAAACACAACATGTAAAGAATGTAAATGGGTTGACGTATAACCCTTTAAAAATTTTAATATTATTTAAACACCTTATAAACTTAATATAATTCATTAGTCAATTTAAATTAATGAATTATTTTTTACTAGAAATACAATGTACACTTGGAGTCTATAGCCTATAACTATATCACTATACTTAGAGCAGCAGGCAACAGGTCTCTTCCACCCCGCAGGGCAGTACCGAATTTTACGCTCGCTCTCACTCCTTACAAAGGTTAAAGAGCAGCAGCAGTCAGCAATAAACAATCGTGACCTTTAAACAATCGTGACCTTTAAACAATCGTGACCTTTAAACAATCGTGACCTTTAAACAATCGTGACCTTTAAACAATCGTGACCTTTAAACAATCGTGACCTTTAAACGTGAAAAAAGGTAACTTCCTTATTGGAAGACCTTTTCATTTTTTAATTAATTAAGATTACATGTTAAATTTAAATATATGAGATATACTAACTACTTTTTATTTTTTTTATTTTTTTTATTTGTTCTAAGGCATTTGCTTTACACATCATACTCCTCTTCGGACTCCTCGACGGAGTTGTTGAAGTCGATCTTATTCTTAGACTCGTTCCACTTGCCGACCATGACTTGCTCACTATTCTTGACATACTCTTGGTAGTCATAAATGATGCCACTCTTCTTCGACTTGAGGTACTTCTTGCCTTCGAACTCGATTTTCTTGACAACATCAGGTTCTTCCTCTACTTCGGGCTCTTTGGCAGCCTTCTTGGTCTTGGATTCCTTAGCCAGCTTTTCAGCAGCGAGCTTCTCCTCCTTCTCCTTCTTGGCGACCTCAAGAGCGAGTTTCTTGGCAGCCTTCTCGTCTTCCTCAGCCTTCTTCTTGGCAGCACGAGCTTCATCTTCTAGCTGCTTCTTCTGCTCCTTCTGGAGCTTCTCAAGAGCTAGTTTGGCTTCCTTCTCGATCTTGGCATTCTCTAGAGCGAGTTTCTTGGCTTCCTTTTCGGCTTCCTTAGCAAGGCGCTCGACCTCCTTCTCCTCCTCAGACTTGCCCTTCTTCTTGGACTCAGTCGTCTTTTTAGCAGCGATAACTGCTTCATCACCAGAATTGTTGTTCGCATCAGCGACAAGACTAGCGAAGAGATCATCATCTCCCTCAATTTGGAGCACCTTCTTGGCCTTCTTAGGACGACCTTTGCTTCCCTTTGCCTCCTTAGGCGCCTTCTCAGCCTTAGGTCTTCCACGCTTGGAGTCAACTTCTGCGACTACGAAATGCTCAGCATTAATCTGAACATTGAACTTACCTGCCTCCTCGAGGACTTTTTCTTGATCAATTTTATATTTCTTCATGACTTTGGTGTACGCGACAGGCTTGCGGCCCTTGGGGTCGGTGTACTCGAAGATACCAACTGCTTGGCGCATCTGAATGGTACCATACTCGGGAACGCCATCTGTTTTGTCAGCCAGAACTTGGCATTGCTTACAGAAGTGAGCCTCACCCTTGCGGATGGATTGGCATTGAGTATAGAGACCACTGTTTTGACGCAGAGCAAAGCAGCAGGCATCGTTCAATTCACCGTTGTAGGGCATAGGGAAGGCTGCTTTTGCGACAACTACCTTCTCTTTCTTTGACTTTCCCTCAACAGGTCTGGCACGAATCACCTTCACATTCACGAGACCGAGTAGACGAACTGCTTCATCTCCGTCGAAATTGTAATGCTCCGCAGCAGCCTTGATTGAACGTTGAGCCAAATCCTGAGCCGCATTTACCATTAATCTATTCAATTGCTCATTCACATAGACCACTGATTCGAAATTCATCATTGATACTGAAGACATTTTAACTTAGTTTGAAACTTTATTGCTTTATTATTATATACTCTTCTCCTTACCACATAAAAGTATTTCAATTTTTTTTTATTTACCTTTATTTATTTACCTACTTAAAATTTATAATTCATCCACCTTTGGTAAGGTGGAGCCAAACCTTCATCTTAATTAAATTTATTACTCATTTATTTATTTCGGACCTATAATCCGGTTCCCGATCATGACTTATATTTAATATATAATTCTGACTGTCAATTCGGAGGCTAAATTGTGCCGGGTTTTATAAATTTTTAGTTAAGGGCTATTTTGTATGTAAGTCAAAAAAATTGAAATACTTTTTTAAACATTATAATTTACTAACATTATTATTAAACCTAAGATTACGATTACAAATACGATTAACAATACGATTAACTTAACAAAAATGTCTGATTTAACTTACATTTCAAAGACTGAAATCAATAATTATACCTCTATTGAGGATTTAAAAGTGGATATTATTAAGACACTCTCCAGATGGTTTCCGAATCATTATGTCTTTAATGAGCACGCTATGGAAAGCTGGACACAAAAGGAGGGAACTGATATTTATATACTACATAACAATATCTTTGAGATTGAACTTTCTATATACGGTGTAAACGTATACAATCTCGTAATGTTTGGGATTGGTCGTTACAGACGCCAAGGTTCCAGTTACGACTTCTTTGAAAGTATTATGAATTGTTTAGAATACCAGCTTAGACATCCAGACATAGAGTTTGTCACGATGGCAGACAGTAGCGAAACACCGTACACTTTTTGGAATTTTGAACCTCAAATAGAAGCTGTTTCTATCGCAGAAGTCGAAAGCTTAGAAGACGAAGTAGATCAAGATGACGAATCAGATGAAGATGAAGACGGTGAAGATATCCAAAAAATGCTAGTAGAAGAAGGTGACAAATGGATAAGTTTATTTAACGAATTAATTGAATCCAACGAATGTATGAGTTTAAAATACCAGTGTTTAATAGAACCAGTCACCAAAATTATTCAAAACGAGACTGCATTAGCAAAAATGTGTAAATTGGATAATTTGTTTAGTTACACTTATATACAACATTTTCATATTAAAGAAAACACATTTTCACTAGTAAGTGATCCCTATATAAGTATGTGTATGGAAATTGTAATGAGACGATACAAGTAAATATTTTAGAGAAAATTATAAAAAATTAAAACAATATAAATTTTTTTTTATATTATAAATTATATTTATGAAATACAAATTTAAAAATACATTTCCGTTTAATGATAGGAAACGAGATAGTCAAAAAATTATGGATTCAAATCCAGAGAGAATTCCAGTTATATGTGAACGTTCAGATTTGGCTCCAGCAGACTGTCCGTACATTGATAAAAAAAAATATCTAGTACCCAGAGATTTAACAGTTGGTCAATTTATTTATGTTATAAGAAATAGAATGAAATTGTCACCAGAAAAAGGATTATATTTATTTATCAATGGTACTATACCTACTACGTCATATCCAATGAGTTTTATTTATGATTTTTATAAAGATGCTGATGGTTACTTATATATATTATATACGTTTGAAAATACCTTTGGATAAGGCTTTATAATTTTTTATTCCTTTTTGTTTGAATTTTGTTGGAGTGTAATTAGATTTCCAATTAATTTTATAATTAAAGATACATAAATGTACGTTGAAGTTTCTGAGTCACAATGTCCTCCTTTATAGATTGACCCCCAAAACGTCACCGCGCCTAGTATATTCCAAATTAAATTAAATGTTAAGACAATTAATCCAATACATCCTGTGCAAATCATTGATGTTGTAGTATCATTATTAATTGATAATGAACAAGTTGTGTAAATTATAACTAATACCCATGATAATCCCATAAATCCTGAAACTAACAAATATAATTTCATTGTATAATTTAAACCATCTGGCATTTCATTAACACAAGAATTGTCATAAAAACCAAAATATAAATCACAAACAATTATTGGCATCGTTAATACAATAATTAATAATGTTGTACATAATTTTATAACCACTAATCCAGTGCTAGCCTCATGGTCTACATTATTAGAATTTTTTAAAATCCCTTTTAGAACAGCTTTTTCACTATTATTACTATTATTATTTCTACCATTATTGCTACTACCAGTTTCAATATCATTATCAACAACTTGTGATAATGTATTTAGCATGTATGATTCTTTAATGACATTGATATTTAAATCACTTGTGTTTCTCTCTTCATACATCATCGTGTTCTTCAAATATACTTTCGTTTATATCTTCATTATCATCGTCTAAATCTAAATCAATTTTTTTAATTAAGTTTGATTTTTTCTTAATCAAAAAGTATCGTTTATATTTTTTTACGCCTTCTAATGTATATCCATCTGATTTTCTTATTGGTTCCATTTTATAATTATGAGTACTTAAGATTTGTCTTACCAAATTTAATAATGGCCATTTTTGCGATTTATCGGCATTTTTCTGAAGACTTGTCATTAATGATGAACTATAAATCTTCTTTAATTCTGGTAAAAGTTTTTTAACTTCTTCATATTTGTTATCTGATAATAATTGGTCTCTCAATATAGTTAACCCATTTAAATCATCAATCTCATTAAATTCAATTCCAATTATTTTTAAAATAGTTTTACTTTCTTCGTTCATTTATAAAAAAATTGATTATATTTTATTTAGAATTTAATTGTAAATAAAATAAATTGCCTAAACCATTCAAAAATGTCACTATCCAAAATGATTGAGCCTTCTAAACCATGGTCTATATCTGAATTTCAGCAATATAGACCATATATTACGAAATTTGTGGATGATAATATAGTACCTTTGATTGAAAATGATAACAATGAAATAAGACGATTGTTAATTCATGGAGAAGTAAAATCTGGTAAAAGAGAAATAGTTGAATATAAAGCAATGAGAGATAAAAATAGTCAACAAAGAGTTCATATGTTTTTATCATCTTTCCATAGAACAGCGGATGAAAACCAAAGAAAAGAATTAGCACAACATAATTTAATAGTTTGCTCAATTATAAACAAAGAGGTTGCTGATAAAGCAATAAAAAAAATACGCGATATATTAAGAGAAGGTAAAGTTATTATTATGCATTTAGATGAATGTGACTATGGAACAGGTAGCAGACAAAATTTAAAAACTATTTATTGTTGTTTTAAGCAAAACAAAAGTGTTATAACAGTTTTATATAGTGCGACACCAGAAGAGTTGCTTTTCTCTCGGGATATTACACAAAGTGAAGAAGATGATAAATTTATTGATGAAATTTATGAAGAAGGTCTAAGACTTTATTATATTGCTCCCTCAAATTATTGCGGTGCAAAAAGATTTGTAGATGAAGGTTTAGTTACTGACGCAAAACCGTTCTTTGAAAAAACAATTAATAGTACGTTTAAGTTATCAAATCAAGCAAAAAATATTATTTCTGATGCAAAATCAAACATTGAGGAATTAATGCAAATCCGAGATGAAGAAAATTATTTAGCTTCGAAAGCTAAAAGAGAAGGAAATATTGAAGAATTTAATAAACATAAAGCAAATGCTTCTAAGATAATAATCAAAAATATTATTCAATTAAGACTTACGTATAAAACATTTGGTTTAACAAGCCTAAGAAATGGACTACGTTCACTTGAAGCTTTTGTAAAAAATAAACATTTATTTCCTGAGTTAGATGATTGTATTGTAATATTAGATAAGTCCGATTATAAAACAGAAGAAATTCTATCAGGAATAATAATAGAACAAGTACAATGGGGTGAAAGAAAATATTGGGAATCAAAAATTGATAATAAATTAATAATTGTTGTTAATGAACAAACAAGTACAAGATCAACAGAATGGACTTTTCATGATCGGATATTTGCTACACATGATTATAGACCAAATATTAGTTATGGAACAATTGCACAAGCTCAACTGCGAGTCGCGCATTATTATGGGAAAACGTATAAAGAATTTCAAAGGATTCGTGTATATGGTCATCTTAAAACATTCTTATTGGCCGCTAAAATGATTAGCGTAACAGATTATTTAAATGATGATTGGAAAAAAATACAGATTAAAAAAGATTTATTTAGTATTGGTGAAAATGTAAAATTTAAACACGAAGGGATCGAACATGAATCAATTGTAATAAATTATAATGAAGAATCTAATCAATATGACTTAAAATATACGAGTTATGGAAAAAATATGAAGGCATTGAATGTAGAAAAAAAACAGATAAAAGCTAAAAAAGAGAGTAAAAAATTTAATATTAAAAATTCAAATGGAAACGGCATTCATTCTTATTATAATGAAGAATATAATGAGGAAACTGCTGACAAAATTCTTGAAGAACTCGGATGTAATATTAAAATAGATTTATCTTCAAGAGTTAAGGGTAAATCCAAAATAGTATTAAAAATTGAATCAAAGTTTATAGAATGTGATGAAACTAATATATCAAAATGTATTCAAAAAAATATCAAAGATGACGAGTCACTTCCAAAAAAAGAAGTTAGAGATCATAATTTTAATACAAGTTCATTGTTTTCAAATTATAAAACAAATGAAAATGGAGAAAAAATTTACCAAGGCACGTTGCGATCCATTAAAGATGTTTATTCATATGATGATATAAAAGTTCAAAGATGGGGTTTTAACGAAGAGAACAAAAAACCTCGAATAACAGTTTGTTATAATGGAGAAAAACTTGGTTTATGTTTAAGATATACCAAAGGTGAAAAAGAAGAGGTTACTACATTATCTTCATATCTTAGTATGTATCAACCACTTAAATAAAAATATACTATTAATTTCATTTTATTTTAAATGTTAAATATTAAATATTAAATTCAGGAATGCTATATTTTTCTCCATCTTTTTGATACTTAGCAATGATTTTGGGATTAATTTTATTACTGATAATGTCTTCAGCCTGATAAACATTACTATTTTTATCAATATAGTAAATAATTCCTTGAATGTCTTGAGCATACACTTCAATCTTTTGCGTAGTATTTTTTGGTTCATTTTGAGCATCAACAATACCGTGTGGCGTACCCTTCAAGTGAGTTCCGCAATATTCACAACCATCCTTTTTTCTTCGAGTACATTGCTCATCACTAGCTCGCTTTGCACAACATCTATCAAATACTGGAACAAAATTTTTAACTCTCTTTCTTTTTTGGAAATCTTCCTTATTAAATGAAAGTCTATCATAGTCATAAATGTATTGAAGCAACTGATTTACTTGTTCATTTTTTCCCATTCCCATTTGAGCAGTCTTCTCTCGAATACTATCCTTAAAGGATGTAATATAAGTCTCAACCTTTTTGTTTAAACGTCTTTCCATATTTGTTTTATGTTATATAATATGTTGTAATTTCTTTAACTCAATTTTTTATTATATTAGAAAAAATGCTTAAAGACTTCTATGAACGCGGGTACACTTAATCCAATTCCCGTGCCTATAATACATCCGCCAAGTACACCTGTCGCCATGTCCATTGTAGAATGTATACTATTAATTTTATTAGACATATTGTCTATTTTGTTACTCATATCGTTTATTTTTACCTTAAAATCTTCTGATTTATGCCAACTAGCGTAATCAAATGGAAAACTTGGCTTATGACTGTGACTAAATCTTCTAACAATATTAACAGGTCTTCTAACCATTTATTACTAAAATATTAGTAATAAACTTTATATTATTTTATAATATGTATTTCTAGTTTTTAATTAAATATATGCTTTAAAATTTAATTTATTTGTAAAATATATATGGCATCATTATTTAAACAAACTGCGGCAATTAAAAGACAAGGTATTGTATATCCTAAAAGAGTTATATTAGCCAATTTCAGTCATGGTAGTATTAGTCTTAAAAAAGATGGTACCGAAGAAATATTTATAATGCCTGAAGGAATGTCTGTAAAACGTGGAAACGCTTCAGTTCCAGGCGTGTGTAATTTTGTATCTGGTGATGCAAATGCATATTTTACACGAACAATAAACAGTTATAAACACAAATTAGAAACAATGCCTTTTGCTAATATTGACCAGGAATTTAAAGTAATTTTAAATATATTTAAAAAATATGATAGAGAAAATACTATCGTAGACTTTAGACCAATGTTACAAAAAAGAGCAACCATTACTGCTGAAGAAATAGGCGTTGAAACAGATGAAGACAAAAAAGACTATCTTACTGAAGCTAAAAAATACGTCGACACGTATGATAGTTTTTTTAGAATCGCAACATACTTACCTGGAGAAAGGGTTATTAATAA